>Ga0325401_1000272_pt1 | contig 34955 bp, 17 predicted proteins | sample PopdelMetagenome_FD_205666 | JGI IMG/M metagenome (GOLD analysis project Ga0325401, IMG submission 205666) | Populus deltoides microbial communities from Bellville, Georgia, United States - Xylem-PdKOR-R2 | ecosystem: Host-associated > Plants > Phyllosphere > Stem > Wood/Secondary xylem | place...
ATTATGGATGTTTGGCGGTGTATTTCATATATTAAAGATAGTATATAATTATTATTTTTTAAAGTGTTTTTTTTAATATATAAAAATAATATTTTTATTATTTTTTAAAAATTATTTTTAACATTGTCAAATAACTATCTCAACCCAATAACTTAAACTGTTAGGTGAGGTTCTAAAATACGATTTATATTATTTTTTAACACACCATCTCAAATGAAATCTCCGTGGGCTTTAAACTTTCACAGGTCTACACTATCTTGTGCTTAATTTTATCAAATAAATAGGGATAGTGAGATTCAAACCCGTAACCGCTTGGTCATTAAGACTCTAATATCATGTCAAAGAACCATCTCAACCCAATAGTTTAAACTGTTAGGTGAGGTCCCAATATATGATCTATATTATTTTCTAACAGATATTAACAAATCAAAACGATCAAAAAACATTAAAAAATTAATTTCAAACAAAAAAAATTTAAAAAAATCACAAAACACGGTTTCAACTACAAAAACAATAACTCCTATCACACTTTTCTGATGTCCCATGCAATATAAATAAGTTAAAGTAACTTTAACCACTTTTAAATTTAAGCGAATATTAAAGCATTGATCAACCATGCACGACTAAAAAAAAAATAAAGAACTTGACAAAAATGCATCATGCATGAAAGAACTTATAAAATACTAGCAAAAAGTTAGAAATTAAAAATACATGGCTTGTAGACTAAAGAGACAATTGAGATATTTGATATAAAAAAAAGGTGCTTTTATGATTCCTTGTATCGTTGCAATTACAATTACAACTATAATTATAATTACAATCACAAATACAATTACATTAGAATTACAAAAAAAATACACTGCACTTGATGTTTGTATTGATTTATATATTAAGATTGGATTTTATTTGTGTGTTATTATTGCATCTGCAAGGTCTTTGTGAGTTGGCTAATTAAATATCAATTTTATGAAAAATAATTTTAATTTGTCGTTGGAAAAAAAATGAAAGAACAATGACCACAAAAATAAAAGAAGGCATTTCAATTTTATTGTTGAAGAGGAGCACAAAACTTCATTCTGGTCCATGGGATTTAAAGTTCTTACATATTTGTTTCATGCTAATTCAGGATTTTATATATGCATCCTAAACTTTTTTTTTTTATTTCTATTTTGATCTCTTAATGTCGAGGAGGAGTCAGAAAGTCATTGAAAAATAATAATAATAAAAAATATTTAATGAGCTATATTCTAACTACAAAAAAAAATTAATTTTGATATCAATAAATTCATATTAAAATATGAGTTTTCATGAAGATAGTTTAAAATTTCCATCTTGTCGTGAAAAAAAAAAAGTAAATCTTGAAAATATTTTTTTCTAATTTGATCTAATTTTTTTTATATTGTTTTGGGATTAAAAATGATTTTTTTGAATCAAATAACCCAAAGCTATATAACTTTTTTACTAGTAGAAGTTGCTAGAATCTGAACATATGATAGCTTGTTATTTATTTTATTAAAAAAAAAATGGGACAAATGATGCATTGACCATCCATTTTTTTTTTAAAAAGAAATTTTTAGCCGTGCCTAGGCTGCTCTTTTTGTTTGGGCTAGGCGCATAGTTCAATTCTCCGAGCACCCAATCTCTTTTTATATCATTCTTTATTTTTTATTTTTAAATAAAATCCACTATAAGTAAAATAATTTTTTAAATATTATCCAATTTTGGTATATCCTTCTTAAATAAAGTTATATATATTTTTTTATAATAGTATCAATAATTGCTTTGTGAATTATTATATATATAACAGGATCCATACCATCATGATTTGAGTTCATCAAAATTCTTTTACTAGGTATAGTATAAATATATTTATTTACATAGATACCTATAGTTTAAATTGGATAAATAAGCAAGCTTTTGCGCAAGTAATTGGCTAGTTGTCTCGAAATAGGAGGGTGGTTGTTTAAACTTTCTACTTTCCAAGTTGTAACCTTCAGTGGACGCTTCAATGGCAGTTATGAACAATATTAATGCGTGTGGTAGCATGAAATTAAATTTTGAAGGAGCCTGACAAGGCTGTAGTAATTTTATCTTTAACAAAGGATTAACATCATGCATGACCTGCAATCCTCCGGAAAATCACCATTAATGTCATGCATCGGAGCTGTTCACATTCACATACATACGGGCGCCGAGACCATCAATTTTCTCTGCTGCTCTTGCTGGTTTGCTGGTTTTGATATATAGTTTACTGCTTCTTTTAATAAAAACTTTACATAATTTATTTCAAAGAACTGTATTTGATCAAATATCTCGGCGCTGCGTTGAGAGATCGAAAAAAACAAACATGGTTGAATTTATGAACGCAGACGAGGTTAATTCTTGGAGATTCAAAAAGGATATTTATATGAAAAATCAATCGATTAATAATTCAATTGTGCCCTTGCGGAAGAAGTGAAATCTCATATCGTGTGTCGTTTTCGTTAAATCTAAACTGCAATTCTACAGATGTTCCATTTTTATTATAATTTAAGCTTGCAGCGCCTCTGGGTAATAATCTGTCAATCAAGAATCCAGATAAGATTTCGAGGAACAAGTTTCTAGCACCCGTCGAGTTCGACAGTTACATATCATATATCCAGAAAAGCCATGTGCCATTACTTTCCCCCCTTTCACCCTGTCTGCTCTGGGTCTAATTGAACTCGGCACATATAGTGGCTGTCATGAATCATAATGTTTTGCACCTCATGTAGGGTTCCGGGACGGGGACAGCGACAGGGACAGGGGCAAGTAGTTGTGCGGCCGTGCCTAATTAACAAAGGTCAGGTCTCCAGCTCGTGTTCTCATTTACCCACTTGTTTTCAGTTCTGTTATATCCGGTGACGGGGCTAAAATGACCGGTCAGGAAGGTTTGGACTTGTGTTCCAAATCATGGTTTATGAAAAAAAATATAAAATTAAAGAACTTTTTTATTTTTAAATTATTTTAATATTTAAAATAATTTTTTAAAAATAAAAAATATTATTTTAAAATATTTTAATATAAAAATATTTTAAAAAACGATGACTATCATCATCCAAACATTATTGAAATAAAAGGCGAAATCACATTTTTCTTGTGAATACAGACACTAATTTTTTAGGAAAGAGGATTAGCCAAGTTGCTTTCGCAGGACAAATCAGCACAGAATTCAAGATCCAGCAACCGTACTATTCGGTAGCATATATTTTCAATGTTTACTTTTTACTAGAAATGTTGTTTTATATTTTTCATGTCCCCCTAACATCGAACTTCGAACTTGATCAAAGCTGAAATGGACATCGAACTTCGAACTTGATCAAAGCTGAAATGGACCATCTTCTTGCGTAGACAGACCTCATCCTGGCCTTATGGACTAACTCTTGGCCCAGTTTAGCAATATTCATCCCATCTCACCGCCAACAATAAGAATTAAGATATAGCATCCATATGGGAAACAAAAAATCAAAATAAATAAAATACAGCATAAGCAATATAGAGCTTAGCATCTACTTGGTCACGTAAAAAACTTATTTTCAATTAAACTTATTTTCTGCTTGGAAGAATCTCGTTAACGAACACTCGACGATCACTCCAAGGCAACAGATTGTGTTCGATACAAAATTGTGTAAAATTATTAGCAAGAATGGAAAACAGAGGAAATAATAACTGCGAACTACATGTCTATATACTTGCCTTTTCTCTTAAAAGTGAACTTTCACTTGTTCAAGGTTATATATATGTTCACAAGAAATTGGGTATATCTATGAATCAACTAATTTTTCATGGCATATAAATAATCATGCCTCGTTAGTCCTAGTCACCCTTGACAGGAGGATTAAGTTTCTATTTTACTATTTTTTATCACAAAAAAAGGCTAGAGCATGGTATTTTTTTATTTTTTTTATCATAAGAGAGACATAACTGCTGATTAAGCTATAGTCTCACTGGCTATATTAATTTGCTGTTGTTCTCATTTGAAGAAACTAACCACGTTAAGATGTGGATTAATGGAGTGGACTGGCAAAGTGGATCAAGGAACTGTTTATTAGTTGCTTTTAACTGGAGATTGCAAAAACAGCGACAGAAACCAGGACATGTAGTCATTTCTTGCGCTAACAAGCCCAACACTGTTAGGATTGCATCACACAACGGCCCTAATTGGCATATCCAAATATCTGTCATTTTATCCAAGTTCTTCATGCTCCCCGAAGCAAGTCATCAATCCCTCGAGTGATCATTTATGTTTTCGATGACTAATTATCAGGCTTGTGTTATAGCCGTGTTGTTTCGAAGGCAGACAAAATGGTGAAACGTGAATTCCCATTTCTACATCGTGAAAATTGAAATGCATCTAAACTGAGAGCAGATTATTTTGAGGATTAAGATGAAATTGATTCTTTTGCTGTATCGTATATTGTCATATTGGTTGAGCTATAAGAAACTTTCTATTCAGCCGAATCTATGCCGGTGTGAACGATAGTTCATAAATTCCGCCTTCAAGGCTGAGCTCAGCTGTATCATGATGTTATTGTTAGCATGAGTTGTTGATGAATGTACAACAACACCACCTTGGAAGGCAGGTACGTTTGGATTGGGCAACCAACATTGACAGCATTGTTTGTGAGCTAAGACAAGAAAATCAAGATTATGAAATTAAAAGAGAGAGAGAGAGAGATGAGTGCTGGTAGTATTTAATTGGATTAACGAGAGAGGGACATAGGTATGGACGTAGTGGAAGGCTGAGTCAGGCATATCCTGTCACCCACCGAAGTTGAAGAGAAACGCGCAAGGAGTGGTGGACTGGACTGCCCTTCGCCAAAGTTGGAATCTTTCTTCAAGCGGTCATCCTTTGGTCCACTTCTCTTCTTCTTCTTCTTTTCCCAAACGCCATCATTCACTATCTTTCACATCCAATGTTTGCTGAACGCACTCACCTCATCTCTACTTTTTCCCCGCCCTCCTTTCCTCTCCCTACCGACCTACCAAAGTGGAATGCAAAGTAAATCACTTTCTCGTTTTACATTTACACGAGTAAACTTTGATTAAACAAGAAAATTAAAAAAAAAAAGTAAGAGGAGGATCTAGTGTTTCATTGTACTATAAGAAAAAATCACTATATAGATTCACACAATGACTTTTATCCTTGAAGTTCTTTTTATACTTGATCATCGATTTCTTTACTTTAATTTCATCATTTCATGTTATGATGATTGGTGATTAAACTTGACGGTTTTTTTTATACGGTTTTTTTTTAGGTTTTTATGTTTTTTAAAAAATATCTCAATATTAAATTGTTTTTTGATTTTACATAAAAATAATTCATTTGATTGACTAAGAAAAAAAATATTATATGAGGACAAAAACCGGAAGGAGGGTAAAATATCATCCATTTGTTTAAGAAGAAAAATATTTTTTTGGTAATTTGTTAATTTTTTTAGTCTAGTAATCAATTTATTTTTAATTTTATCTTTTAATATTGAGTTAATTAATGATTAAATTTAATGGATTGTTTTATATTATTGTCTCTCATGTTGTCGTAATCTTTAAAAAACATCCTTTATAGATTGGTTCTTGATTCTGCTATGATTTATTAAGTTTTGTTGTTTGTGAGAAATTAACTACAAGGGGACCAAAACCTTGCAATTATACAGTTTGGTAGAAAAGCTTTATTTTATTTAGCCCATCAGGAAAATAATGAAAGAGAAAGAAAAAAATTTTGCATTTTGATTTAGTTCATCAAAATGCTTAGATTTTTATAATAAAGTATTCCTCTTGATAAAATAAGTGACATTAAGGTATTTTGAGTTTTTTTTTTAATTATTTGATGAGGTAGATCGGGGTTAAAATATGCTCTTTTGTTTGATTTGTGTTCTTTAACCAATCCAAGGTTTTTTTTTTAGTTGGGGAATTAGTTTAATAAGCTTATAAGAGTGTTTTTAGAACATACTTAGCAGTATGATAACGGTTGTTTTTTAAATAATTTTTATGTCAAAATACATGCAAATAATATTTTTTTATTTTGTAATTATGTTGATTAGGTTTATTACAATTTATTGTTGAATTTAATATTACAATGGCTAATGAAAAGACCTACAAGTCTTATAAAATGACTGGGGAACTTTTGCTTGACTATGTGATAAGAAAAATCTAGAATTGTTTCTTAGATAATATAAATAATTTCAAAAATTCTATCGAGTCTTTGTTTACTTTAGTTAAATCTCATTGATTGTTTCTTTGTAGTTTTAATATAAATAATTGTAGTATATGTATGTATATACTCAAGGTCTCAAACATCATGATACATGGACTCCGAGGTTTTAAAATCAATAAAGAAAAACGTTAAGACAACAACTCCAGATAATCATAGATACACTAGCCGACAAGAAAAAGGTGAGTGATTATATTCTCAAGGATGTAAGAATTTGTCATCTTAAGGAAAATAGAATTAACATGCTAAGATATCTTTTGAACGGGCATATGAAATGGGATTGTGCTATAAATCTTGGCCAACCCATGTTTTTAAAAATAATTATTTTTTTTAAAAAAAATTAATTTTTTTTATATGTTTTAGATTGTTTTGATGTGTTAATTTAAAAAAAATTAAAAAAAATATTATTTTAATATATTTTCTTATAAAAAATTGTAACTACAATTCTCAGGAAACAAGTCCTAAAAACTGTTTAGAAGTGTATGCGCTGGGAATTCTTTTTTCACGAGTTCTTATGCAGCCTTGAAGTTTGACTTTGATCGTTTGAGATTTCTTGTGGTCCTTACGAAGATTTATTTATTTGCATGGAACCTACCACTGGTATTTTTAGTTGGTTTTACAAGTTATCATAATTGGCCGGTGTGTTAATGCATTTTTACTATTCAAGATGGAGGCAAAGCAACAGCTATACTTGAAGCTGTGAAATTAGTAAGTTTCACAAATAAAAAAATCAATTATAGTAGAATTTGTTTCTTGGCTAGTGGAATACTCCACTATTTGTTTTATGTTTGCAAAATCATTTATTTGTTAAGGGAACGTGTTTGAGAGTGTGATAATAATTATTTTTTAAAGTATATTTTGCTTATAAATATATTAAAATAATATATTTTTTTATTTTTTTAAAATTATTTTTGACAGCAGCATATCAAAATGATCTAAAAATATATAAAAAATATTAAATAAAAAAATTGAATTTTTTTAAAAATACTTTTTAAATACAAAAACAAACAAACAAGTGTTTAATATAAAATTGGTGTATTTCCACTGGCATCTTTTGTTTAAAAAAGAAGAAGGCAGTGCAATAGTAGTTTGGATAGATGAAGATTCCATATTGCTAGCTTGTTTGCTGAATTCATGGAGGAGGTCATTTTCTTGTTTATAGAAGATGAGGAAAAAACAATATGCTTGCTGGAGCTTTTATGTCTGGCCCTTTCATCTCTCTTTTTTTTTCTTAATAAAATTCTGGTTAATGCATGCCAATTTCCCCATCAAATCACTTGTCCTTACTGAAATTTTAACTTGAAAACAAACAAAAAAAAAAATCAATTGATTTTGAAAGAAATACAAGGAATATAACGACTACAAGATAGAGTATCATTTCAGGGAGTATTTGGTTTTTCATTACAATTCTTTTATAAAGTGTTTTTTTATTTTAAAAAACATTAAATTCATGATTTCTTAGATTTTTTTTATGATTTTAATACTTCAATATTAAAAACTAATTTTTTTATTTTAATATAATTAAAAGTACAATTGATTTTCATATATTTTTAATTAAAAAATGCAAATAATGCGGTTTTGTTTTTCTTTGACGCTGCATTGACCAAACAGAATCACACTGGCTGTCCCCTGCGTGAGATAAGAATTGGAATGCACACGCACAAGTGACGGGGTACCCGTCGAGTCGGTAAGAGAAATGTGGGGTCCATGTCAAGTAGAAAAATTAATTTGCCATTCATTTCCATTTCATTTATTAATTTCAAAAGAAGAACAGCAGAGTTAAGCAACTGTTAGCCTTAACCCACCCTGGTACAGAAAGAAAAGTAGCTCTGCCTTTGAAGATTTGACTTTGACCAAAAAACCCAGAGAGAGAGAGAGGAAAGTAAGGAAAGTAAGTTCTTACTTTCCTCTCTCCTTCCTCCTGAAGAAAATTCTCACATATATGCTATATAGAACCCACGACCGGGTCTTGTTTAAACAGCTCACCACTCCCTTCCTCCTCATCATTTGAGCTAAACAAAGCTCCTCTCTTTCCCTACACTTTTATACAAACACTTGAAACTTAACTAAAGACTTCAATTCATTAGCTGTTTCTTGCTCTTTCCATCACAAGTACTGCTCATAGGTATGTCCTTGTTTATCTTACAGACAATGAAACTAGCATACTTGCTAATTTAATTTTCTATGAATTGTAAGTGTTGGTTAAAGTCTGAAACTTTTTTTCTGGGGCTGCTTAATCTGATTTCTTCTTCTTTTTAAGTGTTCTTTTTGTTCTTTTATGGGTTTAATTCTGTTTGTGATTTTCTCTTGGCTTGTCTGGAGAGGAAATTTGTGGAAAAAAGCATTAGAAGTCGAGGAGAAAAGTTTGAAATGATTTAATTCTTGTCTTCTTTGTCATCATTAAATAGTTTTGCTACTAGCAAATAGTTTTCCAAGACTTGATATAGGTTTTTTGACCTTTTTATTTCTTGATTTCATTAATGAACTGTATAGAATTCTTGATTATGGTATATTAAGTATGCTTGTTATAACGATGCAGGACTTGGGTATGTGCACAGGCTCAAAGAGTGATTTACCCCCCTTAAATCCGATCATGGAAGACAAATCTTACAGTCAAAAGGGAAGTCTCTTGTATAAATGCTCAGTTTTGCTCGAATTGTCTGCCAGTGATGATCTTGCTGGCTTCAAAATTGAGGTTGAACAGAAGGGTTTGGATATTGATGAGGCAAGCTATTGGTATGGCAGAAGAATTGGGTTGAAAAAGATGGGCTTCGAAGAGAGGACACCTCTCATGATTGCTGCCTTGTTTGGAAGCGCCCATGTTTTGAAGTATATCATTGAAACCGGCAAAGTCAATGTCAATAGGGTGTGTGGCTCGGATAGGGTCACTGCCCTTCACTGCGCTGTTGCCGGTGGTGCCGATTCGTCAGTTGGGGTTGTGAAGCTCTTGCTTGATGCATCTGCTGATCCTAACAGCGTTGATGGTAACGGAAATAAACCTGGTGATCTCTTTGCCCCTTCATCCAAGTGGCTGTGCAATTCAAGGAAGAAAATGATTGAGTTGTTGCTAAAAGGCGAAAGTTTAAGTGAAGATGAAGAAGAGAAACTGATCATAACGCCTCAGTTGGCAAGAGAGGGAATTGAAAAGAAAGAATATCCTCTTGATGTGACACTGCCAGATATAAACAATGGAATATATGGTACTGACGAGTTTAGAATGTACTCTTTCAAGGTCAGGCCTTGCTCCAGGGCATACTCTCATGATTGGACCGAGTGCCCATTTGTCCATCCAGGAGAGAATGCAAGGAGGAGAGACCCAAAGAAGTACCCTTACAGTTGTGTCCCTTGCCCTGAATTTCGCAAGGGAACATGTCAGAAAGGTGATTATTGTGAATATGCACACGGTGTTTTCGAGTCATGGCTGCATCCTGCCCAATATCGTACCCGGCTTTGCAAGGACGAAACTGGTTGCGCACGAAAAGTTTGTTTCTTTGCACACAAGCCCGAGGAATTGCGTCCTGTGTATGCTGCTACAGGTTCAGCAATGCCTTCACCGAGTTCAACTTCTAGTGCAGTGGACATGGCAACTCTGAGTCCGTTGGCCCTCGGATCATCATCTCTGTCGTTGCCTGGTACATCAACACCACCAATGTCCTCCTTGGCCGCAGCCTCCTCATCTCCCAAGAGTGGAGGCTTGTGGCAGAACAAAGTTAGCCTTACCCCACCTGCTCTGCAGCTCCCAGGAAGTAGGCTAAAGACAGCTTTCTGTGCTAGAGATTTGGATTTGGAGATGGAATTGCTTGGGCTGGAAAGTTACTCTAGCCACCTCCAGCAACAGCAACAGCAACTAAGGGATGAGATATCTGGTCTCTCCTCGCCCTCTCACTGGAGCAGTAGGATGGCAGATCTGACATCTACCACCCTTGACGATGTTTTTGGATCTCTTGATCCTTCTTTAATGTCTCCAATGCAGGGAGTCTCATTAAAAGCAAGCACACAAACCCAGTTACAATCTCCAAATGGGCTTCAGATCCGCCAGAACATGAACCAACTACGTTCAAGCTACCCAGCTGCCAATCTCTCATCTTCTCCAGCTAGGAACCCCACTTCATATGGGTTCGATACATCCGCTGCAGTAGCGGCTGCTGTAATGAATTCAAGGTCCTCTGCCTTTGCAAAACGGAGCCAGAGTTTCATTGACCGCGGAGCAGTACCCAACCGATTTGGCCTCACTGCAGCTGCAAACTCTGCATCAATGATGTCCTCTAATCTTTCCGGTTGGAACTCCCCTAATGGGAAATTGGACTGGGGCATTCAAGGAGATGAGCTGAACAAGCTCAAGAAGTCCGCTTCCTTTGGATTTCGAAGCAACAATAATCCTGCGACAGCAGCTGCCAACTTGACAGCTTCACATGTTGATGAGCCTGATGTTTCTTGGGTTAATTCATTGGTTAAAGATGTCCCCCCTGCTGGAAGCACATTTTTTGGTGCTGAGAAGCAATATAGTCGTCGTGAAGGAGTTCCCGAATCGCTGCCACCATGGATGGAGCAGATGTACAGAGAACAGGAGCAGATGGTGGCATAAAACGGCTATGCTGTTTAGCTTATTATCCTGACAAATAAGTGTGTATTTAAATTTAGGAGAAGCAAAGTTGATGCTAAAGCAAACTGCAGATCAAAAGCAAAAGTGGAGCAGCAAGTATGCTCACCATTGATAGACCAAGTGAGAATTAGGATAAAAATTAGGTGGAACAAGGAGAATTTTTTAATTATTTTATATCATTATTTTTTCCCCTCCCCTCTGGGAGAATGTACTTTATATTTCGGTGGTGGAAGAAGAGAGTAATTATTTTCTCAAATACTGCAATCCCAGTAGGAAAATCGGGTGCCATTTTCCTTGATGACTTCAGTGTAAACCTTAATAATAATAAAGATCTTGATTGTTCTCATGTATTCTTCTGGTTTATTGATATGCTTCATTGTAAACGTTACTTTGTTTCTTTCTTTGTTTTTTTTTTCTTTCTTTCTTTGACAGGAATGGCATCTGTGTTTAGAACTTAGCCAGAGCTGCTTGCTCATGGTACAGTCTTGCGAGCAACTTGAGTGTTGCAGTGTACACTAGCTACGCCATCCTTTTAATCTTCCAATTACGTAGTTCTTCCATACATTTCAAGCTATTATTGGTTGACTCTGGGTTTTATATTCCTGTCGAACTCCTGAAGTGCTCTAAAGAATGTAGTTACTATCATATCTGTAGTGTCTTGTATTATGTGTTCTGAATGCCAAGATTGCCAGGACTCGTGCGTGGCAAGAAGGTTGAGAATGTCGAATTTCGATTCAAGCCGTGAAACATTAGATCTCAATGGAAAACAAAGGCTTAGATTGCTGAAAGGAATTGGTGGTTTATCCATTTCATGAATTTTTAGCTCATACATCAGACTGGGCTTGGTGTACATATAGTTTCTCATGGCTGAGCAAGGAGCTTCAATAATTATTTTTTTCTTGCGTAAATCCTTCTGTTACTGCCTCGAAACACCTAAATCAGCTTGTGATAAATCAATTATCTTTCGCAACAAAAGAAAATCGCACGTCAGAATGCAAGAATATATGCTTCACCTAAATTTTGATCAATGATGTTTTGCATTTAGTTGAGATAAATTACCAGAATTTATAATTTTGTTTGAATTATAGTAAATTAGCATTTAGTTGTTGCAATTAGGTAGATTTCATGCAATTGCAATTGAACATGAATTATATGAAATTTTAATTAATTATGCTTTAATTATTTAAGAGTTAATAGTTAGTAAGTAGTTAGTAAGGTTTAAACCTTACTTAAGTTAGAGATTAGATAGGGTTTTACATATATTGTAGGTATTATTTAAAATTTTAATTTTAAAATTTCAATTAAAGTTATTTGTGATTTAATAAATATTACGGTTTAAACACAATATCTATCAAATAAATCACGGTTTCTAACCGTGATTTATTTTTTTCATGTCATATTTAATAACCTTGACAAGTATATAATTTTCCTATTTCATGAATACTTTTTACATCTATGATATTTTAACAATTCTTTTAATCTTATGCGCTCCTAGTAACCCTTTGTTCAAGTTATCCTTCGATCCGTATGAGAAATTTTTACAGATCGAGGAGTGATTGACTTTTCTTTTGTTTTCCTTGAGAATGTATCCAGGAAATTTCTCCTTTAAAGTTGAAAAGGACATGAATGCTGGCTTCGATTCAAACCATGATAAGACGGGTGAGTCCCACATCTTTCACCTCTGCCTTTCTTGGTCTCTCAGCAATGGAAAAATATACGCCAGGCGTTGAGTTGTGTAGCCAGAACCGCCCACGAGCTTTATTCTCAACCATACATTATTTTCCATCATCCTGAAATTGAAGTTTCTGCTCTCCTTCCTTTGTTATTATACAATAATAATTTGGCCGACCACAGACGTTACTGATGCTTCTACCTTTTGGATATTGTTTATTGAAAAGACGTAACACCACAAAAATCCACCGAAGAGATCCTTCTTGCCCCTTGCATCATTGCATGCATTATCTGTATTTGGGCTGATTTATTGGGCCTGGGTCTATTGCCGGCCTGCCAGATCATGTGAAGAAATCTGCATGGATGCTCACCTTCTTAAAGAGATCCATCGCCGAATGGAATTTCCTTCCGAGGAAAAATCACCAAGCCGCTTCTCTCAAGAGTCAAGAGAACGAGCGACCACGGGACAAATAAGTAGTTAAAAACCGAGCCTAGCAAAATTTTAATAAATGAAACTGTTAGATAATAATATAAATAATATTCTGGAACCTCATCTAATAGCTTAAGTTATCGAATTGAGATGATTCTTTAACAGAAACAATTTTTTTATTATGTAAGTCACGGTGCCTGCCATCAAGGTCCGAATACCTTTCCAGTCCAAGACTTTTCATTTTGTTTTTTCAAGTATTTAATTCTGGATAATCAACATTTTATGTAAGATTAAAATTGAATAGATATATGATCAGGTATATACAATCTAATCGTTTTATTGTGAGTTTTCTTTCATATTACTGTCTAGATTCAAACTCATCAAGAGACAGTCAAAAAATAAGTTTTTTTTTTTTAGATACACTCGGATGCTGATGATTTCTCATGTCTAGTTATAAAAGGTTTTGTTCTTAAAAAGAAAAAATTAGTCTAAAAATACCTTAATTTTTTTAAAAAATTATTCGCCACCTGAGAAAACATCTAAAGAGTAACAAGACAACTTAGTTTCACAGCAATCATAAATGAAGTAAAAATTTTTAAAGAAATTGTTTTTGACTGCCGAAGAAAGTCTCTCCAAATAAATCTCAAATGGACAAAAAAAAATTTATTTGGGCCAAAATGCATCGAACTCACTTTCCTAATCCATCAAAATGCTTCCAAACATTCCATTAGGGGCCTCTTTCAAGCCCACCTAACCCAAATTCGCTGAATTTTGTCAGAGATACTGTGTTTTATTACGAAGTGAACAGATTTTCTTAGCTCGACATCTAGCACATGACTAGTATTTAACACACGGTTATTTTATGTGTTTTTTACATAAAAAATTAAAATATGAATTAAAATTTTTATTAAAATATTAAATAAATCAATAATCATCTATTTAAATAAATAGAAAAAATATCAATAATAACTTAAAGATAAATTAAAAACATTAAGAGATGGATGTAGATCAAGATGTTCAATCCTGTAAAATAAAATATTTACCTAGTTATATTTATTAAATTAATTTATTAAAATTAATAAAAGATAATAAAAATAAAAACACACACGAAATAAATTAAATAAAAAAACCAAAACATATTTTACCCAGGACCAAACATATTGCAAATATTATATAAAAATAAATATTTTTTATTTCTAAAAATAAATTTAATTTTTACTAAAAAATAGATGATCAAAATAATATCTTCAAAAACAACACAAACAAATTTTTTTAAAAAAAAAACTATTAAAAAAAGTTTGCAAAACCTATAATACAGGTCATTAGATTAAGATAAATTGATTAAAAAGAAATTGAAGATAATCACAAAATCATTTTAAAAATAAAATAAAATAATATGGAATTATAACATCATATAATAAAATGAGCAAAAAAAAGGATGTTGAATCGTATTATTTTTTTAAAACCATAACTTAAGTCATTAGATTGAAAGCAGTACAAATAAAAAATTATGAAATCCAATTCTTAACAACAACAACAAAATCTAAAAATTAATCATTTAGTATTGGATGACATCTTATGTGCCGTCTAAATATACCGGACGCCACCTAATCGTTGGAGCACAATGAACATACTCCAACATATTTTTTTTAATAAAAAATTAATTATTTAGTATAAAAATACCAAAGTGCCCCTATGCATATAAAAATTAAAAAAAAATGTGAAAATTAGAAAACTGGATATTTTTCGACGGGCCATCACGAGCAGAACTGAGTAGATATTGGAAACGTGTCTGATGCATGCTTTATGTAGGTCTAGGCTGAAACTATCTCGAAGTAAGCGGATATGATTAAGCCTTTGGAGTCATTGAACTGAAACAAATAATTGTGTGCTGTATGTTCAATTGGTAAATTACTTTGTTTCAGAAGCAGCTGTGGAACTGAAATACCTGCAAGACAAGACAAAAAAAAAAAAACTCAATTTGCATCTAGATCTCTCAATTTGCCTGAAGTTTTCATTTTATGAACCCACGCATACATAATTCATAGTCGCATTAGTGTTTTCTCTTTTGTATTGCCAATCTTCTTTAAGGTTTCTTCCTTAAAAATAAACCTATGATCCTGTGTGCAGTAGCATAGGATTTAACCGAGCACAGTTTGAATTACCACCCATCAAAAGAAGAATGAATGGCTCTTGGTGGGTGCGATTAAGCCTGAAAACGTCAGTGAAGCTCTTTCTATCCTCAAACCTCACGGTGTTGTTAGTAGTGGTGTTTGTGGCTGTATGACATTAATTAGGATCGATCATGAATAGTGTCGTTTAGGGATGCTGGACGTTCTGCACTGTCTTGATTGGTCATGAGGAAAAAGAATTCATTTCTGATTGCCTGACTTGAAATCTGATGTGCATTGAGCCATTATTACTATGAGATCCATGGAGTTCATTTATATGAGGTGAACGGTGTGAATGTGGCATAGGTCAAATAAGCCTCAAGTTTACTGGTGTCTTAGTATTGATCTTCGACACCTCATTAAGTAGTCAATCTACCGACTGAGTTATTGCCATGTCAAGAAAAAAACCCAGAAAGTTACTCTTCTACACCAAAGAATAACTTTTACGTTATTAATATTATTATTGTTTTTAACAAAAAACCATTGGGAATCTAGAGGGGTTTTCTGCATATTTTGTGGTAAGATTTTTTTCCCTTGGTATTAACTCGCCTATGTTTCCAGCACAAACAAGTTTTCATGAGACTTTTTTCCTTCTTACAACTCCTGACGCGGATTGAAGACACGATAAGAGGATTTACCACTCTTTTTTTTTTCATCTTGAAATTATAAGAGACTCATCTTCTACCAATTCTATAAATCGAATGTAATTTTGGTTGAACCAATGACTAGCAACTAACAAGAAATCACTCCCGCAAAAATATTGTTCAGAATCTTCAATGTTCATCAAAAGAAAAGGTGATTTTGCCGCCTCAGATTTCAAGAGATGGAAACTGGAGTGCATGAGATTCCATGAAAGGAGAACCCCCGCACCCCCCCACCCCCCCCCCCCCGCGTAATGATTTGTTGATGTGGCAAAATATATTTCGTTCCAATGAGGTGTCAAGGATTAGGAGGATACTTGATGGTTCTGTTAACTGAATCCTGAGTTGGTGGTGAGTGCATAATGGAACAAGGAGCATGTCTGGGAGTGAATTTATTTATATGCCATGAAACTTCTTTATATATATATATATATATATATTTGATGAATTATGGCGAGAGAGAGGGAGGCAACAAGCCAAAGATGTAGATTTTCTATCACAATACATCATATAGTAGTAAACTTTCCGTGTCCATGTTGCAGCATAACTGGCTGAGATTAACCATCCGCGACACCTAACACCTATTATCAAATAAGAAAGAGAAAAAAAAGCGGGGGAGAATGGTTGTCCCTAGTGACTGAAGACATTGTCGACAAATTGTCAGTATGCAGCATAACTGGCTGAGATTAACCATCCGCGACACCTAACACCTATTATCAAATAAGAAAGAGAAAAAAATGCGGGGGAGAATGGTTGTCCCCAGTGACTGAAGACATTGTCGACAAATTGTCAGTAGTTAAAATGAATGGTCACAAAGAATCTTGGCTTGGTTGGCTTCACCTTGATGCCTCGAAACATTTGGCTTCTTCACTCTGTTTTCTCTGGTCCATAGAGCTTGGGATCTGTTTGATAATATAAAACATCCCCAGCGTCACTAACATAGTGATCTTGTTTCATGCTTCTTATAAGTATTCCCAGCAAGTAAAACGGAAGAGGTCCAGATTTCTTTGGTTCTCGGTAGTACTTCCCGAGTACAGGCTTAGCTGCTTCTGTCTGTAAGATCAAAATGAACAATCATTACAATAGATCCAGAAGAAAGTGGACCACTTAAAATCAGAGTGCAAAGTATAATTTCACTTACTGCTTCGATTAAGTGGTAGTGGGGGATTTGAGGGAAGAGATGATGAATCACATGGGTCCCGATATCATGGTGGATGTTGTTAATCCATCCATAGTCACGGTCAAGGGTTGTAAGGCCTCCTCTCAGATAGCTCCATTCCTATTGGCAGCCAGAAAGTATAGACTATAGATATTAGTTCAGGAAATTTAACACCATTAACTTTCATATCTAGTGGGGAAAATAGACAATTTGGTAGGAGAAGAAAAATGACTGGTGAATATTGACAAGAAATGTAAGACCAAGGCTAAGGAGATTCATCTTCCAACCTTTCCACGATACCAAGGAAGTTTCTCATCATGTCCATGGTGATGCAAGTAAGTGACCAAGTCCAACCACATGACAAAAATCTGCATTTATAAGCAAATTCGGTCGTATGAATATAGGCACTAAAGAATAATTGAGTTGTAGAAATTATAAAAAATGGTAAAGAGATAGGTAAACCAAGAACTAAACCTACCCAATAGGGAATGCCATAGAGTTTAAGCATTTGGACAGGACCCATTACAAAGGATAAACAAGCAACCAATGCTGCCATTGCAGTCCAGCAGGCAGTTGAGGTAATAACATCTTTCCTCTCATTTGGGGCAAACAAATCACTGTCTGGATGGAAATGAGAGCCCTTCTTTCCTGGACTTCTACTCCACTGTAAGGTCATTGAAACCCGTATTATGTAACAGTTATCAGTCTATCAAAAACTCTCCTAAGGTTAATCTTTAGATTTGGTTAACTAAGATGCTAAAGGCTTACCAGATAAACGGGGTAAGCAAGCATAGGGAAAGGCAAAGTGAATCTCAATGTTCTTGTGACATTATCCAAACTCTTGTATATTTTCTCAGGCAACTGCAATAACAAAGAGTACACATCAATGAGTTCCAAGTTTGAAAGCAGAGAAACCAGATTGCTTGAAACAAAGAGGTCACTGTTCACAAAAACTCACTGGTTGCCACGATTCATCATTCTCAACATGTCCATGGTTTTGATGATGGGTTCTGTGGCTAATTCTCCTGTAGTGATCATCAAAGTCGCAAGCATATCAGACGGTATGAAATAGATAAATTCCATTAAAAACTAAACAGGACACTGAAATACTTGGAATTTAGCAGGATTGCAGGAACTAACCATCCATGATAAGGAACAAGGATTGAAGAATGAAGGAGATGACCCACTACACTATTCAGCTTTGGATTATTTGAGAAGCTCCCATGACCACTGCATATTTATAATGAAACACCATCCACATTAGAAACATAAAGCAAATGCAGAACTAAAACACAAGCAAAGCTGCAGATCTTTAATGTTCAGGAAAGAATTGGCCATAAAGTTCTATACTGAAAGCAAATTAAAACGGAAAATAAAAATTCAAATTCAAGAAACAGAAAAAACATGAATTTACCAATCGTGGCCAAGAACAAAGAGAGCCCAGAACATGGTCCCCTGAGCAAACCAGTAAAGAGGCCAAACAACCCAATTGTTGAAGTAAGCAGCAACAACAGCCAATCCACAAACCACAGCAACATCTCTCACGACATAGCTCATAGATCTCCATGGATTTTTAACCCAACAATGCTTTGGTATAGCAGCTCTTATATCAGCTAATTTGAAAGGTGGTGGAGCACTAGGGTCGAAAAATTCACCTTCATGTTCATTAACACCCTTAACGCTCTCTCTTTCTTTATCTTCCTCCTCAATTACTGGAACACTAACCGGAATAGCAACATTCAATGCCCAGTTTCTCTGTCTAGACCAACTAGAGACCTTGAAAGAAGAACCAAGATTGTAACTTTTGGAGACTGGCGGTTGTCTAATCTTTAAAAGATTGGTAGTTTTTGATGTTAAGCCAGTTCGGCTTTGATGGTAAACTCTAGGAAGGGGTCTTAGGCCACATTCTGATAAAACCCAGCTAGCCATTGAAGACCCAGAAGCAGAGAAGGCAAGTATATCCAATTCTTGCTATCTCAGTTCATACAAGAACATAAAATGAATGGAAGCCTGGTGAAAAGAAGAGGTACAAAATTTGCAAAGTTGATGAAGAGATAACAAAAGGGCTTCTCTCCCACACTGCCAGCTATACAAATCTCAACTCGTGCTGCTTGTAGCTTGTCCTCTCGTTTAAATGCGTCCATGTATATATATACACACGCACCTGTGCGGGGGTTTACTGTTTAAGGTATTACTTTATATTAAATAATAGTTATTTTTAAAGTATTTTTTCTCATAAATATATAAAAATAAAATTTTTTATTTTTTAAATTTTATTTTAAACATTATCATAGGTATACAATAATCTAAAAATATAAAAAATAAATAATTTTAAGCCAAAAAAATATAAAAATTTCATGAAATACAGTTTCTACCGTAAAAAAACAAAAAGTTAAAAAACTAGGTTAAATGGATTTTTATTAAACGATGGACAGTCTTTTTTAAAAATTATTGCATAAATATAACTTCTGTCATAAAAATTATTTACAAATCTCATTTTTATATGAAAAATGAAATACGATAATTCCTCCAATCATAGATCCTGTAGTGTAATTGTTGCTGCCACTCAGGGGCTTCTGAAACAGTGGGGTGGCGTGTGAGAACAAAACTTCAATATTGACCCGCTGTGGTTTTCTTTTATTTTTGTGGACAATGGAGACTGACATGTGCGAAAGGAGAAAGTAGACTGACGTGGTCAAATCTGGAATGTTGATAGTATACAGTTACCTTTGTCAAGGTCGTCATCTTATAGAGTCAATTCATTTATTCTCATTTTCACTAGCTTTTCAACATAAATGAACTCTCTTTGATGTTTCGTTTTCTCATGTGCTTCACGCAACGGCTATTTTCTGGCACATGGACGGCAACAACCAACCGGCCACTATTCGATTAGAAGGTTTTTCTTGATGACTTTTGTGTGTTCATTAGATTTTTCAGTTTGTTCCAGTTTTTCCGACCAATTTAGGTCAAATAAATTGTTCGTGCGTCTTAGGTATTAGGTAATGAAAGCTGGTAAGAGCAAAGAGAGGATTTCAAAATTTCAATCAACTCAAGCAAGGAATTATTCATATTCAAATCTTTTATTGTTTTACCAATTCCTCATCCACGTCATGAGTGCGAACATTAAATCTTTTATTGCAATAGAAATTATTTTCAGTAATTTCATCACTGCGCATACAATAGTTTCTTGGTTTTACACTTCCAAAGGATTGATTTAGGTTGACATAAGGGGGGGAAATCATTTAAACTTCCTATAGAGACGGTATGCCATAGAGTTAATTCAAGTCATAAGGATGTCCTAAATCTTGATTTTAAGAAAAATAAAGCACGCATGATGCGTAGATATGGAAGGCATAAGATATTACACTAGATGTATGATCAGCCAATGTATTGTATTTTTTTTTCTTTTTTTTTTTCCATCAAAGAAAAAAAATCGCTTAGATATGGATTCATTTTAACAAGGGTACCGACCACCCTTCAAAATAATATACTACCACATCTTTCCGACCAATGAGTTTGCCCCCACAATTCAATTTTCAGCAAGCCATACAAAGGTGCTCTAGAGTGCACCAGCAACACTCAGGAAATTAATCGAATAAAATACGGGAACACCGATCATTCTCAACTTTTTTTTTTTTTTTTTTAAAGAAGCTTATTGATACTCGGAGAAAACGTGGACACATAATGGTCAAAGAGGGCCCAGACCGTGCCCAAATGTCAACGGTTAATAATATAATAATATACTATTTTATAAACTGCTCATTCATGCAGATGAAAATAACATCCGGTGTGAAAAAGGAAAAAAGAAATAACAAGATGCAGATGAGTTGCTTTGACTACTCAGAATATACACGAACGGATATACACGACAAAGTACCAGTCATCAAGATATGCAAAGAAGAAAACTGGTGTGCTGATGGTACCATCCGAAAACTTTAATGGATCGTTAAGGATATGAAGCAATGGTGGGCTTTCTGGGAAGCCAGACGAATATGTATCAAACCACCACTTGGTGGCAACAGATGATCAAATGTTCCACCATTTGCGTTTCTCCATTTGCTTGGCAAGTTCATTAGCCATTGATCCAAAGTTTTCAGCCCCACTCTGCAACTCGGCTGTACGCTCACTGAGCCTCTGTTATGAATAATATATGCGTGAAGGAAAAAAAAAGACTAGGTCAAAGCAAATCACTACAAGAATTTATCCAAGGTGTATATTTACAATTAGAATGTGTGTTGATGGTGGTGATTTAATAAGTCTCCTTGGGCTTCTATCCGCAAGGTTCATGCCTGCTTTTAGGTTTCAAAATGCATGTTTCTAATCGTTTTGTTAAAGCCATTTCTGATGTAATTCTTTAAATGTCGTCAAAGCAAGAAATTAAACTTCGACATTAAGACCAAATATACCTTGAGTACAGTTATTTAATCAGAAATTTAACTGTATTATCCACTCCTCAGAGTTACACAATTTGATGTGGGGAAAAAAGTTCCGTGTATTTAAGTTGGCTATGGTACCTCAAATCAATTTATTAACAATACTCTTAACATTAAATGAGAGAATATCCAAAAATAAGCAAATGCTAGCCTCAATCATATGAATTTTTCAAGCATTTAGTTCAAATATGAAGATACCATTAGATTGGGCTACGATCGCAGCCATTATCAGATGGTTCCCAAAAGGTGGGGCACTAATTAACTGTATTGCAGGTATCATTTTATTAGGTTAGGTGCAACATGGGCTAGAACAATTCATGGATGGTTCTTTAAGGGGAGGTCAAATTGTCAGGTCAAGTGGGGCCTAAATTGTTTATCCAAGTTTGGAGTTTGGTATATAATGACTTGCTTTCCAGATAACTGTATATCGAGGGCATAATTTCAAAATCTGGAGCCTTCAAGGCAACAAAAAATTCTTCCAGAAGACAGTTCATCCAACGAGTTCATAAAAGGGAACCAAAATTAAATCCATCACTACCTCAAGCTTCTCCTGGCGTTGTATGAGCTTATCCTTTGCACGTGCAGCTACAGCAGAGACATCCTGGAAACAACAAACCACCATGTCAGAAAATATATAATCCACAAAACACCAGCATTTTAACCTTTCATGTTGAATTACCTCCTTCCTATATTTAGCCTTAATTTCATCAGCTGTTTTGAGCTTTGGCTGTGAATCAGTACTTGCACCTTCAAATAATCTTTCCCTTTCTGTTCCCCTATCTGCAGAGCAACAAAAAAGAGTGGTTAGCATGAATTAGCAAGTCTACCATAGTAGAAGATTTGGGGTACCTTTAGTATCATTCTTGCTCATCATTTCAGATGAAGATGAGACAAATAGAGGTTCATCAATATCAATGTCATCTGCAGCAAACAGAAGCACAGTCAAGAAAAGGACCAGACAAGGAAATAGAGGAAGATTCTTGGAGCAGAGGGATGCAGAACCTATACGAAGCTCCACAACTTTTTGGTCATCCACAAGGTCGATGGAAGGCTTTAAGAAAGGAGGGCTGGAAAATATGCCCTCTAAACGTGCAAAATTATTCTTACAAACTTCAAAAAGATCTACATCGTGCTCCGCCATGCTCCCTTGGAACCCCTTAATCAAACCACCTAAAATTCCAGAGGAAGCACCCTGTGACCACAGAAACTATTTACACAATATCATAAAGTTTTGGGCGAAAAACAGAAAGCCTGAAATTGAACTTCAACCTGTGTTATCTTCTGATTGGGAGATAAACTGATAGTGGCATCAGCAGCAGCTGTAAGTAGTTTATCATGAAGGCTAGGCAACGACTCTGGAATCCTAGAATTACCAATTTTTTGTAAAATTGTAAACTGTCTTTCCCATCAAAGTTCCAGGTCATAGGTAAAAAGATAAACAACACACCCACAAATAAGAGTGTGGAGAAGAGAGAGAGACCTGAAGTCATTTTCACAGGCCAAAAGAGATATAGCAGCGAATTCACACCCATTTACCTATAAAAAAAAAATTATCAATCCAGGTTAGATATCTACATGCCAAAACTTTAGTTGGTTTATGGGGCTTAAATATATATCAACATTTAACAGAAAGCGAGCTAAAGTTTATGTTCCATAGCTAACCATGCATCATTAATAAGTTCTAAATAAGTGAATTTTAAAGCAGTACAATAATCATGGCAAGGAAGTCAAAAGTAAGAATAGATGCAAGTCATATAGAATCAATAAGTAAAAACAGCAAACGAGTTTCTTGTACTGCCCCAAAATCTGGAAACATGAAATAGAGCAGCAGTATGTAACACTTCCATCAACTTAAATATTTTCATATCATTCCCATCGTCTTAGTTATCAGGAGCTGTTCCGATCAGTTTGAATGTTATGCATCATTTATCACTTGATTGCTCAAGCCCACATTTCCTTACTCCTTATACCAGGAGCCTGCAACCTATACAAGCACTAGCAATGATCTAGTCAATCCCAATGCTCCGTTGACTAAATCTCAACTTATCCCAAGTCCTTACACTATTCTGTCTTTATTATAGGCTGGAAGAATCTGTAATTTGTGGGGTTCATGATATTTCATTTTAAAAAACAAGATATCTTGCTTCATTTCAACTGTCACTCATCTCTTGTTGGGCCAGTATGAAACACACGATCATGTCTAAGTTGGATGAAGACCTATTAAGTAAAATGGCCAATATATTAATATAATCAGAACATGAAATATGTCCAAGGCTAATCATTTAGTGCCTGCTTCTTAACCTGTCTTCCCTGCCTATTCAATCTGGTTGTAGCTTTTTTCACCAGTCATTTCAAGATCTATCTCAGTGCACTTAACTCATATACATCTCATTTTAAAACACCTAATATTCTTCTAAATTATGTTTTAAGCAATTTTACAGTGGATTTTCCATGGTGCCAAAATTTATAGATCTCTCTCTCTAGACCAACTGTTGCCAAAATAAAAGGAGGAAAAGGGAGAAGAGGATGCCCTTCATTCCTGCATAATGTATCAGATAGGAAAAAAGTGCAGCATATCAGTAAGTTTCATGTAACTAGTCAATGAAATTTGCCTGTAAGATTTACCAAATCTAAGGTCCCATTTGGTATGACTTTTGCTAATTAATTTAGGTTATTTTCTCACTTTTGACTCAGAAGAAAAATCATAAATATGTTTGGTTAGAAATAATTTTTACCTTAATTAAAAAAAATGTTACATAATTGATTCCAAAATTTTCTTTAGTTGAAAAATAAGAATTTTAAACTTCTAACTTACTGATTCCATCTCATACCTCCTCCCTTCAAAAAAATTGGCTTCAAGTCATTTTTCACCCATCATACTTCCAAACCAAATTATTTGTCATGAGTTATTTACGAAAGATAACTTTTGAATTATGACTTTAAGTTAATTGAAAGATTTTCTTTCTTCAATTTTCAGAAGATGGTAAAAAAAAACTAAGCGATTCAGATGATTGTAAATCAGAATCCATGTGCTGGAAATATAACATGATGAAAATAAATTCTGGTTCCAATAAAAAAATAAATAAATAAATCTAACCAGAATAATCTGCGCATTTTCAGATGAACATATTGTCTTCTCCATATTAGTCTTGAAGTTCCACCTTAGGATTGACATTAAAGAGCTTTCACCAACCACTTCAAGATCTGGTAAAGATCTGCAAACATAAATTAGCTTCTATATGAAAACTGATTGCTTGAGATAAATGATTTACTAAGATTCATTGATGATCATTTTCCACTAAGAGTTACAGTTACCTGAGAAAGCAAATGAAAATTTGCAACATCAATTAAACAAGAGAACTATAATGAGTGCTTTACCTTATTTCAATCTCTCCAGTCTGATAGAGTAAAATGACCCCACAGTCTTTATCATCCTTCTTGAACCGTGTACTCCAACAGCATGGTTTCATGAGATTTACCTTTCGAATAGGATTAATGTCCACCTAAAATAAGAGAGTTTTACTAAATGGAAAGTGGAGGTACAGATGGTGAAACCAAAGACTGATGCAAAAAAGGGCACCTCATTCAAAGAGTACAAATCCAATGCATCCTCACAACAAAACAAAAGAAGAAAATTTCCGACTCTCTGCTTAAAATGGGAAGCTTTGGCAGAGGCCTCGTGGTCAACTTTAAGTGGAGCACTTTCACTGCAAGCAACATCTGGGACAGGTTCACTTTTAGCTTCGCTTTTCTGAGATGAATTAGATACATGTTTTCCACTAGACATTTCAGAGATCAAGTCATCACCTTCTGCATGGAGAAAGTTTTCAGAAATCCATACAATTCGAAGGCAGCAATTAAATATATCCTCTGCCCAGTTGTCAAAAATACTTACCTATGATATACAGTGATGGTGAAGTCAGTTCCTTTTCAGATTTTATTGATTGGGAGCAGAGAATACCACCAGTGTTGCCATCTATGACAACAGTATGGGCATCTTTGGTCATAACAAACACTTCCAACCGTACATGATCTTCCATAGTTTTGGATTCAGTGTCCTCTCGATTATTTATTAAGTCACTAGAATCTGAAAACAATCTCACAGCCAGAGAAGTGATAGGTGAATTGGAGCCAGATAGACTGTCAGTAAGAAACAACACTGATGATGTACTAGTGTCGAGCAGTGCTACCTGAAACATCAAATTGAAACATCAACTCTTGAAACTAATTTGGTTGATAATTCAGCATTACCAATTAACAAAGAGAAAAAAAAACTAAGCAAATGATTCCCACCTGGGAACAATGAAATCCCACAGCAAGTCTGGTTCCAAAATTTGCAAATTGCAGAGCATATATAGGAGAACTTAGGAAGGAAAATACAGCTGTACATTGAGGTCCATCTCCTTGGTCCAGAGTGTAGACTGCATAGATATTAAATGTTAAACTATAGACTAAAAAAGAAAAGGAACTTCAATCATAGTAGGCTGATACATAATGAAAGTAAGTAGCTTTGCTATCATTGCCAAAAAACAAAACCAAAAACTAATAGGCTCTCCAATTTCTCCTGCATCAGTTGAACAATTATCACTTTTACTCATTAGACTACCCATTCAAACCAAAACCACCATCTGATAAAAAGAAATAAAAGCTCAAACCACACCATATTTTTTAATGACTGACTGCATAGCACATGTTTGTTGTAAGACCAGTTACCAAGTTAAAAAGTAATGAACAATAAAAAGAATCTTTATAAAATAAAAACTCTCTGTTTTAATCTTTAGAAAGAAAAAAACATAATTATCCATGAATTCTTCAAATAATAAAACTGAACTTAAAATAGAAATATGTAGCAGGGGTGGCTCAATTTCTAATCAACCAAGCTGTGCTGACTGCTGATGGTTCTGATTAGATTAGCAAGAAGAATCAGTCTATCTTCCAATTATGAAACACCCCCCCCCCCCCAAAAAAAAATTTCAATCCTCGCAGAGAAATGGAAGACATTCTTAATAAGCTGTCCTATAAGTATTGTAAACTACATTATGGTGAAAATAGTTGGCCAAAGGTCAATACCTCAAGTCCATTCCTAAGCAACTAGGAGAGTGTAGAATGCCTCTTTCATGTTATTGAAAGATAGCACTGTTTTTCCAATACAAGTTCTGTTACAAAAGATTGTCGCAGACAAAATAGAAACATGTTGGCATGACTATCAAGTGGAAGAGGACAATCAGGGAAATACTACTTGATTACACTTTGAAGAGCTTATTTCAGAATGGAACTCTGAAACTTAAAGGTCAAACTACGAGTTTTAGAGTGACAAAAAGGAACCACAGGCAATCAGCTATACAAAACAAATGCCAGCTACTTGTATCTTTTTAGATCCATCTAGAGTCATAAAACTAGCTTATCAATTATTATCTGATTGTTAGTAGTTCCTCAACCAAATTCTGAAACCCAAACATCTGAGAACTTTCTGCAATTTTTCTAAACTAAATTTGGAAACAAATAATTAGAGATATCTTTATACAGATAAAAAGTATACATAGGGTGTTACCCTCTTTTTCAGTTCCTGTCACAAACTTCAAAGTCATCTCATCAGCACTCCGTACAAGCTTATATAGACAAACCTACATACTCTCCAAGAGAGATAGAATCAGTAAGGCAGTAAATCTCAGTAGTCATAACGAAGCACTAAAAACAAATCAACTCTTACCATACCACGCTCATTGCCAATAGCTAAACTTAAGGTATCTGAGCAAAACTCCAAAGCAGATACTGATGCATTAGCATCAGCATCAGCGACATTGATACCTTTGACCTGCGCATCATTCAAATTTTGGGCTATTGATCATTAATTTTAATTCAACAAGGGACGCCATGTTTATGGAATTTGAAAATGAAACTTACAAATTTGTGAAAGTACTAACCTCAGGTCCTAAAACATAAATGAGCGCAAATGTTGGATATGTGGCATCCCATATTTTTACAGTTCCATCTTGGTAACCTGCCATATATAATCTCTCAACCTGATACTTTTCTGCATCATGAAGTTGGCTGGGAACTCCACCAGTCAATGGCCAATTTGTACTTCTGGGACAATGTGTTGATTGAAGTTTTCTAGAAGAAATTTCCTAATAAGAAGAAAACAAATGAGAAAGAAAACATTTTATTTTATTTATGGTGGCTGAAAAACAAGTTGGTCAAAGTTTTGCAGCTGAAACAACTCATTTGTCTCCATGGTTGTTGGAAAGATTTATAGGAAAATGATTCTTGTGAAACGATGTTGAAAAAAGAGCACAACTGGCATGTTTGGTTTCTAGAAAAGTTAGCATAAAGCAACTTTATGTTTTTCCCTATTAAAAGCAAGGTGAGATCTGCAGGAAACTAGAAACAATTTTTTTTCTTTTCTTTGAATAGGCAATGATGTTCTGGCAAGAATTTGAGCCAAGAGAACCTATAGTCCATGGTAGTTCAATGGGATTCCAATGAAACATTTCTTGTGGAAAAGTATTTTTTGGTTGGAACCATTTATATTCTCAATAGCCAAGCACACAAGTGAAGGAAAACCATAGAAGATTTTGAATTCCTTTTCCTGTCAAGCAAATGGAATCTATCTATAGCCTCTGAGCTGTGATTAAAAAGAAAGAACGAAAGAAAAACCTACAAAATACCTCAGATAGAGCCTTTGAGAACTTCCCATCTCCAAAGACCAGACCAAGTTTTGCCAGAGTTAATTGTGGTTCAATAGTAGGTATGACCATAGGGTACTGTATAGAAGAAACATAATTCCTTTTCTCCAGCAGGGATATTGAGGAAGACAAGCCAGCATTGTTATAAAGATTCAGCTGTCCTGGATTCGTTAATATCAAAGTGCTAGAAGTTCCCATATCACCACCACTTGGTAAAAGAACCATATCAGCAAAAGAACCATTAAGAGTAAGATCAACACGCCCGGTGCATTTTAAACTTTCTATCCCAGAAGACCAATCAAGGCTCAAAATCTGTATAACATAGAGATGTGTTAATACAAAGTGGGCACCATCTAGACTTAATTATTGAAAAGAAAGACTGACAGATCAGTTTTTGATCTGATTAATGGATTTTAAGTCACTAAATTCTCGTGAACTCTAATATGATATAATAATACATAAAAATCTAACATCCTAGCGAAAAAGGAGACTATCAAGTGCTAAGCCAATTTTAGCTTCTTTTTTAAAAGAGATATCTTTCAGTCAAAAAATACCCTTCCTCATCTCAGATGTCTTTAGGTATTAATGATATACTATGCAATTATGTTTTTCCTTTCTATGGAGAAAATAAATAAGCTCTTATCTCACTTCATTGATGAAATGTTTCTTAAATCCCCAGTTGGGTGAGATAGGGTATCATGATAGGTTTTCATCCATTGGTATGAGAAAACAAATATGAAAGAAAAAAACTAAACTGTAAGAAATTAATCCTAGTTAGAAAGCACACCGTTAGAGCTTCTTCAGATCCAATTGCATCACCACCATAGACAAATAGACGGCCACGACAGTCATTATGCGATCTGTGTGCAGACCAATGCAAAACAATGACAGGGAGTCTTCTGTCGCCTGTGGATAACAGCAGCTTAACAACATCATTTGACAATTTTGCAGCATGCATATCTTTAGCAGAAGTAGTACTTGATAGGTTCCACAACAATATATCTCCATCAACATAACCCACGGCAAGAACTGACCCATCAGTAGATGCCCAACAGAGGGCAGCTATCTCTTTCTCCAATGGCTGATAGTCTGATATATCATCAGAAAGGTCAGGTCCGGTGTCTTTGTGAGAATCAGCTGTTATTTTACATTTCAATTCAAGATCTTTATTCCCTTTAACTAGAACAACTTTATCTTCAGAGACATCCCAAATAATAATCAATCCATCCTCATATGCAATCAACACTCTGGAAAGAGACAGATTATTTGAAATGCGTGAGAACAGCATAAAAGAATTAGGTGCATTTCAATACACCTATTCCCTTATTTTATATGGATCTAAAACTCGTATGGTTAGATACATGCACACAACTTCAAGAGAAAGAAAGATTAATTTAATCTAACGAAGCATACCCATCTCTTTCCATATTTGCAAGTGTCTGATTCTACATTTTCAGAAACATTTTCCGGTGCTAGTGTTGATAAAAGCACAAGCATAATTACTAAGTTACCAACCCTTACAGATGGTCCAGAGGCCAGTATCCAGTCCACAAGCCTCTAGAAGCAGAGAATTATATTTTATGAATAGAAAGAAGTCAGCTGCTGGTGCATAGTAGATAAATCATAACCACCAACTCAAAATATTGAGATGCATGAGAAGAAAACCAATATTTTTTTAAGAAAGAAAAGAAAAAAAACATGAGCGAAGAAACTTAAGCAAATCTTGTCTTACTTGTTTCCTTGAGAAGAAGGTTGGGGTAGAATTCCTACAACAGAGCGATTTTTAGGTGATGACATCCCAGATGCATCTGCAAAATGAAGCAAACGTTTGGCACCACATGGTAGCACAGAAATAAATAGGTGAAAGCACATAAAGTAAAGAGAGATGGAGACATAAGGGATGGGGGGTTTGGGGGGAGGTCAAGGCAAAACAAATTAACACGACACCAGTCACTTTGCAACTGTGCTAAACCATAATCATCTACCCAAAAAGAAACTAAAACAAAAGGTGATCCTTCAACAAGGGATGGAGTAGCAGTAAATAAAAAAAACTAATGCAAAAGAGGTTTGAAGAGAAAATGTTCACTTAAACCTTATCAAACCCAACTTAAAATGAAATCATTACCAGCTGCTACATCTGCAGGAACATGGTATGGCATTGGTACAAGTTTAACTTCTTCAGCATCATACTTTAACACATACACCATCCCGTACTCATCTCCAACATACATGTAACTTGAGCAAAAAATAATAGAGAATGCAGTTACGTTGGACTCCCATTGTAAAGAGGAAGCAATCCGTCTTTGCTCTAAATTCCAAACCTGCCAATATTGATAACCTATTAATACACAAGCTATATGATTCCTAGTACGAGAGCAGATTTCAACATAAGCTTGCATAGCTACAGGAACCATACCTGAATCTCATTTTCATTTGACACGCTGACTAGGAAACCTTGATTTTGTAGAAACTGTCAAGAGATGCAAAAAAAGATCAGACATTCTCTGACATTCGATAAATAAAATAAAAAGGATGGAAAATAGCTTCGTTGAAGCATATCAAAATCACCAGTTTCCAAAGATCAAAATATTCAAAAAGCTTACTGCAGGCAACACCTTGTACAAATTTATTAATCATGCCCCTTTTATCATATTTGAATAACCAAATTACAAAATATGTAGAAACAAGTAATCAGCATGTACGAGAAAGAAATGGGGGGAAATTCTGATGAAGAAAAGGAAAAAAAATGTCTACACACATGTATATTCATGTGGTATTCTGTTAAGCTTTAAACAATCAAGTATGCATATGAACTGATATCATAAATTACCAAAGAAAAGAATTAGGAATGCATCAATCAAAATGAAACGACAGGGAGAGAAGAAGGGACAAAAAGGTGCAATTTACTCTCCACATTTGAACTTACAAACCTCCAAGTATTTAAAGGGTGATCGCTTTGGAGAGACAAGAAGCCCTTCAATGTTATTACCACCAATCACTTTTATTCTGCCATCCCTGCACCAATTAAAGAACCGGAGGTAAAAAATCAGTAAGAAACCTCGTATTGATTCCTTCTAATGCCTGCATTTTAACTTTTCCAGCTTCTCTGCCAATCTCTCGATATTCAAAATACGGAAAATGCAAGACATTTCATTCAGTAAATCAAAACTGTCAGTTCACAAAACAGCATCAAACATACTTATTTAATAGAAACTAGAACAATTAAGGTAATCGCGCAATACCCGATTGTTATGACTTCGAGAAAAAAAAATGGAGACTCACAGTGTTCCAATTGCTAAAAGGCTTTGAATGTGATCAAAAGCTAAAATAGAAGCAGTAGAAGGGATCCCATAGTGAAGAGCAATCCGTGGATTTATATCTTTAGGTGTCAATACTCCCTTTGACACATTATCCTGCACCTGATTAAATTAGCATGCATAAACCGAGTCGTTAATTCCAATAATTAGCACTTATCCAATAAACTAAGTAGCTTAAAAATTGAATTTGCGCACGAATTCCTATGATTATATGGATGACATTTCCTTTGATTAACGAAGTTAATATAAGCATCGAAGGATTAATTTGCTATATCAGAGCAAAATTTTGTTTCGCAACCGGATTTATTGTAAAAGTAAAAAAGAAATCAATACCTCCGCGGGTGGTGGTGTTGGTGTTGGTGTTGGTGGTGGTTGTGGTTGTGGTTGTGGTTGTGGTTGCGGTTGCGGTTGCGGTTGCGGTTGCGGTTGCGGTTGCGGTTGCGGTTGTTGCTGAGGTGGAGGTGGTTGTTGTTGTGAGGTGTTTCTTTGAAAGAATTTGGAAAACATGGTGGATCGACGAGGGAGCTGTTCTCTCTTCGTTTCGAATTCAAATTATCATGTACTAATATGACGATCAGAAGATTTTCATCGGTTTTTTTTCCCCTACTACGATGAACGGTCACACGGAGCCGATGACTGGTTCGTCTGTTTGCTTCTTTCTTAGGCGAATTTTTGCCTCGTAGGAAAATGGAGGCCCACGGCTAAAGCCTGATCCAGTGGTTAATTTGATCATTTCTCCGTGATTCCCATTTTGTCCTATAAAGCTACTACATGTTACATAATCATTAATTTTAAAATCCATAAAATTAATTAAAATATACAAAAACTGAATTTAATATCTATAACAATAACAATAATAACATTTCGAGTCTTGGCCACTGAGTCCAGTTAGATTAGATTCAACACTAGCCAATGCAATCTAATTCATTATCCTCGAAACTCCCAGAACAATGCAAGAAACAGGAAGGATGGAGAGAGGAGCATGGCATTGAGCATCACACGCATGGATACATGCATGCATTTGAAAAGTTTTTATGTTTTGTTTGGGTTGAGATGATATCATTTCATTTTTCTATTATTTTTGGTTATAGAAAAATCACTTTCACATAAATATGTGTTCCGTCCAAAGGAAAACAAGGGAGAAGGCTGCATCCTCTGGTCTCAGATTAGCTTGGGCTTTAGGAAAGTGGAGATAAATATGTGATTTGTACAATCTTCAGAGACTTTCTTTTATGCAACTCGCATCATCGCATGTGATATTTTATCTTCGCCAGGTCAGATGTCTTAGGGAGTGCCTTGGGCCTTCTAGCCTCTTAAAAAGAAAGGCCTGGTACAGTTAGGCTATATTTGGGCCTTTACTGCAGCCTGTTTCCGGAGCCCAACTCATAATAGGCTCACTTATGAAACCGCGATGAAGTCATATTTTAAGGGTGTTCGGTTGAATTACAATTTTTGTAAATTTTTTATTTTTTTAAAAAAATTATTTTTTTATTTTTTATCATTTCAATATATTGATATCAAGAATAAATTTTGAATATAAAAAAATTTTATTTTAATACTTTTCTAAATAAAAACACTTTAAAAAACCAATTTATACCAACTTCTTGAATAATCCATTTATATCATAGCTTTGCAAAAGCTTGAGCTGAAAATCTAGGCTTTTATTATCAATTTAAAATTTTGCATCTAGTTTACACAAATATTTTTCTTTAAGTTATACTTATATTAAAACAAAACAATGTTTTCATGTAGAAATAACAAAATTATAGATTTTGTTATTTTTTTACTATAACGGTGGAAAAATTATGTATTTTTAAAAAAACAAGTTTTTTTTATATTTTTTTCTCCTTATACTTGATATTTTAATCATTCTACACTTGGCCTATTTATCATTATTTTTTTTATTATCTTCATTTTTTAAATGTTTTATCCTTACATTTTTTTGGAAAAAAATATTATTTTTTATTTTTTACACTTTAAATATTTATCAATATGGCCTATTTGTACAATTCTTTATGTTCTTATCTTTATTCTTCTGTAATTTGTTTTTAATTTTTTTTTCTTTACATTTTTTTTAAAAAAATTATTATACGAAGAGTAAGGAAATAACATTCCACTATAGCAATTGTAACATCATTCCATTATTCTGCTAAGCTAAAAATTAGTTTGATATCTTTTATGTTTTTATCAACGTACATGATTTTTACTATACATTTATTATATATAAGTGTCGATCTTTTGATTTATGATTATATTTTTTACTTAATGTCAAAAAACATGTCAATAATACCTACACATTAATTCTTATGTGTTAAAAAAAATAATTCAACCTGCAGTGAGGTAAGTTGAATAAACACGTTAATATTTGGCTTTTGTATTTTTTAGCATAAATGATTCTTGATGTTTTTAATTAAATGCATGTATATATTTTTTTTATTTATAATTAACTTTTTTTTATAAAAAAACACATTTGAAAAGATTTATTTTTGCCAAGAAACTTATCTAATGCGGGGCAAGTAACTAGTCTATAACTAGAATTAATGGACACGTACGGGTAGAATTATTTATTTCTTAAAGAATCATCTTATATTCCTTCAAAAAAGTCAAGTTAAATTTTTAAACGATAAGCTTTTGGAGAAATGGAAAAATTAAAGGGAGTAAGAGTAATAATTTTGTAATGTGGATTTTAATTGTTGATTGGCACAAATATAGTTCCATGAATTGCCTCAAGAAAAACTGTATAAATTACATTAAAATAACTTTTAATCCGGCCTCCACTGTTATTTGATTGCCTTCACAGTTGACATTTCTAATGTAATTGATACATACATGCATGCATGCATGCATGCATGCATATGTTCTGGCAAACCCCATATAAAAATCATCAATCCTCTGTTATCGTTAGCTCTTACTTAATTATGGACGCTACTCGCTAGTTCATGCAACTCGTTTGAAGTGTGTGCGCGTCGCTAAGAAACTGACACAGGAATTCCTTTGTTGAAGCTCTGTGCCAAACCTTGATCACCGTTGCCTTGCCCTGGAAAGAAAGGGATTTGCCACCCAAAAGAAGCAAAGTGAGCAAGTACACGATCTTATGATGTTGGTGTACTTACTACTACTAGCTAGTTTCCTTAGCATTTACTTTTCTCAAACATAAAGTTACTAATAATTCAAATTTGGTTTGCCCCAGGATCAAAATCATCATTAGTGGAGCCTTAATAATTCATCAACTGACTCAGGGTGGTTGTTGGTGACAAAGAAAGATCGCATCCTGCTCACCAAGGGGGTAAAGTGAAGGGTAGAAGCTCAGCGTTTATAAATATAGAAGATAATTAACTAGCACCAACTTTAAACGTTGACATTTGGAATCATGATTTGATGAAGTCTGACTAGATGACCACCGTTATGATTTTGAAATACAGAAGTTCGCAACAAAACTCTACTGAAAGTCCCACGATCTGCAAATTAACAAGAAATCTTCCCACACTGTTGTATCTACAGACTCTAAACTGAGAAAATGAAGGTGTTTGGATTGAACAAACTTAGTTATGATCGTATCTGGTGTGGATCTTACTATTCTAACTTGGGGCGGTAGAAGAAGAGAAATCTAACTAG
>Ga0325401_1000273_pt1 | contig 34887 bp, 33 predicted proteins | sample PopdelMetagenome_FD_205666 | JGI IMG/M metagenome (GOLD analysis project Ga0325401, IMG submission 205666) | Populus deltoides microbial communities from Bellville, Georgia, United States - Xylem-PdKOR-R2 | ecosystem: Host-associated > Plants > Phyllosphere > Stem > Wood/Secondary xylem | place...
TCGAGGGGATCGACCCGTCGATCTACTGGGAGGGCGACCGCGCCTTTATCGTCAACAACCGCGCCCCCGCCGAACCGCCCCGCTATGACGGCCATCGCGCGATCTGGGTGCAGGAATATGACTGGCGCGCGGGCAGGATGGTCGGCGAAAGCACCCTGCTGGTCAATGGCGGCGTCGATCTCGCCAGCAAGCCGGTGTGGATCGAAGGGCCGCACCTCCTCAGGAAGGATGGCTGGTACTATCTGACCGCGGCGGAGGGCGGCACCGGCCCCAACCATTCGCAGGTGGTGTTCCGCTCGCGCAGCATCCGCGGGCCGTTCGTGCCCCGACCCGGCCCGATCCTGACCCAGCGCGACCTACCCCCCGGCCGCCCGAACCCGATCAGCGCCGCGGGCCATGCCGATCTGGTCCAGACGCAGGCCGGGGACTGGTGGGCGACCTTTCTGGGCACCCGCCCCCATGCCGACGACAAATACCTGACCGGGCGCGAGACCTTTCTGCTGCCGGTCACCTGGCAGGACGGCTGGCCGACCATCCTGGCGCCGGGGCGGACGATCCCCTTCACCCATCGCCGGCCCGCGCTGCCGGCGGGCACCCGCCCCGCGCTGCCGACCACCGGCGACTTCGGCTATACCGACGAGTTCGACGGCGACCGGCTGGCGATGCAGTGGGTCGGCATCCGCACCCCCCGACGCCCGTTCTGGCGGGTGGCGGGCGGGGCGCTGGAGCTGACGCCGGGCGCGCCGCTGGGCGACCTGGCCGGGGTGCCGGCGTTCGTCGGGCGGCGGCAGAGCCACGCGATCGCCACCGTGTCCACCGCCATGCGCTTCCGTCCCGACCGCGACGGGGCGCGCGCCGGCCTCGCCGCGGTGCAGAGCGACCGCTCCTTTCTGTTCTTCGGGGTGACGCGGATCGGCGGCAGGCCGGTGGTCGCGCTCTACACCCGCGACACCCCGGACCAGGACGCGGCGGACGCCGAGCGGCTGGTCGCGTCCGCCCCGATCGCGGTGGACGGGCCGGTGACGCTCCGGATCGGCTTCAACAGGGGCGTGGCCCGTTTCGAGTACGAGGCCGGCGGCACGCGCCGCACGCTGGGTGCCCCGCTCGACGCGACGCTGCTCACCACCCAGCGTGCGGGCGGGTTCGTCGGGGTGACGGTCGGCCCCTATGCGTACACCCCCTGACCGCAAGGAGCCCACGGTGCGACGGCAGACATGGCGGGGGATCGCCCCCACGCTGACACTCGCGGCCGTTGCCGGCACGATGGGGGTGGGCACGGCGGCGACGCAGGTGTGGCGGTCCGACCAGGGCGACGGCACCTATCGCAACCCGGTGCTGTTCGCCGACTATCCCGATCCCGACATCATCCGGGTGGGGCGGGACTTCTACTTCGTCTCCACCACCTTCGCCAACGCGCCGGGGATCACCATCCTACACTCGCGCGACCTGGTGAACTGGCGCATCGCCACCCACGTCCTGCCCCGGCTGGACGGCGATCCCCGCTTCGACCTCAAGAACGGCGGCGCGTACCGGCAGGGCTTCTTCGCCGCCAGCCTGCGCCACCATCGCGGCCGCTTCCGCCTCGTCGTCACCCCCGTGGGCAGCAACACCCGCATCTACACCGCCGCCGCGATCACCGGCCCCTGGACGCATGTCGAGCTCGACCGGCAGGCGTTCGATCCGGGGCTGTTCTTCGACGACGACGGCACCGGCCATATCGCGACCTCGATCGGGTCGGACGGCACGGTGACGCTGCTGACGCTCGACCCAAGCTATGCCAGGGTCGTGCGATCGCAGGTGATCCACTACAACAAGGGCGCGGAGGGCGCCAAGCTCATCAAGCGGAACGGCTGGTACTACCTCTTCAACGCGATCCCGCGCACCCTGTCGCTCACCGTGTCGCGGGCGCGGGCGCTGACCGGGCCGTGGGAGACGCGGCCCCAGATCGACGATCGCAGCGGGGGCCACCAGGGCGCGCTGGTCGACCTGCCGAACGGCGGCTGGTACGGGTTCGTGATGACCGACGCCGGGTCGATCGGGCGGATGACCAACATCAGCCCGGTGTTCTGGCGGGACGACTGGCCGGTCTGGGGCACCCCCGCCGCGCCCGGCAAGGTGCCCGACCGGTCGCCCAAGCCGATCGCCGGCCATCCCTTTGCCGAGCCGCCCTCCTCCGACGATTTCGCCGCCGCGACGCTCGGCCCGCAATGGCAGTGGAACCACAATCCCGACGACCGCCGCTGGTCGCTGCGCGAGCGGCCCGGCTTTCTCCGCCTCCACGCAACCCCCGCGCCCGACCTGTGGAGCGCACGCAACACGCTGACCCAGAAGACGCAGGGGCCGCGCGCGCGGGCGACCGTCGCGCTCGACACCGCCGGCATCGCACCCGGCGACGTCTGCGGCTTCGGCACCTTCGGCAAGATCAGCGCGCAGCTGGCGGTGACCGGGCTTCCGGGCGCCGGGCGCGCGCTGACCATGCGGGTCACCGATTCGACCGACACCGGCCCCCGGACGGAAGTGCGCGTCTCCGCGATCCCGCTGTCGGGCACCCGGCTGTGGCTGCGCACCGACACCGATTTCACCCGCGACATCGGCCGGGTCGCCTACAGCCTCGACGGGCAGGCGTGGCGGCCGGTCGGCGGCACCTTCCCGCTCCGGTTCGACTGGCGCACCGGCACCTTTCAGGGCGAGCAGTTCGCGATCTCCTGCTACAATCCGGGCGGCGGGGGCGGGGGCTATCTCGACGTCGACCGCTTCACCCTGTCGCCGCTGCCGCCCGCGGGCTGACCGGCGGACCGGGCACTTCCACAATGATACAACATATCACTTGATATGTTGTATCCTGCGCTCTAGCGGCCTCGCGAACGATCCAGGGAGTTCGCCCGTGAACCGCTTTCCCGTCAGCGCCAGCCTTCTCATGCTGGGGCTCGCCGGCCCCGCGCTCGCCCAGACCACCGGGCCGAGCCGGTCCGACCCGGCCGCGCCCGCGCCCGCGCGGCCGGGCGACATCATCGTCACCGCGCCCTTTCTCCAGAGCGAGGCGGATGTCCTTCAGGGCACCTCGGTCCTGTCGGGCGAGGAACTGACCCGCGAACTGCGCCCCACCATCGGCGAAACGCTGGCGCGCCAGCCGGGCGTTTCGGCGACCTCGTTCGGCCCGTCCGCCTCGCGGCCGGTGCTGCGCGGGTTGCAGGGCGACCGGGTGCGCGTGCTCACCGACGGGATCGGCTCGATCGACGTCAGCAACACCTCGGTCGACCATGCGGTGGTGATCGATCCGCTGCTCGCCGAACGGGTGGAGGTGCTGCGCGGGCCGGCCGCGCTGCTGTTCGGATCGGCGGCGATCGGCGGTGTCGTCAACGTCATCGACACCCGCATCCCGCGCGCGATCCCGGCCGACGGCTATCGCATCGACGCGATCGGCACCTATGGCTCGGCCGCGAACGAGCGGTCGGGCGGTGCTGCCGCCGACCTCGCCCTGGGCGGGCTGGTGCTCCATGCGGACGGATCGTACCTGCGGACCGACGACCTCGAGATTGGCGGCCATGCCCTGTCGCGCCGCCAGCGCGCGGCCGCGCTCGCCGCCGCCGGCCAGTTCCAGCCGCCCGTGATCGGCGAGGACGGGGCGGCGGAGGCGCCGATCGACTTCGCCGGCAACGCCGCGATCCGCGGCCGCCTGCCCAATTCCGCCGCGGAAACGTGGACCGCGGGGGCGGGGGCGTCGATCATCACCGACACCGGCAACCTCGGCGTGGCGTACAGCCATTACGACAGTGTCTACGGCGTCCCCGTCCGCTACGCGACCGCGGTCGGGCAGGAGCAGGAGGCGCCCCGGCTCGACATCGTCCAGGATCGGTTCGACCTGCGCGGCGAGGTACGGACCGGCGGCGGTTTCCTCGACCGCATCCGGGTGCGCGTCGGGCAGGCGAGCTATCGCCATTACGAGGTCGAGGAGACGGGCGAGATCGCCACCACCTTCCGCTCCAACGGGCTGGAAGGGCGGGTCGAGCTGGTCCAGGCGAACCGCAACGGCTGGCAGGGCGCGTCGGGGGTCCAGTATTTCAACCGGCAGTTCGACGTGGAGGGCGAGGAAGCCTTTCTGCCCCGCAACGAGACCAGCCAGACGGGGCTGTTCACCCTTCAGCAGTTCGACCTGGGCGGGTTCAAGGCGGAGGGCGGCCTGCGCTACGAACGGACCCGCCAGCAGGCCAAGACCGGGCAGGGCGACCTGCGTTTCGTCCGCGGCGACCGCGATTTCGGTGCGCTGTCGGGTTCGCTGGGCGCGTCGGTGTCGCCGGTGGAGGGCATCCGCCTCGGCCTGAACGGGTCACGCACCGAACGCGCACCGTCCGCCGAGGAGTTGTTCGCCAATGGCGGCCATGCCGGCACCCAGGCCTATGAGCTGGGCAGCCCCGACTTCCGCAAGGAGAAGTCCTGGGGGCTGGAAGCGACGCTCCACGCGCATGGCGGGGGGTTCAGCTTCGACGCCTCGGCCTATCACAACTGGTTCACCGACTTCATCTACGAGAACGGGGTAGACCAGGGAGTGTGCGAGGCGGCCAACGCCGATGCCGATCGCGAGGTGGAGCTGCCCTGCTTCCAGTACCAGCAGGCGAACGCCCGGCTCTACGGGTTCGAGGCGGACGCGTCGGTGCGGCTCGCGCGGATCGGCACCACCACGCTCAACCTCGACGGTGTCGCCGACTATGTCCACGCCACCGTGCGCGGCGGCGGCCCGGTGCCGCGCATCCCGCCGCTTCGGCTGCTGGGCGGGCTGGAAGCGCAGGGGCAGGCGTTCACCGCCCGCGCCGAGGTCGAGCACCTCTTCGAACAGGACCGGATCGCCGCGTTCGAGACCCCCACGGGCGACTACACGCTGGTCAACGCCAGCGTCTCGCTGCGCCCGTTCGGCCGCGGCAACCGGACGACGCTGCTGCTGTCGGCGAACAACCTGTTCGACGTGACCGCCCGCCGCCATGCCAGCTTCCTCAAGGACTTCGCCCCCCTCGCCGGCCGCGACCTGCGCGCGACGCTGCGCTTCGGGCTGTAGCGGAAGGCATCACGGCAACCCATCCGTGCCGAGCGCAGTCGAAGCACAGCCCGCCAATCCGTGGCCGGACCAAACACCCGGCGTCAAATGACATAACAGTACCCCGTTCGTGCTGAGCGCAGTCGAAGCACACGCCCCGCACCGCCTTGTCCCCTCTCCTTCGATCGCGTTCAGCGAGGCGAGCAGCGCCCACCCGGCGTCATCTCGCGTCGGGAGCCGCCCGGCTCGCCGGACGATCCTGCGCCTCGCGCCGAACGGCGGCGACGGGCGCGAGCGTCGAACGCAGTTCGGCGGTACAGCGCACCAACTCGGTCCGGTCATCCACCCCCGTCGCCTTGGCGGCGGCGCGCGCCTGCCGGACGGCCGCGGCTATATCGACCGCCGGGTCGCGCCCGCGCATCTTGCCCGCGAAATAGAAGCTGCTGGCCGCGCCTGCGCCCGAAGGCTCCGGCGCGATCCGCGTGCCGACCGCGCTCAGGACATGAAGGCAACGGGCATCCGCCGCCATGCCGGGATCAGACGCCAGTGCGAGCATCGTGAACATGACGAGCATCCTTGGCGCCTCCCACGCATGACCCGGCCATGCTGGCGGGCTTGCGCTTGCAAAACAATGGGTGTCAGGAATGGGCATCACCGCCCGGACGGGCGAACAGGAGGAAAAGCCATGCACGGATGGGCTCGCGGCATCGCAATGGCAGGGGCGCTGGCCGCATCGGCATCGGTTGCGCAGACCGCATCGTCGCCGGTCGTGCGGCGCGCGCTCGCCGATCCCGCCCGCGCCGATCAGGCGGGGGACGATGCGCGGCGGCAGGCGGCGGCGGTGGTCGCGTTCTCGGGTGCGAAGCCAGGCGACGTGGTGGTCGATTACCTGCCGGGCAGTGGCTATTGGAGCCGCATCTTCGCCGGCGTGGTCGGCGCCAGGGGCGTCGTCTATGCCGCATGGCCGGCGCGGGCCGGGCAGTCCGATCGCGGCAAGAACGCCGTTGCGACGCTCGCGGCGCGCAACGTGCCCAACCTCGTGGCGCAGATCCAGCCGGGCGACCTGCCGTCCAGTCCCAGGCCGGCGGACCTGTTCTGGACCGTCCAGAACTACCACGACATCCCCAACCGCGGCGCGGGCGAGCCGGCGCTGCGCGCGTTCAACGCGGCCGTGTTCGGGTTGTTGAAGAAGGGCGGCACCTTTGTGGTCATCGACCATGCCGACGCGCCCGGCACCGAGCTGAGCCATACCGAAACCACCCACCGGATCGATGCGGCCGCGGTCCGCCGGCAGGTGGAGGCGGCGGGCTTCCGCTTCGTCGGCGAGAGCCGGGTGCTGCGCAACCCCGCCGACGACCATGGCAAGGGTGTCTTCGACGAGGCGATCCGTGGACGCACCGACCAGTTCGTCTACAAGTTCAGGAAGCCGTGATGCTGTTCGCCGCCCTTGCGCTGTTCGCCGCCGCCGCACCGGTGCAGCAGACCCCGGCGCCGGTCACCCGGCCCGGCCCCGTCGCCCAACCCGGCCCGACTGTCCAGCCCGACCCTGTCGTCCAACCCGGCCCGATTCCCCAACCTGACCCCGCCATGCCCAACCCCGTCACCCGACCCGACCCCGTCGCGCCCGGCCCGATTGCGCAACCTGGTCCGGCCGCCACGCCCGCCGCGGTGGCGACGCCCAGGGCGGGCACGGTGCGGGTGGTGATGACCACCAGCAAGGGGGCGATCACGCTGGAACTCGACCCCACGGCCGCCCCCGTCACCACCGCCAACTTCCTGCGCTACGTCGATGCCAGGCGGCTCGACGGGATCGACTTCTTCCGTTCGATGCGGCTCGAATGGGGGCCGGGGCTGATCCAGGCGGGGCAGCACAGCGTCGCCAAGCTCTATCCCCCGATCCGGCACGAGCCGACCACCCGGACCGGGCTCCACCACACCGAAGGCGCGATCTCGATGGGCCGGCTCAAGCCCGGCGACGCGCGGGCGGACTTCTCGATCGTCGTCGGCGACATGACCGGGCTCGACGCGCATCCCGACCAGCCGGGGGACAATCTGGGCTATGCGGTGTTCGGCCATGTCGTCGCGGGCATGGACGTGGTCCGCACGATCTGGGCTGGCCCGCGCGATCCGACCGCGGGCACCGGCGCGATGAAGGGCGAGATGCTCAGGCCCCCGGTCCGCATCCTGACCGTGCGCCGCGCGCCCTGACGCCGGGGCTGTCCTACAAGGGCGGATGCCGCTACCGATCCCGACCGTCCACGCCGAGCCTCGCCATGACCGACAGGAAATCCGCGACGCGAAAAGCCGCGCGCGCGAAAACACCCGCGACCCCGTGACCTTTACTGACCTTTCGGGTCAGCGCGCCTCCGCCAGCGCCGCCTTCGCCATTGGCCCGGTCCAGTCGAGGTCGCCCAGCACCCGCCACACCTCGCGCCCCTCGCCATCGTAGAGGAGGGTGGTCGGCAAGTTGGTCGCGACCGAGCCCAGCCACTGCATCCGGCTGTCGGTATAGCCCTTCAACGCCGCGAAACCCTTGTCGGTCAGAAATTTCCGCACCTTGGCGTCGTCGCTGTCCTGGCTCAGCGCGACCACCGTGACGCCGGTCTTCGCCAGCGCATCGAGCGTCGGCAGCTCCTTGACGCACGGCCCGCACCAGGTCGCCCACAAATTGACCAGCACCGGGCGCCCCCGAAACGCGCGCAGGTTCGCCGGATTGCCGTCCGCACCGACGAACGAGTGCGCCGGCGCCGGCTCGCCCTTGTGGCTGCGGTCGATTGTCTTGACCGGCAATGCGGGCGGGGCTTCCCCCGTCACCTCGTCGGAAGCGGCGACGGCGTTGGCTTGCCCCGTCGGGGCGGACGCCCTATCGCAGCCCGCGACGGCGAGCGCCGATACCAGGATACACAGGCCCAAGCGCATGAATTCCTCCAACAGCATGTGGGGCGGGCGGTTCGCCGAGGGGCCCTCGGCGGTGATGCGCGAGATCAATGCCTCCTTGCCCTTCGACAAGCAACTGTGGCGACAGGATATTGCGGGCTCGAAGGCGCATGTCGCGATGCTGGGTGCGCAGGGCATCGTCAGCGCCGCCGATGCCGCGACGATCGCGGCGGGGCTCGACCGGGTCGCCGCCGACTACCTCGCCAACGGCGTGCCGGTCGATCTCGCGCTGGAGGACATCCACATGCTCACCGAGGCGCGGCTCGCCGATCTGATCGGGCCGGTTGCGGGTCGCCTCCACACCGCCCGCTCGCGCAACGACCAGGTCGCGACCGACTTCCGCCTCTGGGTCCGCGACGCGATCGACGAGGTGCTAGTTGGCTTGCGCAACTTCGCGGCGGCATTGCTCGACCGGGCGGAGGAGCATGCCGACGCGGTGATGCCTGGCTTCACCCACCTGCAATCGGCGCAGCCGGTGACACTCGGCCACCACCTGATGGCCTACCACGCGATGACGATGCGCGACGCCAGCCGCTTCCGCGATGCCCGCGCGCGGCTGAACCTTTGTCCGCTGGGGTCGGCGGCGCTGGCGGGGACGGGGTTCCCGATCGACCGCGGTGCCACCGCCGCCGCGCTCGGCTTCGACGGGCCGACCGTGAACTCGCTCGACAGCGTGTCCGACCGCGATTTCGCGCTCGATTACCTCGGCGCCGCGACTCAGTGCGCGCTGCACCTGTCGCGGCTGGCGGAGGAGTTCGTGCTCTGGGCCTCGCAGCCCTTCGGCTTCGTCGCGCTCAGCGATCAGTGGTCGACCGGCAGCTCGATCATGCCGCAGAAGCGCAATCCCGACGCCGCCGAACTGGTCCGCGGCCATGCCGGGCGCATCCTGGGCTGCCAGACCGCGCTCATGGTGACGATGAAGGGCCTGCCGCTCGCCTATTCCAAGGACATGCAGGACGACAAGCCGCCGGTGTTCGAGGCGCACGGCCTGCTCGGCCTCTCGCTCGCCGCGATGACCGGCATGGTGGAGTCGGCCAGCTTCCGGACCGATCGGATGCGCGCGCTCGCACAGTCGGGCCACGCCACCGCCACCGACCTCGCCGATTGGCTGGTGCGCGAGGCGGGGTTGCCCTTCCGCGAGGCGCACCACGTCACCGGCCGCGCGGTCAAGCTCGCCGATGAGCGCGGATGCACGCTTGCCGACCTGCCGCTCGCCGCCCTGCAGGCGATCGACGAACGGATCGACGACCGGGTGTTCGGGGTGCTCTCGGTCGATGCCTCGGTCGCGAGCCGCACGAGCTTCGGCGGCACCGCCCCCGCCAATGTGCGCGCCGCGATCGCGGCCGCGCGGGAAGGAACGGCATGAAGCGGATTGTCCTTGCCGGCTTGCTGATCGCGGGCTGCGGCTCGTCGCCGGGGCTCCAGCCCGCGCCCGGCCGCGCGCTGCCCGTCGCCCCCTATGGCGCGACCGCGACGCCCAGCCCGCGCGACCTGCTGACCCCGACGACGCAGCAGCGCCCGCAGCGCTCGGACGAGCTGCTTCGCCGCTCGCAGGAACGCCGCGCCGACGATTTCGACCTGCCTCCTCGCTGACGGACCACCCATGGACCTGTTCGACTTTCGCGATGGCGTCCTCCACGTCGAGGACGTGCCGCTGCCCGCGATCGCCGCGGCGGTGGGCACCCCCGTCTACGTCTACTCGGCCAACACCTTCCGCCGCCACGCGCGGGTGTTCAAGGAGGCGTTGCAGGGGCTGGGCCGCGTCCATCTCGCCTTTGCGATCAAGGCCAATCCCAACGTCGCGGTGCTCCGTGTCCTCGCCGACGAGGGCTACGGCGCCGACGTCGTCTCGGGCGGCGAGATGGCGCGCGCGCTGGCGGCGGGCATCCCCGCTGCCGACATCGTCTTCTCCGGCGTCGGCAAGACCCGCGCCGAGCTGACCCGCGGCCTCGATGCCGGGATCGGCCAGTTCAATCTGGAGCTGGAGGAGGAGGGCGAGGTGCTGGCCGCGCTCGCCCATGCCCGCGGGCGGCGCGCGCCCGCGGTAATCCGGGTCAACCCGGACGTCGATGCCGGCACCCATGCCAAGATTTCGACCGGAAAGCGCGACAACAAATTCGGGGTGCCGATCGACGAGGCGGCGGGCATGTTCGCTCGGCTCGCGGCGCTGCCCGGGCTCGACCTCAGCGGGATCGCAATACACATCGGCAGCCAGCTGTCCGACCTGTCGCGCCTGGAAGCGGCCTACCACCGTGTCGGCGAACTCGTCGCGATCCTGCGCGGGCAGGGCCATGCGATCACCCGCGTCGATCTCGGCGGTGGGCTGGGCGTCCCGTACCGCAGCGGCGACGTGCTGCCGAGCCCCGCCGAATATGGGGCAATGGTCGCCCGTGCGACCGCGGGATGGGACGTCGAGCTGATGTTCGAGCCGGGTCGCGTCATCGCCGGCAATGCCGGGGTGCTGCTGACCGAGGTGATCTGGGTCAAGCCGGGGGTCAACCACCCCTATGTCATCGTCGACGCCGCGATGAACGACCTTGCCCGGCCCGCGCTGTACGATGCGTTCCACGATTTCGTCGCGGTCGAGCCGAGCGGCGAGCGCACGGTCGCCAACATCGCCGGTCCCGTGTGCGAATCGGGGGACACCTTCGCGATGGGGCGCGAGATCGATGCGGTCCGCTCGGGCGACCTGGCGGTGTTCCGCACCGCCGGTGCGTATGGCGCGACCATGGCCTCGACCTACAACAGCCGGGCACTGGTGCCCGAGGTGCTGGTCGACGGCGACCGGTTCGCGGTGGTCGCCGACCGCATCCAGCCCGAAACGATCCTTGCCGCCGAGCGCGTGCCGGAATGGCTGACGCGATAGCCTTGCACAGCCTGCCGCTGTTCGTGCGGATGGCGGGCCGGCCGGTCATCCTGCTCGGCCGGGGCGAGGCGGCGGATGCCAAGCGGCGCCTGCTCGACCGTGCGGGCGCACTCGTGGTGGGCGAGGCGGCCGACGCCCGCCTCGCGATCGTGGCGATCGAGGATGCAGGCGAGGCGGAGGCCGCGGTGGCGCGACTGCGGGCACGCGGCGTCCTGGTCAACGCGGTCGACCGACCCGCATTGTGCGACTTCACCCTGCCCGCCATCGTCGACCGCGCGCCGGTGCTGGTCGCGATCGGCACCGGCGGCGTTTCCGCCGGGCTGGCGGCGGCCTTGCGCCAGCGGCTGGAGGCGTTGTTGCCCGCGGGGCTCGGCCGGCTGGCGGAGCGGCTCCAGGCCGGGCGCGCCGAACTGCGCGAACGCTGGCCCGATTCTGCCGACCGCCGCCGCGCGATCGCGAGGATGCTAGGGGAGGGCGGACCGCTCGACCTGCTGTCCGAACATCACGGCCACCCATCCGGGCTGGGCGAGGCCGAAGCCGCGTTTCGGGCGCAACCGGATGATGCTCGACTAGGACGCGCCTCGTCCGGCGCTCAAGAGGAAGGAACGGGGGGCGGGGTGCTCACTTTCTCCCTCGGCTCTCCCGACCCAGATGACCTTACCCTGCGTCAGGCGCGCGCGCTCGCCAATGCCGATCGTGTGGTCCACGACCTGGACGTGCCCGCCGCCATCCTCGATCGCGCCCGCGCCGATGCCGAGCGGGTGCCTGCACCTGCCGGGCCGGCCGCGGGCCTGACCGTCGTCGTGAGGATGGCGTGAGCGGCTTTGGCTACCGCATCGCCGCCGACGGCGGCGCGACGCGGGTCGACGTGCGCGAGGCGCTGGACGGGGATGCCGGACTGACCTGGGTCCACCTGTCGACCACCGCCGAGCACGCCCAGGCGTGGCTGCGCGACGAGGCTGGGCTGGCCGAATATGTCGTCGACGCGCTCACCGCCGCGGAGACCCGGCCCCGTTGCGAGGCGTTCGATCATGGCGCGCTCCTCAACCTGCGCGGACGATCGTCGGAGGAGCTGGCGGGATCCGACCCGCTCGCCTCCTTGCGCATCTGGGCGGTCAAGGGCCGTGTCTTCTCCGTGACCCGCAAGGACCTGGTCGCGGTCGACGCGGTGCACAAGGAGGTGGAAGCCGGCGCGATCCACGATCCCGGCGACCTCATCACCGCCTTCGCCACCGCGATCACCACCGATCTCGATCCGGAGGTCGCCGATCTTGGCGACACGCTCGACGCGTGCGAGGAGGACCTCGACCCCGACCGCATCTTCGAGCTGCGCCGCAACGTTAGCAAGGTCCGCGTCGCCGCGATCAACTATCGCCGCTTCCTTGCCCCCCAACGCCAGGCGATCGAGAAGCTGGCGGGGCTGCCTGGCGACTGGCTCGACGCCGCCGACCGGCTCCACCTTTCCGCCGCCGCCGACCGCGCCGCGCGGATGGCGGAGGAGCTGGAGGCGATCCGCGAGCGCGCGGCGCTGACTCATGAAGTGCTGACCGATCTTCGCGCCGAACAGATCGACGAGCGCGCGCTCATCATCTCGGTGGTCGCGATGGTGTTTCTCCCACTGACCTTCATCACCGGGCTGTACGGGATGAACGTGCAAGGGTTGCCCTATGCCGATCGGCCCTGGGCGTTCGATGCGATCATGGGGCTGTGCGTCGCGATCGCGGTCGGTGTGGTCGGCTGGTTCGTGCGGCGCCACTGGTTCCGCGGCTAGGGCGGTCGCAAGCCGCTCCCGGCCCGCTGCCCTAGGCCGCCCGCGCGGTCGCCCAGGCGGCGGCGATCTCCGCGAAGTCGGCGGCGCTGCGGTGGAAGGGGGCGGGGTCGTGCCCCACCGCCGCCTCGACGATCTGGCCGCGCGCGCCGGCATAGAGCCGCTGCAGCGTCACCGACACCTCGCCGCCGCGTTCAAAGTCGAGCCCCTGTTCCAGCGCGAACAGAATCGCGGTGGCGCGCGTCACCCGTTCGCTCTTGACCGCGAACTGGCGCTTGGCAGACGCGAAGCCCGCCGCGCGCAATGCTGCGACCAGCTCCGCATAGAGCAGTTGCACCAGCGCCGGCCCGTCCGCGGTCGCGGTGCGCCCGGCCGCGTCGATCCGGCGATAGGTGGCGTAAGGATCGGGGAATGCCATCAGCCGTCGCTCTTGTTCCAGGCGGCGATCTGGTTGGTGAGGAAGCTCTGCACCGACTTGTACGCCGACACGCGCGCGTTCATGGCCGCGAACTGGCCGGTCAGGCGGGTGGTCATCGCGTCCGACTGGTCGGCGATCTTGGCCTGCGCCTTGGCCAGGTCGGACTGCGCGGCGGTGTAGCGCGCAACCGATGCACCCAGGCCATAGCCGGCGCTGGCGGCGGTGTCGGACAGCGCCTTGAGCCGCGCGGGCAGGCCTGTTCCGGCGGTGGCGCTGCTCGCAAACATGCCTTCGACCGCGTCCGGGTATCGCGTCAGTGCGCCCGACAGCGCGGTCGCATCAACCGACAGCGTGCCGTCCCGCGCGGTCCTGACCCCCAGTTCGGCAAGTGTGCGCGGCGCGTCGCCAGCGGCGGCGGGATTGATAGGCTGGAGCGTCATCGCCTTCAGCCCGCGCAGCAGCGCCTTGGCGGCGGGATCGCCAGCCAAGGTGCCGCTGGCCGCGTCGGTCTGCGCCTGCAGGATCGCGAGTACCTGGTTGTAGGTATCGACCACATCGGTGACCGCTTGGGTCAGCGCCTCGGTCGGCCGGGTAGCCGACAGCGTCGCCGCACCGGTGCCGGCCAGTTGCAGCGTCACGCCGGGGACCAGGTCGCCGATCGTGTTGGTCGCGCGCTCCACTGCGACGCCGTCGATGGTCAGTTCGGCGTTCCGAGCCTGGGCGGTGATCCGCATCGGCGCGGCATTGCCGACCTCGAACTGCTTGAGGTTCGCGCTGTCGGCACCGTCGACCGACAGGGTGAAGGCGCTGGCGCTGCCGGTCGCGCCCTTGAGCGACAGATAGGCCGATCCGTCCACGCCGGTGACCACCGCGGCGGTGATGCCGAGCCTCGCTCCGTTCGCATTGATCGCCGCGGCAAGCGTATCGACCGTGGCGTCCGCAAGGTCGAAGTCGACGCTGGCGCTGCCCCCGGGCGGGGTCAGCGCATCCATCGTCGCGGTGCCGTCGGCAGCGGTGGCATAGTTCGCGCTGCCGACCCGAAGCGTGAAGCGGCCAGAGCCCAGCGCGGTTGCGCGGCTCGCGGCGACAGGACCGTCCGCACCAGGTACCGTCACCTTGGCCGACGTCGCGGTCTGCGCCGTCGCCAGCCGGTCGACCGAAATCGCGGCGGACAGTGCGGACAGCTTGGCTCCCGGCTGCGCGGTGGCGGACAGGACGGCGCTTGCGCTACTTTTCGGCTGGGTGGCGAGGGTGCCGCTCTTGGCCAGCGTGTCGAGCGCGGTGGCGAAGCCGCTGATCGCGCTCTTCACCGTCGCGATACCGGAGATCTGCGCGGTGAGCGTCTCGCTCTTCTTGGTCAGCCGCGCGGTCTGGACGGCGAACTGTGCCTCGACCAGCGAGGTGACGAGCGAGCCGGTGTCGATCCCCGATCCGCTGCCCAGCGAGGTCAACAGGCTGGTGGTCGCGGCCTGGACGGCGGTGCTGCCGGTAGCGGTGGTCGTGGTGGTCATGGAAGTCTCCGGCGCCTGGATCGGTAAACGGCCGCGGCGCCGGGAAATTTAGACCAGCGTCGCGCCGTTCTCGTCGAAACGGGCACCTGGCGGCACCTCCACCAGCGGCTGGGGCGGCGCGCTGCCCCCCGCCGCCGCGTTGAGCCCGAACACGAAGGCAAGCACGGCGGCGATCGCGCGGTACAGGTCGTCACGTACCTCCTGCCCCTCGCGACTGGTGTAGTACACCGCGCGAGCGAGCATGGGATATTCGAGCACGGGCACCCGCGCCTCGCCGGCCAGGTCGCGGATCGCGAGCGCGGTGGCGCCGCGGCCCTTGGCGACCACCACCGGCACCTGGTCGCGCCCGCGATCGTAACGGAGCGCGACCGCGAAGTGGGTGGGGTTGGTGAGCACCACATGCGCCTCCGCCACCGCCTTGCGCGCGCCGCCCGACAGGAGCTTCCTGGCCTGGGCGCGGGCGTGCGCCTTGGCCTCCGGATTGCCCTCGCTCTCCTTGTGTTCGTCCTTGACCTCCTGCTTGGTCATGCGCAGCTTGGACAGGCGGCGGATGATCTGGATCGGGAGGTCGCCGCCCGCGATCAGCGCGAGGCCGCCCGCCATCGCCACCATGACGGCTAAAAAGGTCGATCCGAGCTCGTCGAGCGCGGTGCCGAGGTCCGATTGGGCAAGCCCCATCGTCGCGCGGCTCGACGACCACAGCATCCACCCGCCGATGCATCCCAGCAGCACGACCTTGACCAGCGACTTGCCGAGCTCGATCCACCCGTTCGCGCCGAACACGCGCTTGAGCCCGGCGGCGGGGTTGATCCGGCTCGCCTTGGGCGCGAACAGCGAGGCGTTGAACGCCCCCGATCCCATCGCCAGGCCCGAGACGACCGCCGCGACCAGCGTCACCGTCAGCAGCGCGAGCAGGCTGGGCAACACCCGCCACCCGGCTTCCGCCAGCGGTCGGAAGGGGCTGAAATCCTCGACTTCCGCCCGCCCGAAGCGGAAGCTCGCCGCCATGACGCCGGCGCAGGCGCGGATCAGCGCGGGGCCGGCCATCACCATCCACCCGACGCCCGCCAGCATCACCATTGCGGTGGCGAGGTCGCGCGAACGGAGGACGTCGCCCTTCTTGAGCGCGTCGTCGCGGCGCTTGGGGGTCGGGGCTTCGGTTTTCTCGCCGCCGCTCTCCGACATCAGCCGGTGACCAGCTGAAGCGCGGCCAGCGCTTCGCGGACGATGACCAGCATGTAGTCGCCCATCGCCGGAAACGCGACCGCCAGCGCGATGACCCCAACCGCCATCGACGCGGGCAGGCCCACCGCGAACAGGTTGAGCGACGGCGCGGCCCGGCTCATCATGCCGACCACGAGGTTGAGGCAGAGCAGCAGGAACCCGACCGGCAGCGCCAGCAGCAGCCCGGCCAGGAAGGTGTAGCCCCCGAACAGCGCGATCGCCTGGAGCCGGTCGGCCCCGATCCAGGCGGCACCCGGCGGCAAGGCGTCATAGCTGCGGACGATCATGTCGACGAGGACGAGGTGGCCGTCGACCGACAGGAACAGCAAGGTCAGCATCACCGACAGAAACTGGCCGAGCGCAGGGCTCGACCGGCCGTTCTGCGGATCGATCGAGTGCGCGAAACTCAATCCCATCGATCCGCCGATCAGCTCGGACGCGACCAGCGGCGCTGCGAACGCGGTCTGCAGGACGAAGCCGAGCGACAGCCCGACCAGCGCCTCCGCGACGACGGACAGGATCGTCGCGACCGCGAAGATCTGCGCGGGCGGGGTCACGGGGTGACTGGCAAGCACCAGCAGCCCGATCGCCCCCGACAGCGACACCCGCACCGGCAACGGGATCGTCACCGCCCCGAACACCGGCGCGGTGACGAACGCCGCGCCGACACGGATCATCACGAACACCAGCGCCCAGAGCTGGGGTTCGATCGAGAGCCCGAAACCTAGCACGGCGCAGCCTGCGAGTGCGCGCGCGACGCGCGCCACGCAGGCAAGCCCGGCCGACGGGTCGGCCCAGCCGAGCCCGATCGACGACGCGGCTTTGCCGCGGCGGGACCCACCTCCTGCGCATCGCAGCGCCGCGGCAAAGCCGCGTGGTCGAACCTCGGCGATGCCGAGGCCGGCCGGGCTTGCACCGGACGCGCGGGCGTGGCCGCGCTGGCGCTGCGCCTCACTTCACCAGGTCCGGGATGCGTTCGAACATCCCGATCGTGAAGTCGGACAGCAATCCCAGGATCAGGCTGCCGAAGATCAGGATCGAGAACGCCACCACCACCAGCTTGGGGACGAAGCTCAGCGTCTGTTCGTTGATCGAGGTCGCTGCCTGGATCATCCCCAGGATCAGCCCCGCGACCAGCGCGGGAATCAGGATCGGCGCGGAGGCGAGCGCCAGCACCCACATGGTCTGGTTGGCGACGGTAAGGAAATAGTCGGCGTCCATTGCCTCAGCTCACGAACGAATTGGCGAGGCTGCCCATGGTCAGCGCCCAGCCGTCGACCAGCACGAACAGCAGCAGCTTGAAGGGCAAGGAGATGATCGTCGGCGACAGCATCGCCATACCCAGCGCCATCAGCACGGTCGCGACCACGAGGTCGATGACGATGAACGGCAGAAAGATCAGGAAGCCGATCTGGAACGCGGTCTTCAGCTCCGACGTCACGAACGCGGGCAGCAGCACGGCGAAGGGGATGTCGTTCGGCGACGCATAGGGTCCCGATTTCGCCATCTCGGCAAACATCGTCACGTCCTTGACCCGGGTCTGCTTGACCATGAACGCGTGGAGCGGGGCGCCGGCCGTCTGGATCATCTGCGTCCCCGCCAGCTGCCCGGCGGCATAGGGCTGGATCGCGGTGGCGTTGATGCGGCTGATCGTCGGCGCCATCACGAACAGCGACAGGAACAGCGACAGCCCGATCAGCACCTGGTTGGGCGGGGTCTGCTGAAGCCCCAGCGCCTGCCGCAGCACCGACAGCACGATGATGATCCGGGTGAAGCTGGTCATCATCAGCAGGATGCCCGGCAGGATCGTCAGCAGGCCCATGATGATGAGGACCTGGAGCGACAGGCTGAGCGGCGCCGACTGGCCGGTCCCCCCGGCCTGCCCGCCCAACTGACCCAGCGCGCGGTCCACCGCGTCGCCCACGCCCGGCGTTGCGGGCGCGGCCTGCGCAAAGGCGGGCATCGCGACCAGAAGGGCGATCAGGACGGCAAGGCCCACCCAGACCCACTTGTGCCCCGGCGACGGCAGTGGCCCGGTCCGGCCCTCCGCCTTCGCGGCGGCCCGCCGTGCGCGAACCAGAGACGCCCCGGTGCCGAGCCGGCGGATCGAGATGCTCACGGCTCGGCCCGCCCCTCGGCGCGGTCGACCAGCTGCACCCCGCCGCGTCCCACCGACACCAGCAGCCGCCGCCCCTCGAAGTCGAGCACCGCGAGCCGCAGCCCCGGCGAGATCATCATCGTCTCGCGTACCGCGATCAGCCGGGTGGCGGGCTTGCCGGGCATCCGCCCCTCCAGCTTGCGCCACAGATACAGGCAACCGATCATCAACCCGCACACCAGCGGCAGCAGGATGACGAGCTTGAGGACATAGGACCAGAGCATCGCCGCTCAGCCGCGCTTTTCGGGCTGGACCAGTTCGGTCATCTTGACCCCGAAGCGCTCGCCCACCGTCACCACCTCGCCGCGGCCGATCAGCGTGCCGTTGACGAACACGTCGAGCAGGTCGCCCGCTTGGCGGTCGAGCTCGATGACGCTCGACTCGCCCAGCGCGAGCAGCTCGCGCAAGGTGAGGCGGGTCGAGCCGATCTCGACGGTCAGCTTGACGTCGACGTCCTGGAGCAGGCGGAAATTGGCGGACACCGCGCTCGCCTGCGGGTCGACGGGGAAGCCGCCGGTCATGTCGTTCACGCGTGGGATCCTTCATCGAGGCTTTTGAGATGGGACAGGCGGACGGCGGCGTGGCCGTTGGCGGCGCCGACGGTGCCGGTGCCGATCAGCTCGGCGCCGATCATCACCGGCACTTCCGGTCCGAAATCGATCGGGATGACGTCGCCGATCTTGAGGTTCATCAGCAGCGACAGCGGCACCACCGGTTCGGCGAGCACCGATCGCACCGGCAGCCGCACACCCATCGCTGCGCGGGTCAGGCGGTGGCGCCAGGCGGGATCGGGTTCGGCCTTGTCGACCACCTTGCCCGCCAGCGTCGCGCCGTGCGGCTTGAGTGCCGCGACCGGGTAGAGGATATCGACGAAGGCGGGTTCGCCCTCGCCGCCCGCCAGCCCCAGCCGGGTGACCACCATCGCATCGTCCGCATCGGCCAGCGTCGCGGCGTGGATCTCCACCCGCGCAGGCGTGAAACCGATCGGTGCAAGCGGCTCCCAGGCATGCGCCAGCGGCCCGGCAACCCCCTCGCCCAGTTGCTCCACCAGCGCCTCGGCAGCGGGGGAGAGTTCGGTGGGCAGCGGCTGTGCTACGTGGCCGGTGCCGCCGAAAAACAGGTCCAGCGCATGGAGCACGAAGCCGCCGTCGAGCGCGAACAGCGCATTGCCGCTCGCAGGGCCACCCATGACCAGCGGCAGCCATGCGGTCAGTCGGTCGCCGCGCTCGGCGCGATAGTCCGCGAAGCGTTGCACCGACAGCGGTTCCGCCCACAGCCTGAGCTCACGGCGCAGCACCGGCTCGAACACCGGGCGCAGCGCGCGTGCGAGGCGGGCGGACAGGTGCTGCAGCGTGTGGAGGTCGCCCAGCGGATTGAGCTTGGGGCTGCCCAGCAGCGCGTCCGGCACGGTCGCTCCGACAGATGTGCGGGGACGCTCGCGTCGCTCGTTTGCCGTTGCTGCCGGGTCGTTAACCATGGCGTCACTGAACGACGAAATTGGTAAAGTAAACGTTACTGACCCCGCCGAACCCCTCCTTCTGCTTGAGCGTGGCATTGATCGCGGCGGCGAGGCGTGCCTGGAGCTGGCGCTTGCCCGCGCTCGACATCACCTGCTCCTCCTTGGTGTCGCCCAGGGTCAGCAGCACCGCGGAGCGGACCGCGATGTCGTTGGTCTTGAGATTCTGGATCACCGTGTCGTCGTACGGCGTCGATACCGCGATCCCGACCTGGACGAAGTGCACCGAGTCCTGGAGGTTGGCGGTGAACTCCTTGTCCAGCGCATAGTAGTTGGAGGCGTAGCGGTCGCCACCCTCGCCCGCCGGCGTCGGTTCGCCATGGCCCTCGCCCGAAGACTCGCCGTCCTCTTCCCCGCCGCCATGGCCACCTTCGCCGCCTTCACCGCCCTCGGCGGAATGCTTCTGTTCGCTCTTGGGGACGAGCTTGGGGCCTTTCGCCTCGGGTGCGGCATGGCCGCCGCCGCCGATGAGCCCGGCACCGGCGGCGTAGACGCCCGCGCCGACGCCGCCCCCGACCAGTACCACCAGCCCGCCGATCATCATCAGCAGCTGGCCCTTGCCCTTCTTGGGCCCGGCACTCTTGCCGGCGTCGTCGGTCTTGTCGCTCATGGTCTGTTACCTTTGCCGTCAGGCGATGCGAGGGGAGAGGCGGTCGCCGCTGGACGGCTCGGTCGCCTCGGATGTGGCCGGGCGGGGCCGGCCGGGAAGGGAGCGGCCATGCGGGCCGGGATCGGGTTGACGCCCGCCGCCGCCGCTGCTGCTGCCGGCGCTGCCGCCCGAGACCTCGGTCTGGCCGAGGCGGACGCCACGTTCCTCGGCGGCGCGCGCGAGCTGGCCTTGCGCGTCGGCGATGAGTTGGCGCGTCTCGGGTTCGGCGGCGGTGAAGCGGACATGCACCGCGTCGCCGACCTGGCGCACCGCGACCTCCACGCTGCCGAGCGCGTCGGGCATCAGCCGGATGCGGGTGTCGCCGGCATCGGCCGCTTCGCGCAACCGCTCGATCCGGTCCACCATCGCGGCGGGCCAGTGGGGACGCGTCATGTCGATCGCCGGCGCCGCGGCGGCAGCGGCGGCCGGATCCGTCGCAGGGACGGGCTGCGCGCCGGTGAGTGCGGCCGGTGCCGGGTCAGGCGCGGGGCGCTCGACCCGCTCGCGCAGGACTACGTCGAACATCGCCCCGGCGAAGACCTGCCGCGCCGGTGCGGCGGGTGGGACGGGGTTCGCCACGGGCATCGGAAGTGGCGCAGCGTCGGCGGTCGAGGCGGACGCCCTGCCGCTCTTCTGCGGCAGCGGCACCCCCGCGGCATCGTGCGACGGGGGAGGCATGGAAACGCCCGCCGCAACGCCCGGTGACCGCTCGTGGGCAGGCAGGGGAGTCGGCCCGGCAGGGGGCGACAATGTGAGCACGGCGGCATCGCGGCCGACTTGCAGGATCGAGCCGGACGATGTCGGCGCGACCGGCAACGCGCCCGTAGCACGATCCGGTTGCAGGCCATCCGGACGCGGCATCATGGGCTGCATCGTTGGGGGAGGCGTGACCGGGCTTGCGGCTTGGGGGTCGGGGTGTGGGCGATCCGGCCGATGCGTGGCGGTCGCTTCCGGCTGCACCAGCGGTCGCGCCGGGGCGAGCGAGGGCGAGCGCATGGCCGGGGCGGTGGCGGTTTCGGTCATGTCCGGCGTCGATGGCGGGGCCGTTTCGCGTCGGTCGGCCACCGGGGGCTCGTCGTCGCGGACCGGGAGAATTGCCGACGTCGTGGCCTGGCTCGCGATGACAGGTCGTGCGGATGTCGTGGCGGTGAGGTGGTCCGGTGGCGACAATGGAGGTGAACCGTCCCGCAAAGGTAGCGGAATGGAGGGGGGCAGGGGCGTCCCCGTGTCGTTCTCGGCGCGGACGGGCTGGGCAACGGCCGGAACAGCCGCTTCGTCCTTCGGTGCGTCGGGGCGGTCGCCGGGCAGGGTAGCGTCGGCAGGGGCCGGACGGACCCGTGTCACCACGGGTGCGTGCGCGTGGCGGCGCGGCGTGGCGGTCGGGTCGGAGGTGCCGGGGCCTGCGTCGTTCGCGTCGGGCGCGGGCGGCTCGAACGGCGAGAGCGCGGGCGTCGGGGTCGTGGGTAGCTGCGGGGGTTCGTCACCGAGGCCCGTGTCGGTCGAGTCGGGCGCGGGCGGCTGCAACGGCGGTAGCGCGGGCGTCGGGATCGGGGGCAGCTGCGGGGTCACGTCATCGGGGGCGGGACGGGTTGCCGGGCGTGGCGCGTTCGCCAGCGGTGTTTCAGGCGTGATCGGCCGCGCGACCGGGGCGGGGGAGCCGGACGCGGCCGATGGGACCAGGGCGGGTGGCGGTGCGGGAACCACCCATGCGTCGGCCGCGGCATCGTCGGGCAGCAGATCGTCGGGCAGCAGGGGGCGGGCGACCGGGACCGGTACGAGCGACGGGTCTGCGGAAGGGGCCGGCACCGGCGGCAGCGTCGTCGGCAGCGCGACCGGCAGCGGGTTGCCGGGTGCGGCAAGCGGCGGCGCGCCGACCAGGGCGACGATGGCTTCGAAACCAGTGAAGTCCACCCGTCCGCCGTTCGCCGACACCCGCGCGACCCCGACGGCCGGTGCGACCGGGGAGAGCAGGGAGGCAAGGGTGAGGGTGGTCATGGTCGCGAGACGGTCCCGAGAAGATGTCCCTCGTCGATCAGCAAGGACCGTGCCGATTGCGGGCGCCGTTCCCGCCGGCGGTGGCGGGCAGATCTTCGAGCGCGCGCATCTCGCGGCGTAGCGCGTCCGCCCGCGCGCGTTCGAGCAGCTTGTCCACCGCCGCCTGGTCCTGCCGGGCGGCGCGGGTCGCGGCGGCGGCCTGGATGGCGAGACGGTCGGCGGTGGCGATGCGCTGCGCGGCGGCTTGCGCGGAAACCTGGAGGCGCGCGCGGAAGTGCGCCTCGGCCCCCAGCGCCACGCCCGAGGCACGCGCCGGAGCGGGTGCGACGGCATCCGCCAATGCGGCGATCCGCTGGCCGAGCGCCGCCTCCGCCGCGGCCTTGTCGCGCACGCGCGCCTCGTCCGCCTGGGCAAGCGTCAGTTGCAGCGCGCGGACCCGCGCGATCCGCGCCAGCGTCCGTGCGTCCATCAGGGCTCGCCGAAGACGCCGACCAGCTCGGCCACCGCCTCGTCCAGCGACACGGCGGCGTCGTGATCCTGGCGGACATAGTCGGTGATCGCGCCGTGACAGGCGATCGCGGCGTCGATCTCGGGGTCCGCGCCCGCGCGATAGGCGCCCATCAGCACCAGGTCGCGGTTCGCCTCATAGGTCGCGAGATGGCGGCGCAGCGTGCGCGCGGCGCGCTGGTGCGGCTTGCCGGTGATGTCGGTCATCACCCGGCTGACCGAGGGGCCGAGGTCGATCGCGGGATAGACGCCGCGTTCGGCCATCGCGCGCGACAGGACGATATGCCCGTCAAGGATCGAACGTGCCGAATCGACCACCGGGTCGTTGCCGTCGTCGCCGTCCGCGAGCACGGTATAGATGGCGGTGATCGATCCCGGTCCATGCGCGTCGGCGCCCGCCCGTTCGATCAGGTTGGGCAGCATGGCGATGGCGGAAGGGGGATAGCCGCGCGCGGAGGCGGGTTCGCCCAGCGCCAGCCCGATCTCGCGCCCGGCATGGGCGACGCGGGTCAGCGAATCCATGATGAGCAGGACGCGCCTGCCCTCCGCCCGGAAGCTTTCGGCGATCGCGGTCGCACGCAGCGCGCCGCGGATGCGCAGCACGGGGGAATGGTTGGCGGGCACCGCGACCACCACCGATCGCGCGCGCGCCTCGCCCGCGACCTTGGTTTCGAGGAAGTCGGCGACCTCCCGAGAGCGTTCGCCGATCAGCCCGACGACCACCACGTCCGCCTGCGCCGCGCGCACCATCATGCCCAGCAGCACCGACTTGCCGACCCCCGAGCCGGCCATGATGCCGATCCGCTGGCCCTGGCCGACGGTGAGCAGCCCGTTGATCGCACGGACGCCCACGTCGAGTGGCTCGCGCACCCGCCCCCGGTCGAGCGGCGATTGCGGCGTCCCCGCGAGCGGCCAGCGCCCCGCGCCCCGGATCGGCCCGAGCCCGTCGATCGGCCGTCCGGCGCCGTCGACGACGCGGCCGAGCATCGCCGCGCCCACCTCCGCCTCCCCCGGCGCGCCCAGCGGGCGGACGGGCGCCCTGGGCAGCAGCGGGGCGGGGCCGCCCAGGTTCATCATCACCGTGCGGCCGTCGCGAAAGCCGATCACCTCCGCCTCGATCGCGCCCGGTTCGGCGCCGACCCGGCACACGGTGCCGACCGGCAGCGACAGCCCGGTCGCCTCCATCAGCAATCCGTCGCACGCGGACAGCCGCCCCGACACGCGCGGCGCAGGCGGCGGAGCGGCGGCGGCGAGGGTATCGAGATAATCGGCGGCGAAGCGGTTCAGCATCGCGGAACCGGAACCCGATCGATCGCCTGACCCAGCTGTTCCATCCACAGCGCCGGCCCGTCCTCGACCACCGTCGACGCCGATTCGAGAACAAAGCTGCCGCGTGCGACGTGCGGGTCGCCCGCCGCGAAGACGGATGCGGGCAGACGCCCGTCGAGCAGTGCCACGTCGTCGGGATGGACGCGGAGCAGCGCCGACTCGGTCGGCTCGGCGAGCAGTTCGGTCGCCGCCTCCACCCGGCCCGCGAGCAGGTCGGCGGACACGCCGGCCTCGCCGACCAGCTTTTCCACCAGCGCGAGCACCGTGCGGCGCAGACGGTCCGCCATCGCCTCGCGGTCGAGCCGCCCGGCCAGCGCATCGCCGAGGTCGCGCAGCAGCGCCCGGTCGCGGGCGGCATCGGCCTGTGCCGCGGCGGCGATCGCGCCCGCTTCGGCCAGCGCGGCGGCATGACCTTCGGCATAGCCCGCCGCGCGCGCGACCTCCACCGCCTCGGCGGCGAGCGCCACCGCGGGCGATTCGGGGTCGAGCGGGTCCCAGCCGGCGCAGGGCTTGTGGCCGGGCGCGGCGGGGCTGAAATGGCGTGGACCCGCGACCGCCGCCGCAACCACCGTCACCGCGGCGAAGTCGGCGGTGACCGCGAACGCCCGCGCGATCGCGTCGGCGGCACCGACGTGGCGGGGCGCGAAGCCCGCAACGAAATCAGACATAATCGTCCTCGCTCGCGCCCATCTGGATGGTGCCGTCCTTGGCGAGGTTGCGCGCCACCGCGATCATCGCCTTTTGCGCGTCGAGCACCTCGGCGAGCTTCATCGGCCCGCGCGCCTCCATCTCGTCGCGGATGCCGTCGGCCGCGCGCGCGGACATGCAGCCCAGGAAGCGGTTGCGGATCGGCTCCTCCACGCCCTTGAGCGCGCGGGTCAGCACCTCCCCGTCGATGTTGCGGATCAGCGTGCCCAGGTTCTTGTCGTCCATCTCGAGAAGGTTGTCGAAGACGAACATCGCCTCCTCGATCTGGCGGGCGACCTCCTTGTCGATCTTGAACAGCTTGGGCATCACCCGCTGTTCGGTCGCCTTGCGCGCGCCCTGGAGGATCTTCGCCGCCTCGCGCGTGCCGCCCAGCGTCAGCTTCTGGCTGCGCGCCTGGCCGGTATGCGCGGCAAGGACGCGGCGCAGCGTCTCGATCGCCTCGGGCGTCACCGGCCCCAGCCGCGCGACGCGGTGGAGCAGGTCGGGCTGGATCGCGTCGGGCACCAGTTCGAGCACCTGCCCCGCCACGGCGGGATCGAGGTTGGCGATCAGCACCGCGGCGATCTGCGGATGTTCCTTGGCGACGATGCGGGCGAGGTCGGCGGGTTCGAGCCAGGCGAGCATCTCGAGCTGTCCCGCGGTATCCTGCGGGGTGATGCGGGCGAGCACCGATTCGGCCTTGGGCCGCCCCAGCGCGCGGGTCATCACCGCTTCGACCTGGGGCTTGGGATCGAAGGAGATGCCGGTGCGGGCGCGGGCGCGACCGACGAAATCGTCGAGCACGTCCTCCACCTCCTGCTCCGACACGTCGGCGACCGCGAGCATCGCGCCGCCCAGCGCGCGCACCTCGTCGGGGTCGAGCTTCTGGAGGATGGCGGCCGCCTCCTCCTCGCCGACCAGCATCATCAGCACCGCGGCGCGCTCAGTGCCGGTATAGGTGCGGACCGCGGTGTCCGTCACTGGCCGTCCGCCTTTATCATGTCGCGGATCGCCAGCGCGGCGCGGGCGGGATTGTCGCGGGTGAAGCCGCGCACCGCGCCGAGCCGGTCGTCGATGCCACGGCTCCCCTCGAGCTGGTCGAGGCTGACCGCGGGGGTGACGGTGGGTTGCGCGGGCATGTCGTCGCCCGCGATCGGCAGCGCGGCGGGCGCGTCCTTGGCGGGCATCGCCTCCTCGCGCTTGCCCATCAGCGCCTTGGCGAGCGGACGGACGCCGAGCAGCAGGACGAGCAGCGCGATGACGATCGCGGTGGCGTTGCGCGCCAGGATCGGCAGCCAGGCATTGTCGTACCAGGCGGGGCCGGCGTCGGCGGTGTCGGTGCCGGCGAACTGGCGGCTGATGACGGTCACCTGATCCTGCCGGGCGCCGTCGAACCCGACGGTGGACTTCACCAGATCGGTGATCTGGTTGATCTCCATCGCGGTGCGCCGGCCCTTGGCGGGATCGCGCAGCAGCACCGCGACCGAGATGCGCTTGACCGATCCGGGCGCGGCGCGGGTTACCGACACCTCGCGGCCCAGGTCGTAGGCGCGGTTGTACTGGTCGCTCTGCTTCTGCGCGTCCGGCGCGGGCTGGCCGGCGACCGGCTGGGGCGATCCCGACGCGCCCACCGCGGGGGTCGGCACCTGAAGCTGGCTGGCGGGGGGCGGGGTGTTCGACAGCGCGCCGGGGATGCCGCCGGGGGCCTGGCCCGCAGCGGCCTGATTGCCGGTCCAGTTGCCCGATTCGGCGCGCAGCGCGCCCTGCTTGTCGTAGCTTTCGCGGGTGGCGCTGGTCTCGTCGAGGTTGACCTCCGCCTGGATCTCGGTGGTGAAATTGCCCGTGCCGACCAGCGGGGTGAGCAGTTGCACGAGCTGCTGGCGGTACTTGTCCTCCAGCCGCGCCTGATAGTCGATCCGCGCGCTGTTGACGGCGTCGGCGGGACTGTCGGGGCGGGTCAGCAGCGCGCCGAGCTGGTCCACCACGGTTACCGCGTCGGGCTTCATCCCGGGTACCGACGAGGCGACGAGGTTGACGATCGAGGCGACCTGCGCGTCCGACAGGGTGCGCCCGCCCTGGAGCTTCAGCACCACCGACGCCGACGGGGCGGCATGGTCGCGGACGAACACCGACGATTCGGGCACCGCGAGATGGACCCGCGCCTCCGCCACCGCATCGATCTCCTGGATCGAGCGGGCGAGTTCGGTTTCGCGCGCCTGGCGCAGGCGTTCGCCCTCCACCGCGCGGCTGACCCCCATCGGCAGCTGGTCGAGGATCGCATAGCCGCCGGGCGCCGCCTTGGGCAGGCCCTGTCCCGCCAGCAGCATCCGGGCGCGGCTGTAATCCTCCTCGTTCACCGTCAGCGCATCGGTGCCGCCGTCGATCCGGCTGGCGATCCCGGCCTGGGTCAGTGCGGCGGTGACCGCGCCCTTGTCGGCGTCGGTCAGGCTGGTGAACAGCGTCTTCTGGGTCGGCGTCGACAGCGACATCCAGGCCAGCGCCGCCGCCCCGATCAGCGCCACCATCAGCGCCATCGGCAGCGACCGGCGCACCGCAGCTTGCGCGAACACGCCCTGGATCTGGCGCAGCGGATTGGCGAAGCGCTCCGGCAGAACGGGCGCGGGGAGGGGGGTGAGGGCGGTGCTCATCTCAGACCGGCATGCTCATGATGTCCTTGTACGCGGACAAAAGCTTGTTCCTGACCTGCAGCGTCGCCTCGAACCCGACGCTTGCCTGCTGGCGGGCGAGCATGACCTTGGCGATGTCGACCTCCGCGCCGCGTTCATACTGGTCGGACAGGGCGGAGGCCTGTTGCTGGCCCTCGTTCACGCTTTTGAGCGCGTCCTGCATCGTGTCGGTGAAGCTCGCGGGCTTCGTCTCGACCGGCGCGTTCGCCTGCGACGCGCGGCTCAGCGCCTGGTTGCGTTCGAGGATCTGCGCGCGCAGCTGCATCACCCGGTCGACGCCCATCGCGCCGCCGACCCCGGAAATGCCGCTCACGAGGCGACCGCCCAGCTGGCGGGATGGCCGATGTCCTCACCCTGTTCGCGCGCCTTGGCGAGGCGGTAGCGCAGCGTGCGTTCGGAGATGCCGAGCCGGCGCGCGGTCTCGATCCGGCTGCCGTTGCAGGCCTTCAGCGTCTGGCGGATCGCGGCGAACTCGCTCATCTGCGCGACCTCGCCGAGGCTGGCGGCGGGGCTGGCGTCGTTGGCGACGATCCGGACGGGGGCCGGCAGCGGCACGGGCGAGCGATCAAAGACGATGTGCTCGGCCTCGATCGTCGCGCCCGGTGCGAACAGCAGCGCGCGCTGGACCACGTTCTCGAGCTCGCGGACGTTGCCGGGCCAGTCGTAGCCGAGCAGGCGGTCGAGCGCCGCGCGGGTCGGCCACGGCACGGTGGCGCGTTGGCCCGCATGCCGCAGGATCAGCGTCGCGGCGAGCGCGGGGATGTCCTCGGGCCGCTCGCTCAGCGCCTTGGTCGCGAGCGGAAACACCGACAGGCGATAGTAGAGGTCGGCGCGGAAGCGGCCGGCGGCGACCTCGGCCTGAAGGTCGCGGTTGGCGCAGGCGACGACGCGGACGTCGACCGGCACCGGCTGGGTGGCGCCGATCGGCACCACCTCGCGCTCCTGCAGGACGCGCAGCAGCTTGGATTGCAGCGGCAGCGGCATTTCCGCGATCTCGTCGAGCAGCAGCGTGCCCCCGTCGGCGGCGCGGAAGAAGCCCTCGCCCGCCTGCGCGGCGCCGGTGAACGCGCCCTTCTGGTGGCCGAACAGCATCGCTTCCAGCATCGATTCGGGCAGCGCGGCGCAGTTCAGCGCCACGAACGGGCCGTCGCGGCGCGGCGAATGGCGGTGGATGGCGCGCGCCAGCACCTCCTTGCCGGTGCCGGTGGGGCCGTTCACCAGCACGGTGATGTCCGCCTGCGCGACGCGCTCGGCAAGTGCGAGCAGCGCCAGGCTCTCGGGATCGGCGGCGGTGGGCTGGTCCGGGCCGGCGACCAGCGCGCGGGCGAAGCCGTTGCCGATCGCCGCGTCGCCGGGGCCGAACGCGATCCGCGCCGGATTGCCGCCGGCGGCGGGAATGACGTAGCGGTCGATCCCTTCGCCGATCACCACCGTGCGCGCGGGCGCCGGCGGCACCTCGCCTTCCGCGACCAGGAACAGGTCGCCGGGACCGGGCCGGGCGCTGTTCAGCGTGCCGACCGCGAATCCTTGCGCGCGCAACTGCGACAACAGCGCGATCTTGCGGCTGGACACGGCGGCGGATGGAAAGATGGTGCGCATGGTTGCTCCAGTGGGTGAAGCGGCAATGCGGCAACTCCGGTTAACGCGCGGTATAACCCGGTCCTAACCGGCAGATATTTTCCGGGCGCGCGGGGCGGGCGCGCATGTGAGGAAGGGACGGGCACCCCACGAGATTTTCCGCTTAAGCCCGCCTTGCCGCGGCCGTTCCTCCCCTTGGCGGCTCGGCCCTCCGCTCTGGGGGCGGCGGGGAGCGCCGTGACATATCGGAGACCCAGACATGACCGTGATCGGAACCAACGTTTCGGCCCTGCGCTCGGCCAACGCCTCGGCGTCGGCGACCAACATGCTGCAGACCACCATGGAGCGCCTGTCGACCGGCAAGCGCATCAACTCGGCCAAGGACGACGCCGCCGGCCTCGCCATCGCCAGCCGCATGAACAGCCAGATCAAGTCCATGGCGGTGGCGGTGCGCAACGCCAATGACGGCATCAGCTTGGCGCAGACCGCCGAAGGCGCGCTGGGCGAAGTCACCAACATGCTCCAACGTATGAAGGAGCTGGCCACCCAGTCGGCCAACGGCACGCTGGGCACGTCCGAGCGCAAGGCGTTGCAGGCGGAGGTCAACCAGCTGACCGGCCAGATCAACGACATCGCCAAGACCACCAACTTCAACGGGCTCAACCTGCTCGACGGGTCGGTCAAGGACCTGAAGCTCCAGACCGGCACGTCGGGCAGCGACAAGGTGTCGATCTCGCTGGGTGAGGTGTCCACCGACAAGCTGGGGCTGGCGAGCGGCAGCGGCAGCGTGTCGGGGCGGATCACTGCCGGATCGTTCGCGGTCGACGCGGTGACGCTGAACGGGGTCAACGCGATCGCCGGCACCACCGCCACCACCGTGACCACCGCGGCCGACCTCGCCAAGGCGATCAACACTAATTCGGACCGTACCGGCGTCACCGCCACCGCGTCGAACAGCGTAACTTCCGCCAAAATCGACGGCGCGGTCGCGGCGGGTGCGATCAAGATCGGCGGCAAGTCGGTGGGTGCCGCCTCGTCCGCGGAAAACCTGGTCGACCAGATCAACAACAACGACTTCGGCGTCCGCGCCACGCTCAACGACGACAAGACCATCACCCTGTCGAACGACACCGGCGAGGACATCAACCTGACCGGCAGCAACGCGGCCGTGGTCGGCACGGGTCAGGCCGTCGCCAACAAGGGGTTCGTGACGCTGAACAGCACGAACGGATCGAACTTCACCGTCGGCGGCACGACCGCTGGGCTGGACGCGGCGGGGCTCAACGCGTCGGACGGGGTCAGCATCTCGGGCGGGTCGATCGCCGCGACCACCGCGCTGACCGGCGACCTCACCATAAACGGCGAAAAGGTGCCGGCGGTAGCGGCGGGCACGGTCAAGGCCGACCAGCAGGCCGCGATCGCCAAGGCGATCAACGACCTGTCCGACAAAACGGGGGTCAAGGCCGCGATCGACACCGCGACCGACAAGATCAGCCTGTATTCCACGAACGGCAGCCCGATCCGGCTGGAAGGCGCCACCGACCTCGCGACCCTCGGCCTCAACCCGCAGGGCGGGGTGGCCGGCATGTCCACCAACCTCGACATCTCCACCCAGTCGGCGGCGTCGAGCGCGATGGACCGGATCGACCAGGCGCTGGACCAGATTTCCGCGACCCGCGGCGACCTGGGCGCGATCCAGAACCGGTTGCAGGTGACGGTCAACAACCTGACCACCACCTCGACCAACCTGACCGACGCCAAGAGCCGGATCGAGGATGCCGACTTCTCGGCCGAATCGACCAACCTGGCCAAGGCGCAGATCCTGAGCCAGGCGTCCACCGCGATGCTGGCGCAGGCCAACCAGTCGCAGCAGTCGGTGCTGAAGCTGCTTCAGTGATCCGGTAGGCGTCGGCACCGGCCCCCAATCTGGGTGCCGGCGCCGCACCGGACCCGCCGACCCGGTGTCGGGGGTGGGGAGACCCCGGCGGTTCCGATCCGGAACCGCCGGGGTTTTCCATGTCGGTGAACTGCAGTGCGGGCGTTCAGCCGGCGGGGTTATCCCCGCGACTGCCCGTGTTGCTGCCGCCGGTGTCGTCGTCCAGGTCCTCGCCCGCGCGTCCACCGCCCGCACCTGCGCCCGATCCGTGGACCTCGCCCGTCCGCTGGTCGACCGTGGCGCGATGCCCCGCTTCGGGCGGGATGTCCGACGCATCCTGCCCGGCACCCGGCCCGCTGCCCCGATCCGCGGGCATCCCGCCGCGCACCGCGCCGGCATCCGCCTCCGTCGGGGTGGGACTGGCATACGTCCCGGGCTCCTGCCCCGAGTACCCGTCCGCCTCGCCATGGTTGTTGCCGGTCTGGGGCACGGTGGGATCGATCTCGGGGCGGGCGGGCACCGTCGGAAAGGCAGGTTCGGCGTGGTCGGGCATGCGCGTATACTCCTTGTCACGGTCAACACCGCCGCGGACGTCCCGTTCCGCTGGAGGGGATGGCCGACGCGGAAGGGTTGCAAGACGGCGCGGACAGAGGCACTCTCCCTTCCGATCACATCATCGGGGAGTCCGCGTCCATGTTGCCGACCCGTTTTGCCGCATCGCTGCTGTTGATCGCCGCCGCTGCTCCGGCGCAGGGCCAGGCGGTGGAGACACCGGCCGCCGCCGGTCAGTCGATCCAGCCCCGCACCGCGCCGCCACCCGATGCCGAGCCGGACGACATCATCGTCGAGGGCTATCGCGAGCGCAAGGAGTACGACACGCGCACCGGCGTCCCGATCGGTTCCAGCGCGGCCCTTAACCGGACCAAATACGCCTATTCCGAACGTCTCGCCAAGTGCGCCGCCCGGTCCAAGCTGTCCAACCTGTCGCGGCTTCGCGCGGTTGTCGATGGGGAGGTGAACAGCGCCCGCCACCATTTCGCGCAGGATCGGTTGTCGCGCATCTACGTCACCTGTGGCGAGAGCCCGGCGCTGCTCAGCTTCACCTCGCCGCCCGTCACTGCGGCGGAGCTGACGCCGAACGTCGCCGATGTCTTCAACGGCAGATCGACGGTCGGCAGCGGCGTAACGGGTGTGGTGGAGGCGGCCCCGCTCGGCTGGTCGATCTATGACCGCGGCGCCTTCACGATCGAGGCGCTCAAGCACTACGCCCCCGACCTGAAGCTGACCAAAGCGGAAACCGGCGATCCCGCGGTACAGCGGCGCTTCAACCTGCGCGAGGTGCCGCGCAACCGCCTACGCTTCCCGCTGGACTATCGTTACTTCGAGGTGGCGACCTGCATGGTCCGGGTCGAGCCGCGATTGGCGGTGCGCCTCGCGATGAGCGAGGGCCCGGCGCGGCTGGGTGATGTGCAGGAGGCGCTGATCGATCGCGCGCGGGTGTGCGTGGGCGATGCCAAGTCGGTCCGGGTCGACCCGACCCAGTTCCGCCTCTACATCGCCGACGCCGTGTATCGCTGGGCGGTGGCGGCGCGCAATGTCGCCTCGCTGATCCCGACCGACAGGGAGCTCGCCGCGGTCGACTAGCGGATTAGCCCGCCTGCCGGGCCATCGCCTTTCTGAGCCTGGCATGCGCGGCCGCCTTGATCTGGCACACCCGTGCCGCGCCGACGCCCAGCACCTCGCCGATCTCCTCGAGGTTCAATTCCTCGACGTAATAGAGCTGGATCACCTGCGCCTCGCGTTCGGGCAGGCTTGCGATCGCGGCGATCAGGGCCTGGCGGCGGTCGGCCTCGGCGAGCTGCTCGAACGCGTCGGGGGCATCGTCGGCGAACCAGGGCAGATCGTCGGCATAGAGCTCGTCGATCGGTTCGAGCTGCACCGTGTTGGCGGCGGCGTAGTCGACGCGCAGCTTGTCGACCGTGACGCCCAGATGTGCGGCGATCATGTGGTCCTCCGGCGGACGGCCGAGCTGGTGGGTCAGGGTGGCGATCGCGTCGGCATAGGCGCGGCGGCGGCGCATCGCGCCACGGGTGGCGGTCGCCTGGCGGCGCAGTTCGTCGATCATCGCGCCGCGCAGCCGGGTGACGAGATACTGGCGAAAGCCCGCGCCGCGCTCCTCGAACCCGGCGGCGGCCTCGACCAGCGCGACCAGCCCGACCTGGACGAGATCCTCGACCTCGACCGCCGAGCTCATCGAACCGTGGACATGCCACGCGATGCGGCGGACCAGCGCGAGGTGCTGGCGGACCAGCGCCTCGCCGTCGCGGCGGGTCGCGGGGCGGTAGGTGAGGGGGGCGGCATCCGCGAACGTCGCGCGCATCGGTTCGGCGCTCATGCCGCGAGCGCCGGTTGGGGGGCGCCGATGACGGCCACGACCTCGACCGCCTTCTCCTCGGGCACCTCGAAGAAGGACAGGACCGGCATGTCGGGCAGCACGGTGCGGCACAGCTTCCTGATCGCCACCCGGATCGCGGGCTGGACGACCAGCGCGAAGGGCTTGGCCTCCGCCACCAGCGGGCCGGCCGCCTGTTGCAGCGCGTCGACGATGCGACGGCCCAGGTCGGGCTCGATGACGTGGCGGCGGCCGGCGTCGGCACGCGCCGCTTGGCCGAGCAGCCCTTCGAGCTGCCCTTCCAGCGTCATGACGCGCAGCGGCTCGCGATGGCCGCACAGCTTGCCGATGATGAGCGGGCCGAGCGAGGGGCGGATCAGCTCGACGATCTCGTCGGCGTCCGCGGTGCGTCCGGCGGCGACCGCGACGGCGGCGGCGATGCGGCGGAACTCCTTCAAGGGGATGTTCTCCTGGAGCAGGGCCTTGAGCACCTGGGTAAGGGTGGTGAGCGCCAGCGGCTGGGGGCAGAGCGAGGCGCACAGGGCCGCCGAATGCTCCTTGAGCGCGTCGAGCAGCGACTGGACCTCGTCGGGGCCGAGCAGTTCGGACGCGTGGGTACCTAGCGCCTGGTTCAGGTGGGTGGCCATCACCGTGCCGGGGTCGACGACGAGATAGCCCGCCCCGGTCGCGGCATCGGCGTCCCCCGGCGCGATCCAGGTCGCGTCGAGCCCGAAGGTCGGGTCCTTGGCCTTCTTGCCGTGAAGCGCGCCGAACGCCTGGCCGGTGTCGAGCGCGAGCATCTCGTCGGGCGAGACCTGGTCCTCGCCGACGCAGACGCCGTTGACCATGATGCGATAGGTGTAGGGCGCGAGGTTGATGTCGTCGCGCACCCGGCATTGCGGCACGACGAACCCCAGCTCCTTGGACAGCTGCCGCCGGACGCCGGTGATCCGCCCCATCAGCGGCGCGCCACGGCGCTCGTCGACCAGCGGCACGAGGCCGTAGCCGATGTCGAGGATGACCTGCATCCCCTCGCACACCTCGTCCCAGCCGATGCGGCTGTGGTCGACCGGTTCGGGCGCGGCGACGGGCGGGAGCGGGGCGGGGCGGCGCTCGATCTGGCGCAGTTTCCAGGCGGCGAACCCGGCGACGCCCGCGAAGGGCAGGATGACGAGGTGCGGCATCCCCGGGAATACGCCCAGCAGCCCCAGGATGCCCGCCACCGGTGTCCAGGTCCGCGACGAGCCGAACTGCGACCCGATCTGGCCGGCGAGGTCCTTGTCCGACGACACCCGGGTCACGATCGCGGCGGCGGCGATCGACAGCATCAGGCTGGGCAGCTGCGCCACCAGCGCGTCGCCGATCGCGAGCAGGATGTAGGTCCTGGCCGCGACGCCGATCGACAGCCCGTGGCTGACCGGCCCCAGGATCAGCCCGCCGATGATGTTGGCGGCCAGGATCAGCAGCGCAGCGACCGCATCGCCCTTCACGAACTTGGACGAGCCGTCCATCGAGCCGTAGAAATCGGCCTCGGTGGAGACTTCGACGCGCTTCGTCTTGGCCTCGTCGGGGGTGATGAGGCCGGCGTTGAGGTCGGCGTCGATCGCCATCTGCTTGCCGGGCAGCGCGTCGAGGGTGAAGCGCGCGGACACCTCCGACACTCTCCCCGCGCCCTTGGTCACGACGATCAGGTTGATGATCATCAGGATCGCGAACACGAAGATGCCGACGACGTAATCGCCGCCGATCAGGAATGTCCC
>Ga0325401_1000275_pt1 | contig 34804 bp, 16 predicted proteins | sample PopdelMetagenome_FD_205666 | JGI IMG/M metagenome (GOLD analysis project Ga0325401, IMG submission 205666) | Populus deltoides microbial communities from Bellville, Georgia, United States - Xylem-PdKOR-R2 | ecosystem: Host-associated > Plants > Phyllosphere > Stem > Wood/Secondary xylem | place...
ACCGACGGATAATATCCGTCGGCATTTAACAGAGAGTTGCAAAAAAATTACGTGATTTTGCCACATTCACCGACGGATTGCCGACGGATACTATCCGTCGGTGAGTTAATACCGACGGCATTACCGATGGATATTATCCGTCGGTAATTCACAGAGAGTTGCAACAAAAATTACAAGCCATGCCATCCTTACCGACGGGTTTTCCGTCGGTAATTACCCTTGAAATTACCGACGGAGATATTCCATCAGTAATGTTCCCGCGGAAAACTTTTTTTTGGCGCTCGCGTATCCATCAGTGTTTCCGTTGGTGGGTGGTTTTTTTTATTTGCGACAGAATTAGCGACGGAAATGGGATTTACCGACGACTGTTATACCGACGGACGTGATCCGTCGGTGACTCCGTCGGTATTATTTTTACCGACAGAGTTCATTGCTGTAACCGACGGAATTAGTCCGTCGGCAAAACTGTATAATGTTGTAGTGATTGGTTAGAATTGCACAAATTAGAAGTTGGAGGACAAAAAGGGACAAGATGGTGAAGTTTGGGAGTCCATTTATACCAATGGAGAGCTTAATTGAAGAAAATATTAAAGATCAAGGGTCCAATTGAACATGCAAGGGGTGAAAATGAAAAGTTCTTAAGATTGGGATTCAAATCAGGACTTGATTGAAAACTTCTACAAGATAAGGTCTGAAATTGAAAAGAGGCCGAGGGACCAAATTGAAAAACCTAATTTTTTTCAAAATGCAAAAATGGCACCGTCCAATCTACGGTTCATTACCTCTTTCGTTCTTCCTAGCCATACCACAAAAGAACCAGCGTGAGTATGGTTCTCTTGGCTGCATTATCCTCCACACTTCTCACCAAACAGGGCAATAAACATGTCTACCTTACAGCCTTGCATTCGTACTCCAGCCTTCAGCCATAAAATACAAACTTTGCAGCCCTTAAATGCTGCCAAAGCATGCTGCCCATCCAGTCTCTTTGACAGGTACACCATAGTACCAATACAGCTGGAGTTTAATGGAGGGCAGGGATCGACTCAAGGATGGAGGATTCAATGAGGCTACAAAGACATGGCATAGAAGGTTCTTAAGGCTCTATATAAGGGTGCCCAAGCTCTGATGAAGAGGGGGAGAGTTTTTGAGGGTTTAGATGAAAAACAGAAACGAAAGAGATAGAACAAAAAAGAGAGAAAGTTAGAGAGCAACGCTGGAAAAAAGCTTGGAGAGGAAATCCCATTGGAAATACAGTGAGAGTGATGAGAAGATAGAAGATAGAAGAGACAAGAATGGATAGATGAGGTTACTTTGGTGGTAGCTGATCAACACTGCAACCTCACCTCCAAAGCATTCTAAAATCTTAGAAAGAAGAGAACTAAGAGGAACCATCAACTCATACACTTGAGTGGCAGTAGCAGCAACGCAGTAGTACGTGACCATTGGAAAGGTTGCAACTTTTCTTCTTTTGTATTGATGAAGCCTTGATCATTTTATTTCCCTGGATGATGAAAGTGTAGGACTGTCATGGTGGTGTCTGCACTCAAAATCATCTAGTTATGGTTTAAAAAAAACAAAAAGAAAAGTGTGATGACGTGTTTTGCAAACCAAGCTGAGATGCCCAGGTTCATTCCATGTCTTAAGTATTTATGTTGGGGTTTTGACCGGTGGATCTTTAAAAGCCTCTTTTCTTCTTCGATTTATTAGTGGCTGTTGGAGAGTTGACGAGCAGACCTCTCGGTGAATCCATGATCTAACTTGCTCCCTGCCTGTTTTTGTGTTCTTTTAAAAGAAAAGAAAAATCCAAAAGATATATTTCGCATATTTTATTATTTTTTTATAATTCTCAAAATACAAACACAAAAATATTTTACATGCATGCTTGGGGTTTTATAACTGGGCTGACACATGAAAAAAATAAAAAACAAAATTCACTAATTTTTTGTTTCGATAAAATCTCCTACAAATAAGGATTAACATCATGATTCTATAAAGCAAAATAGAATAATTTAGAAAAAACACAAACAACAATAACCTTTCATTGAAAGGATGCGATAAGGATAATATCTACCTTTCTTTAAGCATAATTATTTTAATACATGAATATTTGAGGAAGCCAATGTCTATTTAGGATCTCTAGTTTCCTTAATTACTATATAATGACTCTAAAATAATCAGTCTATTCATCTTTGACATCAACCACGATGTGACATGCATAATGGAAATAGTTAAAAAGGACACGAAAGATGCAAGGAAAGCTGGGAATCAATGATTGGGAAAAAAAAAGAAGTTAAGGGAGCACTACCTTCCATTTGGCTATACTTATACCTTGTACTAAAGGCTATACACATTAAAACAAGGAGGTAAATCTATCTACGATTATATTGATAAATCTTATTAATCGTTGGTTAGGAATGACTTGACAGAAATTGAAGAACAGTTGGTGGAAAGATATCCGAGTGGGTTAGGACAATCCATCCAGGACGTGGACATTTTAGAGGTATATCAATGGGTCTTGATGGTGGAGAAGCAGAAGCAGCAAGCTACTGAGGCTATAAACAAAGGTTTTCAGGCATACCAGTACAATAGAGGAGGGTCCAACAATAATCTGACCAACCTCTCCCAAAAATAGATATCCTCAGCAAAATTAATAGACAATTGGTTAGAATTCTTGTTTAGCTTTCAGGATTCGTTGTTATAGTTATGGAGAATTGGGGCATCGAACAAGTAGTGTAGTAAACGAAAGAGTCGTCCAGGAAAAAATATGTTGATGGAGGAGCTTATGGATGATGTGGCTAATCCTTTTTATGATGGTTTTGATAGTAGTTAAGAGATTTTAAATGGAGATGGCAACACTACTCTAGTTGTTTGAAAGATCATGCTATCATCTAAGGGTGATTTGAAATAGAAATTGGTTGTGCTCTAACATCTTCCAAACAACTTGTATTATCGATGAAAAAGTATGCATTCTAATTATTGACAGTGATAATTATGAGAATATAGTGTCAACCGAAGTAGAGAAGTTGCAGCTTAAAATAAAATAACACCCCATCCCCTACAAAATGAAATGGATAAGTGAAGATAACAAGGTAATCATGGACAAACACTGTTTTGTTTCATTTTTCATAGGTAAAAATTGTTTTGATAATATTTGGTATGCTTTGATGGCTATGGATGTGTATCATATACAGTTAAGAAAGGCTTGACAATAAGATAGTAATGTTGTGTTTGATGGGAGGCGTATTACATATACCCTCAATATAAAAAAAAACATATATTATTGGCAACTAAAAAGGAAGAGGCAATTGTTGAAGAAAATGGTAAGAATAAGTTGTTTTTATCTAGATTTTTGAAGAAGGAAAAGACAAAATAAGAGGTAGGAGAGAGAAAGGAGGTGAAGAGTTTGGAAAGGGTTTGGTGTGGAAAAAAGTCATCGATGATTAGTAATGGGACTGTTAAGATTAAGGGTGGTGTTTGGGAATTGATTTTTAACCTACTTTTTATGAGTCTATTGCACAATAAAGGTCCAAAAATGGTTAACAACATTGACAATATAATGCCCAAAACTCGAGGACGAGTTCTTTCCAACTCGTTAAAAATGATGTAGTCGGGTTTATAGACATTTGAGGTTCTTATCAATTATATAGGGATTTGCCTTAAACAGGTTATGTGAATGGCATATTAAATGTTTTCATGGGCCAAAGGGATAGGTTTAAACCCAACAGAAAGTTTGATCGCGTCAAATTTGAATAATAGCTTAAAATGGCGATAGTAAGAGATCCGACTGGTGGATCGGGTTCAAATTTTAGCATGAGATTCTATAGGTTGTTTTCCTTTGTTAAGCCACTATGTCGCTCAACAGACCATATATCTCTTGAAATTAGGCTCGGAAGTTGTTGTTCAGACCAATTTTGTTATTTTTCCTACTTATTTTTTAAAATTATTTATTTTAGGATTTTATGTTACTTTCCTTTATATTTTAGGATTTTGATGTTGTTTCTTATTTTAGGTTAGTTTTTCTAGTTTATAAATATCATCATAAACCTCTTTAGGGGCAAACGTGGTCATATTATTATTGCAGAAATTAAATAAATTTTTAGAGTAATTTGTGTTTTAACCCAAATTCAATCTATTTTTTATTTTTTATTATATGATGTTGTCTTGTTGTTCTTTTGCCTTCATCAATTAAGGGAGTAGAATAGGCCAGAAGTGGGCACGGAATCTCCAAGGTCAGGAAGTCGACATGCACTTTATTTCTTTGTTACAACTAAGGCCTCGTTTGTTTGCTGGAAAGTAGTTTTCTTTTGAAAAGTTGTTTTCTTGGAAAATAAATTCCTAAAAAGTGAATTATTTTTTGATATTTTGTGGTTTCATGAAAAATAAATTAGAAAATATTTTGCAATGTTTGGTTATGTCATCGAAAATGAGCTGGAAAATAACTTAGTAATATTTTTCTCAAGTTTATTAAAATAATTGTCGCACGTGTGCGGCGTCGCGGCAAAAATATCAACCCTCAAAATCAATGTCTAATGTGGTAAATGTGGGGAGACAAGGAATTTTTGTCTTCTGTTAGTGGAAAAATAGAATGGGAGTCGCCATATAGTATTTTGGTTACTAGGAACCCTAACTGGTCTCAGAGATCGGGTACGGGGACTGATTGGGTAAAGGAAAGGTATTAGCACCCCAAATACGTCCAACCTAAGGTAAGCTGCATTATTTTATTGTCTGATAAATCTAAAGTCTTGTCATGCTTTCTAGCTGTTGGTCCGTTTGTGATTTAAGAAAAGTTCTCCTCGGTAAGGAGATCCTTATCTTATTGGAAAAAAAGACTAACCGTTCTAACCTCAACAAAAGAATTTAATATCCGGAGTACGTCTTACGTATAAGATCATAACCCTAGATATTAAAAGAAAACAAAATAAATTTTTAAAAATTTTTGAAATATTGGCCTAGTTCTTGTAACTTTGATAAACTTGTTATTAAAGTTCAACATGCATGCTAAAACTTTTTTTTTTAAATACAATATGATTTTTTAATTATTTTTTTAGAGAGACTTGGTCGTATGCATAAAAAAAATATATTTTTTATTTTTTATTTTTCAATGTCTTGACAAAAACCGGGTATTTTAATACCATATTTGTATCTTTACAATATAAAAATACAAACCGATATTAATTAAAATACAGTAAAAAAATTACGGAAAATCACAGAGTTTTTGAAATAATTTTTTGAATTTTTTTTTTGGGCTGGGTCCAGCCCGGCCCATGTAGCTGGGCTGGACCCAGCCAATGACCCCGCTGGCTTTAGGATGCAAGTACTTACTGTTTAAGTGAATTATAATTCACTTGAACAGTAAAAATGCAAAAGGAAATCGCATGCACAGAGACGAAAAACGCATACCTGGAACTGGAAACGAAAGGGGCGAAGGTGATAGCGAAGGCGTGCTAGCTGGTCTCTTCTGTGCTTTCGTCTGTTTCAGTTTCTTCTCCTTTGTTCCTTGTTTTCCTTTCTCTGTTTCTCTTGTTTTTTTCCTGATGTTCTGCCCCTATTCTTCTCTTCTTCAGTTCGTATTTCGTTGCTCTCTTAATTTAATTCCTCCTGGTCTCCCTCTGTTCTATCCTATTTTCTCCCCTGTGTCTGTCTCCTATTCGTCGTCTCTTCTTCTGTCTATCCCCTCTCTCACTGTCTTTTTTTTTTCTTTCCTATGTCATTCCCTTCTGGTTTCCCCTCCTGGTTTTCCACCACGGTCCTTCTCCCCCCTTTTCTTGTTGTCTCCCCTCTCGCTTTTATAGCCAAAGGATGCATGCTTTTATTGTAGAAAGATGGTAACGGATAGAGGGATCACAGCCTTAAACTGTGCCCCATAACTGAAGCAATTTAGCGCATTTGCTGAAAAAAACGTATCTCAGCTTTTACTGCTAAAACAGCTTCCGAACAGCTTCTGAAGGAGATAATGAATAGTGTTCAAGGAAACGGCGCCGTTTCAAAACTCAAATGATACTTCTGATTTGGTCATTGAAGTTTTTTGCAATTTTGTAATTAAGCCCCTGGAAAAATTGTAATTGTGTCCCTTAATTTTAGTACCTTTTCTGGTTTGGTCCTTGGTTTTGGATTGTTTCAATTAAGTCCCTAATTAGCCATCAAACTTCAATAATTATGCAATTAAACCTATGATTTGAGCAAATTAACTCTTCAAAATTATAATTGGACCCCAGAACTTTAATTTCATCCAATAAAAACCTAAATTGACTTTAAAATCAATTTTTCTTACAATCCAACCCTCCATAAATTCAATTAAACCTTAGATAAAATTTAATTGAGTCCATAAACATCTTATTTTGGACTTTTCTTCCTCAACTTGAATTTTATTTGTCAACAAGGCTCTCATTAGTAAAAAATATTACGTCAAATTTCAATTCTTGCATTTCTAAACCTCCTCAACCAATTCTGATCTTTTTTCGGCATTTCAGCATCCTTTTCTTGCTTCTATTATTTTTTATTTCTTCTGAATATATTTCTTTTTTTTTGTATTTTCTTTTTTTTTTGTGGGAACCCAAAAATAGGTAACAACAATAAGGAACGAATCTTGCAAATTAAAAAGTTGAATGAGAATGAAATTAAAAAAATAATCTAATTTCATAAATTATCTCAAATAAAATAAATAACAATCAAAATAGTAGAGATCCAATCTAATAGATAAAAAGTTGAAAGATGATGAAATTAAAAAAAAATATAATTTCATAAATTATTTAAAATAAAATAAATAACAATAAAAAAATATAAGAACCAAATTTAATAGATAAAAAATTTCAATTAAGAAAATAATAAGAAAAAAATAAATAATAATTATAAAAACAATGACCAAAATTGATATAAAAATCAAATTAAATCAAATTCTAAGTAATGAAATTAAAAAAAAATCAAAACAAAATATATAGCAATCAAAAGTTTGAGGATCAAATTTGATATAATCAGTAAATAACATGAAGCTAAATTTTTCTTTGACTGAAAATAAGTGTTTTCTGTTGACTAACTTTTTTAATAATAAATAAATACAAAAGAGATTTAAAAGTGATTTTTGTAAAACAAACAGGGGATAAATATTTGACTATGGTGAAGGTTTCTTGAGAACAAAACCATCGAAGAGATAAAATTGAACCTGGTCAGAATTTGGACTCGATGAATGTTATTTAGGTTCAGTGAGTGAGTGGCCATGAATTTTCCGCACGTTCTTATACATTATCCAGCTTTTTATGATGTTAGGAAATTCTAGAAAAGGAAGAAGATGAAATTAAAGATTCATAGGGGATAAAATTGAGAAGAGGAAATTGCTCTCTTCCTCTAATGCTGCCCACACTGTCTAGATTCATGCTAGCTAGATGCTTGGGTTGGAGTGCTGGATCAATGCAAAGACAGCAATACATTGGTGCGAAAAGGATAGAACCTTTTTCGTGTAATATATTTATACTTTTAGAATCTAAGTATGATCTTTCTCGAATAAATGAAAGGGAAAGGCTGGATAGACATCATCATAGAATAGGAGAGAGTATAATTGTTCTCTTCATCGACCAAATCTCCCACCCATTCGACCTAGTTTTGCGTCCAGGTCCACTATGTATTGCTAGCTGCTGTATAGAACAGTTCCTATAAATAGCATGGCTGATGACCCATACTGAGCATATAAACATCAAGGATTAGTTATATAGTATAGGTTCGATGGTGCATAAATCAGGTGTCCCCTAGAGTTCCCCTGAGCACTTCACTGGGACTCTTTGGAATGAAAGAGCAATATCATCAATATTCCCACTGAAGTGTTTGGGGGAACTCCTGGTGTCATTTGATGTCAATAATCAGTAAATGACAAGCTCATAAAATTAGAAATAGGGATTTCTGTCGCTCCTTGGTCCTTGCATATAAAGGGAATACACATTAATTCCGTCATCTTGTTCAGTTCACTTCTTCTCATTTTCCTTTTCAAGGTAGCTAGCTTGTAAGAATAACTACCATGACCTCTCCATAAATAAGCTGTCAACACTTCCTCCATACCGTTTGAGCTAACGTTTGCAATACATTGATACCGTTTAAGCAGATTCGTTGTTACAGTGATTTGATAGATTTTATCATGCAACATAGACATTAAGCGAGCCGAATTTCAAGGCTAAAACCCAACAAAATGGTGAACAGGCTAGTTCCTCATACATGTACATGTCTGATTATTTGAAATGTTTTTGGACACTCTTTTGTCCTCTAAAGAAGTCGATCTGACACTTGTGAATTCTTTCTTTACTAGCACTGATGTTATTATTCCATGTTGTTCTTTGTTTTCCATAAATCATGTTCATGTCTGCCTAGAAATTGAATTGGATATCCTAATGAATATACTGCAGGAAAGGGTTGCTGCACCGTTTTAAGGGATCGGTTTAAAACCCTAGAGAAAAGAAGATTGATTGTTCCAAATGAAAGACCGGAAGGTTAGCTGAATTTATTTATGTTATTTAACTGTTCTTTTAAGCTGATTCGCCTTCGCATTTTTTAGTGTACGTAGCAGCTCAGCTACCTATCAAGCTGATGCTTTGATCAGCCCAGGGACAATTTCTTAATTGCAGCGACCTCTTGCAATTATTATTATATATTAAGTAATGTCAGACTTCACGTAATTAAAGTCTAGACGTGAAGTGGTAGAATTTAGGGGCCAAAAGTTGCATGATTCCGATGCTACCTTTTTTGATCAACAGCCTAATTAAATTCAAAGGCAGATGTGATCTGTAAGCTCACCATACGGATTTTTGTAATCTAAGCTACTCCAGACTTTCCAGGTTACTACTAAATGTTAGTCCTCTTTATATTTTTAGCATAAACCTTTTTGTGCTCAAGTTATCAGGTTGTAAAATTCTACACCCAAAACAGTTTCCTGCAAGACTTTTAAGCCATGACTTCATAATTTGGTGACAGAAAGCTCCTGTTTTCCGTTTTCTTCACCTATCTGTGAGAAAACAAGTAGCTAACGGAAAATGGAAAAGATTAACACAAGTAAAATATGTTTAAGCATTTTAATATTGATTATTTTGGGTTAATAATTCATATGATTTGAACTAGTTATGGAGGGGTACATCGGGACAGCTTACTATGTAAAGCAGCAAACAAAAGAAATTCAGGGTTTATATGATTTATTTTAGGGTCTAAAGTTGTGTCATGTCTTCAATTTGAACAAGAAAAGGTGATGTTGCAATTAAACTATCATTAAAAAGAATGTATCAACTACTTCATCCATTTGAAATACATCGTCTTGTCTAGTTACTTCATTTTTATTATCTTTAACAACTTCAATTTCAACAAAATTTCTAGTTTTGGTTTTCACAATGAATAACAAATCAACTTTTTTATGATCATTTTTTTTAAAAAAAAATGAGTGTATATATAATACATTTGTTAGCATTGTCTGAGACAAACAAAAACATCATTGATGTTGCGAAGTTGACCTCTTTTATTTATTTCGACCATACCATGGTGACGATCTACTCTAATTCCTCTTTCGATATCTTACCAATAATATTTGAATAAAACTAATGTATCTTGCTCACTATGATAAGTCTCTGAATTCCTCGCTCCAAGTAAACATGCTCATGAACTAGGTAGCCCGACAAACTGATCTAGACACAACTATGAATGAGCAGGTCTCAACAAGATATTTTTAATACATAGGTTGTCCCGGCCTAGCTGAGCTCCAAATTGGGCTAGGCATGACCAATCAATTTTTTATCGAGCTATGTATTGTTTGCACATAGAATAGCTTAAAAAGTAAAATCCTAATTCTATTTGTATTGGGCTAGGTTATTGTCTTGTGTTACACTGCAAGTCCAACCAAAACTTCTTTTAACACAAAAAAATTAAAAAAAAAATCTTAGAACATGGATTCTAAAAACAATTTAAAACGGTGATGTATTGAATCGATTTGGATCAATCCTGATTAATCTACCAAATCAGCAACCTGAGTTTTAAGACTATGATAACCTTTTAAAATGAAAATTAGAACCAATTAATCCTATAAAAACCAAAAACATACAATGAAACTAATTCAATTCATAAAACTGATTTGGTCATAATGTTTTGAAAAGGTGAAGGTGTTTCTTAGCGTCTTGATGCATCTTGGAGTTCAACCATTTTGATAAATTTTCATTATATTAATCGGAGTAAAAAGAAAAAAAAATGTCAAATGATACTTTCGCAATAACATCTCTTCATTTCAAAATAACAATAACATAGACAAATATATTGAAATTAAAAGTGTAGTATGGTCTTCCAAAACTTGAAAACCTATATTACAACAATCTTTCAACAAAGTCTAATATTGCCTGCATCTGTCATGTAGGCACCTTGCATTCCAAGGTCTCCTTCAGTTTTTCTAATGCATTCTTAGCTCCCCTATTATGAGCTACTTACTTTTTATGGTCACACTCCCCTTTGCCCATAAATTAACAGTTAATAAAGACTTTCATAGTCCATCCTTCATCTCAAGAATCCTCAAACTCAATTTTGAGACCCTTATTCTTGGAAGTTTCATGCAGCTTAATTGTAGGATGTTTCCCTAGTGTTTATAGGAAAATGAATGGTTTTATCACACCCTTGAATGTTTCCCATATTGTGTCAATGGATTGTTTATTGTCATCATATGCATCTCTTATAACTGCTTCTACCAGATCAGCTAGGGTTTTTAGTGCTTCAATAAGTCTATAGGAGTACAAAAGATAATGTAAGATGTCCTTTGATAATCTTCTAATTTGTTCCTCCAGAAGAGGCTTTTTACAGCGCAAATATAGGTGTAAGTTGTGTTTAAGGGCTATTTAGGCTAACTTTTATGTGCCCTCATTAACTGCTCTAAGTTATGTTAGAATACCTGGTGACAAATACGGGCATTTGAAGCACTATTCTTTTGTAAGAAAAACATTCAACACGGAATCTCCTATATATTCTAAATGCTTAAAAGATGGCTCCTTATTAGAGAAAGAGTTATGCATGAAGGCTTGTTCCAACAACTTTCTGTTACTAAACTTGTAGCCAAGGATACCTTCTACTTCTTTAAGATTTAGTAACCATCTTGCCCTTATTAACTCAAGGGAATTCTTTGGTTGTTCATTTTCAATGACTTCTCTTTATAATATTTCAATCATTAAGTGATCTTGCTCTGTGTTGCCATCTAACATGGCTTTTAGCTTATCATGCAATTCCTGAAAAAGGTGTTGTTGTTCCCATAATAGGCTTAGTGAGTTATCCCTTTCACTTCTTACTAAGGCTAGTTCTATACTTATCTTCCTCCTCTTTATGTTTGGCTTTTCAAGATTTGCGTTAACTATTTCAAGGTTCTCAGCATACACTAGCTTTGGAGAGGCATTGTTTATCTTCTGATGTTGAGAGAAAGAGAATGATGATATTGCTGGTACTTGAAACCTCGGTTGTAAAAAGAGGTTTTCTATTGAATGTTTTGAAGCATTCTATGGTATCTTCATGGAGAGTGCTTGCTGAGCTTTTCTAAGCATACATATGAGTATGGATATCTCCTTCATCATGATGTCCATGCTTTTATCTTCTTGTATGGATTCTAAAAGGGATTTGGATATTGGAGGGGCTATATTTCTTCTGCAAATGAAAGACATCCAATGTTGCAAGAAAATATAATATGCTTGCGAAAAAGAATAGGTAAATTAAATGCAGGTTTGCCCTTCAGGGGGTAACACATAGTCATCACTCTTGCATGATGAATAAAAATTTTGATTCTTGCCTAAACTCTAAAGATCAATGTGTCACTCGCAAGTCCTAAACTCAAGAAACTACATGAAGGGCTTGCCTTGATGCAAAACATGTGTACGGAGCATACACTTTAAAGATAGTTCTAATACTTCTTTTATGTGAGACAAAAGGTAAGTTCACTACTTGGTCTCTAAAAAGGGTCTCTTGTTGTCCTAGTGATCACCCTCGTGAAGGCAATATAAGGGCTTAATAGGCAATGGAATGGAACATGACCAATCATTACCAGTCTAAATACTCAGAGTAGAGTTAGGGTTTACACAAACTTAAACATTGACTTAAGTCATAAGGTAAATTGTTAGTCCCTCATTTAACCTAAAGCTTTTTAATATATACTCTCACCAATAATATCATTGATGTATAAATGCCTTTCATCCATATTCAACACATTATTCATGATAGGAAGTATGCAGAATGCATGTTGAAGCTCTTAAATAAAGCAAACCAATCATAGTAGAAAAATAAACAAACATCGGTCTTCACATAGCATAAACAAACAAAACAAAGTTCAATCCAAGGATCCCCAGTGAAGTCATCATCTTGCCAGACCCTCCTCGCAGGAGCGTGACGTCATGATGACCCTTTCCAAATATGTCCAGGAGGTCTTTGGTTGGATAAGAGAGTTGTCACCTAGTATTATAGTTACTAGGAACCCTAACCAATCTTTTAGAGATTCTAAGTAAGGGACTGATTGCATAAACAAAAAGTATTAACACCCTTAGTACGTCTTACCTAAGATAATATGCATTGTTTTTTTATTTGCTATGGTTTAATGGTGTTTCTATTTCTATCAGTCTACTATAATGGGTTTGCTACGATGAACAAACTCTGGTTTTTCTAGGTCAAAAACTTGGTCTGAAAGGTTAAAATGCCCTCAATTGTCATTGAGGCTTCTTTCATGATAAACTTGGAATCCTAGCTACCACGTCATTCCAAGTAATATTTTAGATAAAATTCTTTGCATTTCTTTATCTTTATATTAGAAGTGAATGAGTTGTATTACTCCCAATAATATTTTGGATATTAACTTCATACAAGTTTTTTTATCCTTATATTAAATGTGAGTAATTATAAATCATTATCCCTAATAGTATTTTGGATATTAAACTTTTTGTAGGTTTTTTATCCTTATATTAAAAATGAATAATATATTTTCTTGCCAAAAATAATGTTTTAATATTTTTGAAATATAGGCCAAAATTCTTTTAAATTTTACAAACTTGTTGTAAAATCCATGTAACATTTTTTAAAAAAAAAACATGCCAAAATATTTTAGATTTTAAAAAAAATGCTCAAATAATTTTAAGGATTTTCGACCATATATAAAAAAAAAATTTATGTTTTTTAAATATATATATATATATATATATATATTATTTTTTTATTATTGTTTAAGGCCTTGTTTGGCAAATATTCATTCTCCTTTAAAATAAAATGTCAAGACATGGCTAAAGGCATGTTTGTCAAATATGCCCTTAAGTCACAATTCATTTTATCAAAACAATGGTAAACCAAATAGAGCCTTACCAGCTAACCTGATTTTGACCTGATCAAGTTGACCTGAAACCTTTGGTTCAACTATAAACCGAACCACAAACCACTACTTTGATCCGAAAACAAACCAAAACAAAGTAAATAAGCCAAAACAAATTAAATTAAGAGAAACACAAAAACCCAAAAAAAATAAAGAAAATAGATCAAACACTAAAAAAATAAAGAACACGATGAATATTCTTCTTGAACCTAGAAAATATGAATTGAAAAACAAACTAGATATAGCAAATCTAGGGGCACAGAGAGGTTAGAAATCATGCAAGAATCAATAATCTAGTAGTCATTCACTTCAATTATCAATGAATCATCACGATTTGGTCAAAATATGTTCGATGCGAAAACACAAACCCTAGAATTAACAATTATTAATGCTAAATAACCTCAGATTATTGGCTAATGATGTCATGTAAGGATGTAGATGCAAAGGAACAAAGCAAAATATGTCAAAATCAAGTAGCCAAGACAATGTTGTTTCTAAAAACATTGCCCAGAAAAACCCAGAATTGAAGAACAAGCTGTCAAACCTAGAAAATGACCTTTTAGACCTCTAAACCTACTGCTTTCGACTCACACAAATAACATTACCATATCTACACATGTTTAAACAAAACAAACAACAAAAAAATCATAGAAAACATGCATAAGGTTTCAATCTTCAAAACTGTTAAAGCTAAACAGCAAGCATATTCAACAATGTGAGATTCAAAATTAACACTTTAACATTTCACGAGACTCAGACAATACCCTATAACCAAGAACATGTGTTAGCAAGCCTTAAAAAAACAAGAAAAACCTAATGCCATATTTGGTAGATTCCACAAACTATTCCATTTTAGCAAAACAAACATCAAAACATTTCTTAAACATCCAGTAAATAGTAACAACCAACTCAAAGCAGGATTAAGCAAAGAAAAACAACATTTTTCATGCATTAATCAAGATATAAGCTCAATTTAGAGAAGGTTTATACCTTCGAAGCTTCAAAACAGTGGTTGTTGCCTTTTTGCTCTTTTTTGCAAAACCTTACCTCCACAAATTTCAAACCTTTCAAAGCTAAAGAAACACATGTGCTAAGCTTATGAACCTTCACAACTAAGGTTTTTTCTTAGTATTTTATCTCCTCTCTTCTTCTCCCTTCTCCTTTTTTTTTGTTCTTATTTTCTAAGATATTTATAAGGTTTTGCTAGGTTTTTTTATGGATTCAATTAATGATTGATCAATGTCTGGTCCTGTAATAAAAATGGGAGGGTTTTGGACAAATTTCAATAGTTGGAATTTGTTATTAGTTTGTTTTGCAATTGTGGTTTTATAACAAACTCAAATATGGTTTTTACAAAACTTAGAGGCCAATGTGAGGTTTTTTTTAGCCTTCTAATCTTGAGAGAAAGGTTTTAAGCACTTGATAAGAACCCTCTGAGAAACTTTGAAATGTGAACATACGAAAAATGGGTTGTTTTTATATAATGAGTATCACAGTCACAGCTAACTGAGTTGACTAGTTTTGAAGCTTCATTGAAGCGGCTTCGACGTCATCGTTGTTGACTACCACCTAAAGTTGGTAGAGAGAAAAAAACACTTTTCATTTGGATCCAACCTTGCTTGATTTGAAGGTTTGTAACTTGACATTCATTTGTTTAAAACCGCCAACTTGATTGACCAAAACAATCAAAGAAGAAGGTACACAGTGGCAGAACGACGCGTCATTCAATCCCATCATTAAATCTGAGTGACCCGTCGTTTAGGTTAAACTATAAAAATTAGGGTTTTTAATTTAGGATTTGACGAACTTCAATTTCATCCTTGTGCTTCCAATTTCTTTTAATTGTAACTGTAATTGCCTCCCAACTTTTAATTTCATGTAATTCCACTCCTGTCAAACTCAATTGTCATCCTCAAAGTTCAACGTCTTTTCCAATTCGATCATTGGTGATGTATGCAAACTGACCATCAAACTTTCATTTGTCTCAATTTGGCCCCTGATTTTTCCGATATAAGCCCCTAAAATCTCACGCCTTTTATGATTCAGTTCTTGGTTTTAAATTTCTTCAATCAAGTCCATAACTGCCTATTAACCTTTCACATTTATACAATTAAGCCCCTGATTGACTAAATTAGCTTTTCAAAATTGCAATTCAACCCTTAGACTTCAATTCCTTTCAATTTAAGTACAAATTGAGCTCAAACATCAATTTTTTTTTGCAATTAAACCTTCAATAAATTCAATTAAATCCTAAAAAAAATTCCAATTCAGTTCTTAAACATCCAATTTTGAAATTTTCCTCCCTAAATTAAATTTTTCTTGTCAATAGGGCTTTTATCAGTCAAAATTTAAATGTTGATTTTTCAACTTTGGATATTTTGATCCTCCATGACTAGTATTTGGTAATTTTTTGGACATTCTTCATGTTCTTCCCACTGATGTATATTTTTTTATTTTCCTGACTTTTTTATTTTGTATTTTGTATTGTTTTTTTTATATATTTATGTGGGATCCTAAAATGAATAGGAACAATAATATATTGGATCAACTTCATTTTGTGGCTTCACCCACCAAACTCACAACCTAAATCATAGAATTTATTAGGTTAAACAATTTTGTTTTTTATTTTTATTTTTCTTACCTAAATATATGAGAAGATAAAAACAAATAGAGAAGTTTTAACAAAAAGAATAAGTTAAAAGATGAAATGTAAAGAAAAAACTAAAAAAAAAAAAAAGAAAGACAACAATATATTAGATCGATCCAAGTTTTCTAGCTTAAATCGTCAAACTCGCGACCTAAGTCGTAGACTTCATTGAGTTTAATAATTTTATTTTTAAAATTTATTTTTTATCTAAATATATAAAAAAAATAGATGAAAAATTATAAAAAATATATATAAAAGATGTAATTAGAAGGGAAAAAAATTAAAGGACAAAAAAAAGTAAAAAAGTGGTCAAAGGTGTCTGGGCCTTAAAAAAATGGCTCATGCATGTGGGCCTCTAGCCCAGACCCACATGCCTAGACCCTTTTTTTTTTCTTTTTGAAAGGGGCGGATAACTTATTGTCCATCCCTTTTTTAAACAAAAAAAAAAGACAGGTGATGCATCATCTGCTCTTACCTAGATTTCAGTCACCAATGGTGGCTGGAAAGCCATGAGTTGGTTTATTTGGTTAAAATACAATTTTTCGACATTGTTTTTCCTAAGAAACCTAAATGACGCCCTTATAACAACAAAAAGACTTAATTTATCAAGCTATAAAAAACAAACAACGATCCAAGAATACGAAATCAAACCGAGTAAAAATTTTATTTTTCAGCTTCATTTTAATTTTTCAGGCAATATTGAGGTTCAAAACAACAATCATCAAACTCTGCCTCTCAAATGAAACTTGTTGACACCAAAATAAACCTTTTTTGTGCCAGGAATCAATGTCAATCAATGAATTTCGATTTTTTCTTTGTGATCCAGTGATTTTTTCTCTTTTTGTTTAAATTTAAAGACTGAAAAATAAGAAAAATATAAATTTGGATTAAAATTCAATTGTGAAAGGTTGATGAGAGAAAGTAGGAGGATAAAAATAATTTTTTTGAATAAAAACTTTGATTGGTAATGAAATTTCTTTGTGTTTTACTCTTTGGTCCCCTGTGTTCTAATTTGCCCCAGACATAACAGATTTTAACAAATTATATATATCTATTTGAGATCGAAAAACAAATTTGAGGATGAAATAAAAGGTGCCGCAATGATTATCCTAGCTTTCCATCCACGCTCAAATCAGCAAAGCTTAAGATATTCTGACTTAGCTGATAGATCTAACCCACGCACATCGGATCTTGCAGTAACCTCCTAAATTTTCCACCAACTTCTTTAGCTTGCTTGCTCTGTAATTTTTGAACGAGCTAAGATGTTTTTTTGTACTTTTCTTGAATTTATGTTTGATTAATATAATCTTGTAGCTTATAAAACAACGAGCTCGTTTGATGGGTTTTTTTCAATCATTCAAGTGGACAATTGCGACATTTGCATGTTGAAGTAATGGATCATTAGCCAACAGCTAAGTTTTCAAGTTAAAATGTAAAAAGGTGTCCGTATTGTGAATATTTTTTTATATATATCAATGAATCCAAAAATATATAAATTGATAAATCATAAAAAAAAAATTGTTAATACTAATTAAAAACTAAAATAAAAGGTTAATTTTCATTATAAAAAAACAAAAAATAGATTCACACATAAATATTTGACCTCTCTCATGAGGAAACTTTTCAAGTTATTTATTTAATTGTATGGAAATAAAAATAAATATTCATAAAAAAAAAACAATGATTTAAATTCTAGAGAAAAAATGAATATTTTTTGTCAAAATTTTCTTTTCTTATTCATGTATTTTTTTTTTCATTAAATTTGTTTTTTTCATTAACAGTGTGGTTTATTGAATAAAAAATGGAAGGAATTAAAATATAAATTTGAGAAAATTCTATTAATTTGAAATAAAAAGAAAAGGTATATTTGTTTTATTTAAAACTCCATTTTCTTATTCATGTATTTCTTTTTAAAAAAATATGGCTATTTATAAGAAGTAAACTTGTCTCTTTTTTTATCAAACATATTGGTTTTTTAATAAAACTCATCATAATCTTAAAAGCAAGTTGCAAAAAATCATACATCAATGATTTCAACGTGAATGTATAAAAATATATAAAAATAATAAATATGAACAAAACCATATAAAATATTTCAATAAAAAAAATTAAAAAATAAATATTTTATTTCCATTGCATTTTCATGAAGAGATTTTTTAAAAATAATTAAGTATATTAAACTCATGTAATTATTATAAAAAAAGTAATTATTAGCATTATTATGATAAAACAAAAGGCTCTAATATTATTTAAAAACTATGGCATAATCAAGTAATTATTTAAATATTATTCAAATAAACTTTTTTAAAGTGAATCTTATTAAAATTAATAAAAATATTTATAGATCAATAACAAGGATCAAATATGAAAAGAGTGAAACTTGAGGGACCAAATTGAATATTTATGTGCCATTTGAATAATATAAGTAGGAAAAATATTTTTAATTTATTGCTGGAATATTCAAGGATAGTATGAAGTACATGAGAGCATGCAAATCGAAACAAGTAAAAATATATAGAACCACCCCAGCATAATATATAAGGAAGTAATTGAAAAGAAATAAAATTCAAAGGTCAAAATTTCAGGGATCTATAAGGAAAAAAAAAAGGGTTATAAACAATAACATGAATAGTAAAATATAAGAGGGAAAACAATAAATCGACAATAAAAAAAAAAACTTATTTGTTTTAGTTTCTTCTGTAATTATAATACAATATCTTTTGATATATAAATTAGGCTAAAAAAAATAAACTTGAAGGGTTCGAAAGCTCGAGGCTCATCGTAGGATGGATTTGAATCAATATTTTGGCTTACTGGCTAGAATTTACTCATAAACAAGCTCGTTTTTTAAATTTAAACTCAAAAAATAAATAAGCATTAACCCAATCTTTGGATATTCAACTAGTCATGTACCCGTGTACGCTAGGAGTAAGATTTCAAATTAATTTATAATAGAAGAAAAGAAGGTAATGCATTCATTAGATATGTGTTTTTCTTATCATGATTTTTTTTTAATTAAAAAAAATATTATTTGTGTTTAATTAAAAAATATATGAACTGGTAAATAAAAAAATATTAATATTAATTAAATACTAATCTTGTTAATAAAAACAAGAGATAGATAGACATGTAAATGTAAATGTAAATATTGAATATTGAATATTTTTTTATTTTATATGTTTTTATTTAATGAAAATTACATCATGCAACTTATTATTTGATTTTTTTTACTTTCCTTCATAGTTCTGAAAGTCAAATTGTTTTTAATTAAAAAAATATTATTTGTGTTTAATTAAAAAATATATGAACCGGTAAATAAAAAAATATTAATATTAATTAAATACTAATCTTGTTAATAAAAACAAGAGATAGATAGACATGTAAATGTAAATGTAAATATTTAATATTGAATATTTTTTTATTTTATATGTTTTTATTTAATGAAAATTACATCATGCAACTTATTATTTGATTTTTTTACTTTCCTTCATAGTTCTGAAAGTCAAATTGTTTTTAGAGTTTTTAATAGTCCCATGAGGAGAGATATGGTTATGGCACCACTCTACCAAGTTACAGTTTGTTTGTGTGGCCTAACCATGTTTTTTAATTTTGTTTAAATATTTTTCTATAAATTATTCTATGTATGTATTTACATCATTTGATATAGTAATGTGAAAAATAAATTTTAAAATATAAAAAAATATATTATTTTAATATTTTTAAAAAAAATACTTTAAAAAATACAATATCAAATAGTATCTAAAAAGGTTTTATTCTACCACCCTTTTAAATATTTTGAAATGTTTTTTTTGAACTTCAAACTATTATTCTTCTATGTTTTTAAATTATTTTATTATATTAAAATTAAAAATAAATTTAAAAAATATATGATGTATTTAAAAAAAAATCAAAAACACAGTTAGGATTAACCCTTATCTGCCATTATGGCGTGGTGCTATCTTCCTATTTCGTCGAAGATGTTGGTCCTATCAGAGTGAAAAAAGCCCCTTTCTTCCTGCCCCGTGTTCGAGTGCCGGTTTAGTCAAACCAAGGAAAGAGAACCTCGAAGCCTTTCTCTCGGAGATAGGTCATTCTGTCTAGTTTGATGTTATCCTTTACCAGCCCCTTTATTCTGAAAAGAAGGATTTTCTTTATGATGCTGATTCAATGGTTTGGAGGTCGCCATTCCATCATGACGAAGGAGCCCAGTTGCTGATCGTCTCGACCCAGAAGAGGTAGGGTAGGCTTGTTGAGTAAGTGAAAATGTCACAACGCATTCGAGATACCTTTCGGTAAATACTTGAAGAAAGCATCTTACAAAGTCTACCAATCAATAATTTGGAACTTGTTGGTTAATCATTTCTTTTCTTCTTTTTCCATTTTTGAAAAGAAAGTTCAATTAAATCATGAAGAATTCTTTTTCTTTAATAAAAATTAAGTTATGACGCTCATTTTGGATTGTAACGGAGAGGAGGCGGCTATCAGGATTCTTTCGACGCTTTCATACACGGCGACCTTGATGTTTGAGCCTCTAATCTTGGTGCCCAAAGCATGATATCTGGAACGGCGAGGGAGGCATTATTTCGTTGTTGTTTAGCGGAGGGCTCGGGGAGAGAGAATGCATTCTCTACTGCAAAAATATGGTCGAAAGACCTGCCGACAACCAAAAAAAAAAAGGATTATATTTTTTTAAAAAAAAAATATTAACAAATAGATGTCCAAATTTTTATTAGGTTTGGGTGCTGGCTAGGATTTTATGTTAGATAAATAGAGGGAGAGTGGAAATTTTGTTGTTTTATATTAGGACGGGTTTTTTAGTTATTAATTGAAATAAAATGATAATTTTATAAATAATTTTAATTTTTTGTTGATATTTTTTTGTGCAGATATAAAATGTTATACAGCTTATAGACTATGAGATGTAAAGTATAATTTTTTAAATACAAAAAAAAATTGAGAAAATTATCAAACTATAGGATCTTCAATATAACTTTTCCTTTTATTTATTTTATCTTATGGTTGCTAAGAACAAAATATTTTTATTATTATAAATATTTGATATAAATATAATTTATTTATACAAATATAACAGGAAGCAAAAATTTAAAATAAGGTATAGTAATCTCTTTAAAGTATTATAAAATTAAAAAACAATTAAAAAGATTAATTACTATTTTAAAAAGATAGAATAAATAATTCTAAAAAATAAGATAGAGCATATTAATTAAGATTTAAATAAAAAATAAATGCAAAGTAAAAAAAAATGAGATAGAGGGTATTAAGTAAAATTAATCAATTTATATATAAAAAAAATAAAAACAAAAAGGCAAAGCATTGATTGGACAAGGTTGTGCACCCAGCTAAGGATCCAAAAACTCAAGCCTGTGCACGAATTTTTTTTTTTCTTTTGAAGGAGCGTCTTCTATTCCATTTTTTTTTTTTTTATAAATGAAGGCAAATAACCTATCATCATATCCGCTATTTTCCTGTCACCTATGTTAACCAAAAAAACTATGCTCCAAGTTTTGAAAGTCTTGAAAAATTATTTTTCAACTTGTTTTTATTAAAAAATATCTTCAAAAAAAATATATCATATAACCCCTATCAAATACATTTTCAACCCTAAAACAACCTTTTATCTCTCTAAAAAATTAAAATTTAAATGAATCTAAAAATATATAAATACCGATCTTTTTTTTTTCCGACAAGATTAGGGGACAACATTACATGATGTCAAACTCTACTTGAAAAGACTAATTCATTAAAGCTAACCTTTTTGGTGGCCAAAATATTATCATTCGAGAACCTTCCATCTCCTTAATATTTTTTGATGATTTTTTCTCTTTTCTCAATATTAAAAATAAATTTTGGGATTGAAATATAAAATGCAAAAATAAAAAAGACCAAACAATAGATAAATTGAAACTTTAGACAACAAATTGAAGTTTTCCATGCCAATATCCAAATGGGTTTTTTTTTTTGTTAAATTTGATCTTACTTCTTCTAATTTCTTTTTTTAACCACATATAAAATTTTATTTCACAAAATCAATCTTTAATTCATAATTAAAATATTCTTTGATATGTTTTTATATGCGAGAGAATGTGTAATGAATCAAAACAAGAACAGTGGGTTTTTATTGAATTTTCAATGTTCAAATTACAATAAAGATAAATTTGAACAAAATTAAAAAGAACAAATCTTTAAATAAACAATTGAAAGAACAATCCTAATCTAAATTTATAGCAAGATTGGAGGTAGCCCGGGCCTTCTGCGTGATGAGATTTGTTTCAAAGCATTTTCCTACCTCTACTGCCAATCATCCCCTTCATGTTTATTAGTAAATTTTAACAGTTTGAATTTTAAATGAAGATTTTGTGATGAAGTGTTGTGATCCTGGACTGATATGAATTTTGACTCATTCTCTATTTTCAAAACATTTTCGTTCTCTTTTTAATATTAACCCTTTTTTATGGTGTTACATCGTATTGCTGAAGAGAAATATCTTGATCCACGTGCCAACCTCTATTGAAAAAAACAATTACAGTCATCCACGTAAGTCTCTCCTCCCTAAGTCAGACATCCATCATCCATTTGCTAACCCATTAATCTCTTCTAACATGTTCTGCGTTTCTTTTCAACCATTTAACTTCTACTTCTCAGTTCTAGAGGTTATCTTTATTTTCAGAGAAAAACTCAGAGATAAATATAGTTTTGACTTCCAGGAACACCATAACCTCATCCCCTTTAGAAAACTTTGCCCTTAAAGTGAGGGAAAGTGTTTTTGAGACACGACATACCAACTCATTCTACATCTTTTTTTTCTTGCCCTTCTCATCGAACCAAAACCTCCTCTGAGGACTTGCTTCTTGAAATCTGGGTTATGCAATCTAAAATTTATGAGGGTTCTTTCTTGTTCTTCTCCTTCCATTCAAAGGCTGAAAGCTTTGGATCTGGAATTTGGCCTTTATTGACTCGCTTCTTGAGGAGAGAGACATGGAAAGTGTTATGGATCTTAGATTCCTCAAGTAAATCCACTTGATAAGCAACACCCCCTACCTTTGCTTTTATTTTAAAAGGTCTATAGTACTTAAATGCTAATTTTTGTGTTCTTTTTTTGTTGTATACTAAACTATCAAAATGGATGGAGCTTTAGGTAAACTCACTCTCCAACTTCTAACTTGAGCTCTTTTCTCCTGTTATTTACAAATGCCTTTTTTTCTATCTTGTGCCATTTTAAAGTTTTATTGAACTGTTTTTATTATTTCTTGTTTTAACTGAAATTGTGAATCTACTACTTGGTTATATGTTGTGTCTGAGATGTAGTTAATAATATACAGGGATGGGTAGTCATAGGTTGCTTCATATGGGGTAGACTTAATTAAAGTATGGAAACTCGAATTGTAGTGTTGTTCTGCCATGGTCAACCAGTTTGACCAGTCCTTCAGGTTGTCCCTAGCGTAGCATCTCAGATAACCCTCTAGGTTTTTATTAGTAGTTTCAGTCTATCCATCAATCTGAGAATGGTAAATAAATGATAAATGTAGTTTAACCCTTTGAACCTTGAATAATTCTCCCTAAAATTTACTTGTAAAAGTTGGGTCTTTATCAGTCACTATGTCTTCAGGTAACCTATAGAGCTTCATGACATGCTATGAGAATACTTAGTGACTTTAGCAACATTATAAGGATGAGATAATATAATAAAATAGGCATATTTGGTATACCTATCAACCATAAATAGTATAACAGAATAGTGGTTAGACTTAGGCACTCCTTCATTGAAGTTCATAAATATAGAGGACCTTGACTTATTAGGTATAGGCAGGGGCTGTAGAAGCCCAGATGTCCTTATGTCTTAACATTTAGCTTTCTGAAAAACATCACATCATTTGATATAGGCATGTATTTCTAATTCCATTCCAACCGAGAAGAAGTCTCCTCTAACCCTCTTTAGTATCCTCTCATAGTCTGAATGTCCTGATACTGGGTTATCATCAACATAGTTCTTAATAGTCTCTTCAATATGATAAGTTTTGCTTAGGTAAATCCTATCCTTATAATATATAACACCCCTTCCCCTCTTAAATTGATATTTAAATGCATATTTTCTGCTTTTTCTAATTGATGCACTGTCTCTTAGACCTCTGGGTTAAACTTATAGCTATCTCTCAACTAATCTACCCAGTTAACTGAAAGTTTAGGAACAGCCCATAACATACCTTCTTCTAAATTATCAATGTTTTTTTATAGGGCATCTACTCATAAATCTACCATAAAATCATAACTAATTAGTTTAGATAGCCACTTTTATTGTGTTTGGGTTCCAATCCTTTGTTTCAGTAGGTGCTTCAAGCTTTGCTGATCTGTTTTAACCTTGAAAGCCTGCCCTAAAAACTATGGTCTCCATTTCTAAATTACTGAGACTAAAACTAGAAACTCCTTTTTGTATGTGGATAGAAGTAACTCATTACCCTTAAAACCCTTGCTGAAATAGGAAATTAGTCTTCCTCCTTGCATTAATGTTGCTCTAATGCTTGTACCTAAAGTGTCACATTCCATTATAAGCGTCTAATTAAAATCTAAGAGTGCTGGGACTATAGGGTAATCATTGTTTCTTTTAGTTTTTCAAAGGCCTAGTTTGCTTCTGATACTACTTAAAATCTCATTTCTTCAAAAGCATAGTTAGTGGGCATGTTATGGCCCTAGAATCCTTAATAAATCTTCGGTAATAACTTGTTAGGCCTAAAAAAACCCTTCAGCGACTTCAAGGTTCCTGGTTTGAGCCACTTAACCATAGACTCCACCTTTAATGGCTCGATCTAAATGCCTTTCCTTGATATAATATGGCCAAGGTGTTTTAATTCTTTACAAGTAAACCAACATTTAGACCTTTTGGAATAGATTTTATGTTGCATTAGTGTTTCCAATACCAAGCTTATGTGATTAGTATGCTTATCTTCACTTTGGCCATAAACCAATATGTCGTAAAAAACCATTAAAATTTTCTTAAGGTAGGGCCGAAAAACTTCATTCATTAATCCTTGAAATATTGAGGGGGCATTGGTAAGCCTAAATGACATTACAAAAAACTCATAATGCCCTTTATGAGTTCTGAAAGCAGTTTTGCAAATATCTTTCTCTTTCATCCTAATATGATGGAAACTAGATCGTGGTCCAATTTAGAAAAAAACCTGGAAACCAAAGAGCTCATCTAAAAATTCTTCGACCACCGAAATTGGATATTTTTCTTTTACTGTTTTCTTGTTGAGAGCCCAATAGTCAACACGCATTCACTTTGAGCCATTTGTCTTCCTAACTAATAGGACTAGTGATGAAAAAGGTCTTTGATTGGGTCTTATTGTGCCCAATTCAAGTAATTCCTTGACCAGCTTTTTAATTTTTGTCTTTTAATAATAAAAGTACCTCTAAGGCCTTACATTGATAGGATAAGTTCCCTCCCTCAACATAGTTGAATGGTTGTGAGATCTGTTAGGATGTAGGCTCTTAGGTTCCTCAAAAACCTCTTTGAATTCATAAAGTCCTCTACTTCTCTAGAAACCAAAGCTTGAACATTCTCCATTTCTTAAACCTGTGGAATCAATCTCAAACCACTATGTGCAGTTCCTATAAAAATATTAGCACGCAATCCACTTTTGATTACTGGATCTATATCCCTTTAATTTGGATCTTTTGGCTATTATTTTGGATATCCATAGTTAAAGCAGTGAAGTCCCATAAAATCAGCCTAAATGTCTTGAGCCATTGGATCACTAAAACTATATCACAACCCCTTAATTGAAGGGTATGGGCTTGTATAATAGATTGGGCCTATTGAGTGGAAATCATGATATTTAAACAACTACCTTTCCTCCAAACTTTTATACCATCTACAATATTCACTCTAATTAGTTTATTTTTTAAAACTCCTATCCTAACTCTCTTTGTTACCCTTGGATGCAAGAAATTGGGTATTCTTCATGTGTCAATTAATGCAACAAAAATCTAACCATTTATCTTAACTTCTACCTTATAGTTTTAGGTTTTGGACTCCTTATAATTGCATGAAGTGAAATTCCTACCTCTTATGTATACCCTTCTTTAAGATCTCCCAAGTTGATAATATCTCTAGGGAAGTTAGAGAATCCTTCCTCATTTTCATCTTCAACTTCTTCAATCAATTAAATCTTCGGTCCATCATACTAGTAGTTTGAAGCCCAATCCTCATTACACTTAAAACAAAGCCTTTTATCCCTCTTCTCTTTAATTTAGGTCGAGGTGAGTTTATGAAGTGGTATTGAAGATTTAACATCCATACTAGGCTGAGACTAAGATTGATTCCTCGTTTGAGTCCCTGTTGGGTTGGGTCTCTAAGCACTCCTTATAATAGCTAATTTTTCTTCTTGTATTTTGGCCAACCCATAAGCAGCCACCGGATTATAAGGATTTAGTGCCTTAACCTCGTACTTGATCTCATCTTTTAACCCTCCTAAAAAACAACTAAGTCATGTGAATCAAAGAGTCCTTTGACCTGATTTGAAAGGACTTCAAACGAGGTCTTGTAGGCTTCAACTGATGTCTTCAATCTTAAATTGATGAGGGACTCCGTAGGGTATGATGAAATTCCAAATTGGATCTGGAGAGCTGTTATAAAAGTTTCCCAACTTGTAACGACTCATGTCTCCTTCAATTTTCAATACCATGAGATCAATTTCCTTTCCATATGAAAATTGGCTATAAATAACCTATAAGGTAGTGCTGTATTGTGGAAATTAAAAAAATTAGTTTGCCTTGCAGACCTAACCAATCGGGTCTTTACCATTGAATCATGGAAATTTCAATCAAATAGATATAGGTTGAATTAGCCGGTGCTCTTTATATGAGACCACCTTATATCCCTTATAACCATTGACAAATCTCGTGGGGGAAGTAGGCAATGAATTCATTGACCATTTTCCTAGAGCCTTAAATAGTTGGTCCATCTTAGTTGACATGATTCTCGGTTATTGAACTATATCTTCCAAAACATGTTATTGATTCTATTGATTTTGTTGTTGAGCGTATTGTTGTTACTTCATTCCTGCTACTATTTCTATCAACTAAGAAACTCTAGTGTCTTTTGTCATTTTTTTTTTAAGGAACGTCACTCTGATACCAAGTTGTAATGAACCAAAACAGGAACAATGGGTTTTTTTTTTAATTTTCAAGGTTCAAATTACGATAAGGATAAATTTAAATGAAATTAAAAAGAACAAAGCTTTAAATAACCAATTGGAAGAATAATCCTAATTTAAATTTTTGGGCAAATTCTGTTGGGTTCTTTTATTGACTAAGTTCAGTTTGATTTAGTCTCTTAGATGTTGCTGTTTTGGTTAATAATGTCCTAATTTTTAGGACCTCAGTTTAGATTTGATTCTTTTGTAACCAATTGACCACGTCTTTAGTGGTTCTGTTATTTTCTGTATTCCTGTTGTGTAAAGGTTGATATAAAGCCTTAGTTCTTCAACTGCAATTATATGCCTTTTGCTTTTAACATTCATTTGTGTAGTTATGAGCTGACAAAAATAACAATTGGTATCAGAGCCTCAACACATAGGGGCCTGATTGAGAGTTTTGGAATTACAATTTCTAACAAGAGAGAAAGAGTGAAACACCTGGTAAGTAAAACACTTAGTGAGGATTACACCAAATTGAGATAGGAATGAAAAGTCTGAGATGGCTACAGATAAATATGTTCAAGCAGCCATTCCTCAGTTTGATGGTCACTATGACCACTGGGCTATGCACATGGAGAACCTTCTTCATTCAAAAGAGTACTGGGATTTGATAGAAACAGAAGTTTTCTCAGTAGCAGAAGATAGAGTTGTGCTAACCGAGGCACAAAAACAACTCCAAATCAAAGATTTAAAGGTGAAGAACTATCTGTTTCAGGCCGTTGATCGCACTATCATGGAGATTATCCTTGATAAAGGAAGTGCTAAGAGTATATGGGACTTTATAAGGCAGAAATATCAGGGATCAACACGAGTCAAAAGAGCTCAATTGCAAGCTTTAAGAAGAGAATTTGAGGTGCTGCAGATGAAGAAAGGAGAGAAAGTGGATGAGTACTTTGCTCGGACATTGACTATTGTGAATAAGATGAAAGTTCATGGTGAGACGATGGAGTGGGTCATGATCATTGAGAAAATTTTGAGATCAATGACTTCCAGATTTGACTATGTGGTATGTTCAGTAGAGGAGTCTAACGATTTGAGCCAACTTACCATAGATGAACTTCAAAGCAGCTTACTTGTTCATGAACAAAGAATGAACCGTCATATTCAAAATGATGAACAAGCTCTGAATGTTTCATATGAAGGAGGAAGAAGTAGAAGTGGTCGAAGTGCATCTCGAGGTCATGGAAAAGGTAGAGGCAGACATGGATTTAACAAAGCACTTGTGGAGTGCTACAAGTGTCACAAGCTAGGACACTTTCAATATGAATGTCCTAGTTAGGAAAAAGGAGCTCATTATGCTGAAATAAATGCAGAAGAAGAAATGTTGTTGATGGCTCAAACAGATTTTAACAACTCTAAAGAAACAATGTGGTTTCTTGACTCGGGCTGTAGCAATCATATGATGGGTGATAGGCAGTGGTTCTTCATCTAGATGAGTCTTTTTGGCAGGTTGTGAAGCTTGGCAATGACACCAAAATGGCTGTAATGGGGAAAGAAAACATCAAGCTTCAAGTTAATGGCACAAATCAGATGATTACTGATGTATTTTACTTACCTGAGCTCAAAAATAATCTTTTTAGTATTGGTCAGCTACAAGAACGCAATCTGGCTATTCTAATGCAACATAGAGATTGCAAAATTTATCATCATGAACGAGGGTTGATTATGAGTACTCAAATGTCTGCTAATCGGATGTTTATCCTCTGGTTGAAAGAGAAACACAGGTGCAAGCTCAGGTCTTTATTCCTACATGCTTCAAGACCACATCTGAAGGTCTAACTGATTTGTGGCATCGTAAATATGGGCATTTACATTTCAAGGGCTTGAGTACCTTGTTTTGTAAGAAAATGGTGAAGGGCATGCCTCATCTCAGTGAGTCCTCTGATGTTTGCACAGTATGTATGACAGGAAAACAACATCGAGAAACCATTCCTAGAAAGAATATATGGAGAGCTACACAGAAGTTGCAACTCATACATGCCGATATCTGTGGTCCCATTACACCTGAATCAAATAGCCATAAGAGATACATACTCACATTTACAGGTGATTACAGCAGAAAGTTATGGACCTTTTTTTTTTAATCTCAAATCAGAAACACTTGTCATGTTCAAAAAATTCAAAAGTCTAGTAGAAAAAGAATATGCAAATGTTATATGTTGTCTCCAAACTGATCGAGGTGGGGAGTTTACCTCGTTTGATTTTAATGAGTATTGCAACTCTAATGGTATTGTTAGACAACTTGCAGCAGCCTATACCCCATAGCAAAATGGGGTTGCAGAGCGAAAGAACCGGACAATTATGAATATGGTATGTTGTATGTTGACAAAGAAGCTTGTATCGAAAGAATTTTGGTCAGAAGCTGTCAATTGGGTTGTTTATTTGCTCAACCGAAGTCCTATTTTTGCTGTAAAAGACAAGACACCAGAGGAAGCATGGTCTGGGTTCAAGCCATCAGTGGAACACTTCAAAGTGTTCTGTTGCATTGGACATGTTCATATTCCTAACAAAAACAGGCAGAAACTTGATGATAAAAGCCTTCAATATGTCTTCTTGGGTTTGAGTTAGGAATCTAAAGCCTATAGGATGTATGATCTAGTGTCTACAAAAATTATTGTGAGCAGAGATGTGGTGTTTGAAGAAGACAAGAAATGGGATTGGGGTACCGAAAAAACTAGGAGTCCAATTCTTGAGTGAGGAAATGAAGATAATTTGCAACCAGAATATGCAAATGAAGAAGAAGAGCAGCAGGTTGAAGATAATGCTATAAAAAAAGAGTAGCAGGTTGAAGACAGTGTTACTAGCTCAGGTTCATCATCAAGCAAAGACGTTTCTAGTCCAATTCAAGGGAGAGTTAGAAGGACACCAGCTTACTTGCAGGATTGTGTAAGTGGTGAAGGGTTATCTGACTTAGATGAAGAAATTAATTTAATGTTGTTTATAGCCTCTAATGATCCAATATCCTTTGAAGAAGCTGCCAAAAGCCCGAAGTGGAGAGAAGCAATGGATTTGGAAATCAAATCCATCGAGAAGAATGGAACTTGGGAGCTGACTACACTTCTAATTGGAGCCAAACAAATTAGAGCAAAATGGGTCTTTAAGACCAAGCTAAATGAGAATGGGAAAGTGGATAAACTCAAAAGGAGGCTTGTAACAAAGGGATTCTCACAGAAATTTGGAATTGATTATACCGAAGTCTTTGCACCTGTAGCTCGATGGGATACCATTCGAATGATCCTAGCTCTTGCTTTTTGCAGAGGTTGGGATGTGTATCAGCTCGATTTGAAAAGTGCATTCTTGCATGGGGAGCTGAACGTGGCAGTGTTTATTGAGCAACCATGAGGCTATGAAATAAAAGGAGCAGAAGACAAGGTTTATAGACTCAAGAAAGCTCTATATGGATTCAAGCAAGCTCCTCGAGCTTGGTACAACAAACTTGAGTCCTATTTCATTAAAGAAGGTTTTGAAAGATGTCCGAGTGAACATACCTTGTTTACAAAGACAGTGGAATGGAAATGTCTTATTGTAAGTTTATACGTTGATGATCTTATTTTTACAAGGAATAATATAGCAATGTTTGAAAGGTTCAAGAACTCTATGAAACAGGAGTTTGACATGTCTGATCTTGGGAGAATGAAATATTTTCTTGGCGTGGAAGTTGTGCAAAATAGTGAAAGGATCTTCATCAATCAAAGGAAATATGCTAATGAGGTGCTTGAAAGATTTAGCATAAGAAACTGCAATCCTGTCAAAAATCCAATTATACCGGGTTTCAAAATTGTAAAAGATGAAGGCGGGGTAAGTGTTGGTGCAACGACATACAAGCAAATGGTGGGCAGCCTTATGTATATGACTGCCACCAGACCAGACTTAGGTTTTATGGTAAGTTTAATCAGCAAATTCATGGAAAGGCCAACTGAGTTACACCAACAAGTTGTAAAGAGAGTTCTTCGTTACATAAAAGGGACTACTGAGTTGGGAATCTTTTACAAAAGAGGTGAAGAAGAGAAGTTGGTAGCCTACTTGAACAGCGACTACGCAGGAGATAGTGAAGATCGAAAAAGCACATCAGGATACGCATTCTTGCTCAGTTCAGGTGTTGTAGCATGGTCTTTAAGGAAACAGCCAGTAGTCACTCTTTCCACTAACGAAGCTGAGTTCATAGCTGTTGCCTCTTGCGCATGTCAAAGTATATGGATGCGTAGGATTCTTGAAAAGCTTGGTCTTGAACAAAGTAAGTGCACTGATATATTCTGTGATAACAGCTCTACTATTAAATTATCAAAAAATCATGTTATGCATGGAAGAAGCAAGCACATTGATGTTAGATTTCATTTTCTTCGTGACTTAACAATGGATTGAATTGTTAAGTTAGAGTATTGTGGTTTCAAAGATCAGTTAACAGACATTATGACTAAGCCTTTAACACTTAAGGTGTTCATAAGATTAAGAGAACTGCTTGGAGTTTGCATGGCACCAAATGTAAACTGACTGCAAATTGCAAGTTAGTTTAAGGGAGAGTTTGTTGGGTTCTTTTGTTGACTAAGTTCAGTTTGATTAGTCTTTTTGATGTTGCTGTTTTGATTAATAATGTCTTGATTTTTAGGACCTCAGTTTAGATTTGATTCTCTTGTAACCAATTGACCACGTCTTTAGTGGTTCTGTAATTTTCTGTATTCTGCTGTGTAAAGGCTGATATAAAGCCTTAGTTCTTCAATTGCAATTATATGCTTTTTGCTTTTAACATTCATTTGTGTAGTTAAGAGCTTACGAAAATAACATATTTGAGGTAGCTTGGGCCTCCTGAGTGATGAGATTTGCTTCAAAGCATTTCCCTGCCTTTACTGTCAATCCTCCCCTTCATTTTTATTAGCAAATTTTAACAGTTTGAATTTTAAATGAAGATTTTATGAAGAAGTGTTGTGATCCTGGAATGATATGAATTTCGACCCATTCTCTCTTTTCAAAACATTGTTGTTATCCTTTAAATATTAATCCTCTTTTTTCATGGTGTTATATCGTGTTGCTGGAGAGAAATCTCATGATCCACATACTAGCCTCTAATGAAAAGAACAATTATAGTCATCCATGTAAGTCTCTCCCCTTTAAGTTATGCATTCATCATCCATTTGCTAACCCATTAATTTCTTCCAGTAGGCTCTTCGTTTCTTCTCAACCGCTCAACTTGATCTTCTCGGTTCTAGAGACTATCTTCATTGAGAGAGAAAAAAAAAACTCAGAGATAATTATAGTTTTAAAAGAAATCTCAATATATAAAATCATGTTAATATAATTTAGGAGGATAAAACTGCAAATAAAAAAGTTCGATGACTAAAATAAAAGGTAAAAATTACACTATCCATATTAAAAATGCATGTAAATGAGATTTGCATTGATCTTCTCCTTGTATATTATATTATAGTTAGGTAGCTTTTAAAGTTGCAGTTTGAAAAAATAGATTTAAAAAATATATATAAATTATAATTTTTTTAATTAAAGTTTTAAAAAAGAATTTTTAATGAGATCTATATAAAATTATAATATTTTCTAATTAACGAAACATTTTCGAATATATAATTAAAATAAAATACCAATGGCTACACACCGCATTATATAAAGAAACAGAACCTTAAGAAACTTACAATACCTCCATCACCCCAAGGAAATTAGGATTTAGGAGACCACATTGAACCCTTTTTTTTAATATATATTTGAATTAACAATATTATTATTGTCTGAAATTAAGGTTTCGGTTGAAAGCAGCTAGCACCGACTGAAATTTAAAATCTACAACTATAATTTATCTTAGGTGGCCTTTTCGAAATGCTAACAATTTCGAGAGGCTTAGATTCTCAGGTTGAGTGGCTGGCAGATTTAACTCTCCCACACATGGCAGGCCTCCATATTCATTTATCCTCTCGAGAGGCCCCACCACCATCATCACCATAACCACCTGTATCAGATTACTTCATAATCAACAGAAACAGAACAAAACAAGCAAATCCTCCCCACCATTATTTCTCTGGTCTCTGCGGCTGCAGCCTGCAGCAGCAACTGGACTGCTGTTATTATCAAGTGATGAAAACCCTAACAAGTTCTTGTTCAAACGTCATCCTTGACAAAAAAGGAGACAACAGACCCGTTTTCTCTTTCAAAGAATTGAGACATGAAGTTAGTATTTTGCCATCAAAGAAGCTTGTTCATAGTGTTGGCTTCTTGCATTGGCTATGTGTGAAACATAAGCCTATCTGTCCAATTCGTGTTTCTTCTTCTTTCTCACCTGAGTCCCAGGCATGTAATCTTTTCTGTAACTTCTCTCTTGCTCTGTGTATATCATAGTATTCAAGTTTCAGGTTTTCTAATTCTCCAAAAATACTCATGAATACGTTGACTCAGGGTTTTTCTTTTTTCTTTTTTTCTTGAGAATTTTTTAAAAGAGAAAACAGAGTCCTTGAGAAGAATTATATCAAAGAATATAGAAATTATGCTTAAAACACATCTCTATAACCTTTACTTGTGTTTATTTTTCTCTCCAAGGAATTTGATGGATGACGTTATAAGGTGCTAATGGGGTGAGGACTTGTTGTAGGTATACTTGAAATCAGTGTTTGATCTGAACTGGTTTTAATTTCTTCCTTTAGGTAGACTTGGAGGCTGAAGATGCTCAAAACCAAGAAACAAGTGAGTAATTCTTTTCATGTTTAGACCTTGAGAACTTTTCGTCAATCCTTGGTCTCAACAAGACATGCTTATCTCTGAGTGCAGATGAATCAAAGACAGTTCATGTCAAATTCCAGCTACGGAAGGAGTGCTCCTTTGGAGAGCAATTTACCATAGTAGGAGATGATCCTTTGTTGGGATTATGGGATCCTGAAAGTGGAATACCATTGAACTGGTCAGATGGGCATCTTTGGACTGTTGAGATGGTAAGCAGAAACTACTAAACAATCTATTAAATTTTGTTACTTTACTGATGCGTCTACTGTTTATATAGGATATACCCGTTGGAAAATCCATCCAGTTCAAGTTCATACTAAAAGGAATTGCCGAGAAGATTTTCTGGCAACCGGGTCCTGATCGAATTCTCCAAACGTGGGAAACGAGCAATACCATCGTAGTTTGGGAAGATTGGGAAGATGCTGCATTGCAGAAGATAACAGAGGAAGAACCATCTGCTAATGAGAGTGAGGAACCTGCTGTCAACCCAGAATCGCTGATTGTTGCCGAGAACTTGACTTGTCAAAAGGAAGAGCTGGTTTCTGATATGAGCAATGGAGCAGTTACTGTGGATGTGAGTTCTAACCCAGAAAAGAAACCATCGCCAGTGACTTGCAAGAAAGCAATTGTTGCTGATAACATTTCTCCTGTGCAAGAGAAACCTCTAGCTATTGTAGCAGATAACATTTCTCCTGTGCAAGAGAAACCTCTAGCTATTGTAGCAGATAACATCAGTGACTCAGAGGGGGATTCTGCTGTGAATGTGAATGTTAGCAATGCAGTGTTAGGTGAAAAGAGAACCAGTCACCAGGAGGAAGAACAGAGAACTACATCAAGCAAGAGTACAGTGGTTAGAGAGGATGTTGTCAGAAATGATGATGCTCCAAC
>Ga0325401_1000277_pt1 | contig 34722 bp, 25 predicted proteins | sample PopdelMetagenome_FD_205666 | JGI IMG/M metagenome (GOLD analysis project Ga0325401, IMG submission 205666) | Populus deltoides microbial communities from Bellville, Georgia, United States - Xylem-PdKOR-R2 | ecosystem: Host-associated > Plants > Phyllosphere > Stem > Wood/Secondary xylem | place...
AACATAAATCTAGATTAACCATTTAACAAGCAAGGTATTAAGAATTAGTAAGATAAAAAGATAAGACATGCTAATAACAATTTATCTTGGATATAAACATTAAAGTCCATGTTGAGTTTATATTATATCTATTCTAACACCATTAGTAAAACCTTTTCACCTTGACATAATTAACTTAGCTAAACATAATGAAGAAGAAAAACATAAATAAACAAGATAAGAACATGATTATGATATAAGTTAACTAAGTATATGAAAGGAAATGAAAAAGCATAAACAAGAGATTAATATAACATGAAAGAAAACTTGAACATTACAAAGATATAAAGAAAGAAAGCAAGAACATGATCTTGATCTGAAAACCAAGATGATTAAATACATGGCAAATGTCTCCTTTTATAGGTCAAGATTCAGAACTATTGATTGGTAGACTAAGAAAATAGTTGGTGGCCAACCATTGATTTGGTGGCTGGTATTTGACATTGTTGGCTGCTGGTTCTTGAAATTATTGGCAGATTTTTGATATTGTTGGCTGGCCAAAACGTCATTGCTAACATCAGAATTTGAGCCATTTGTTTCATGAAAGCTGTGGGCAATTGTCTCAGCTTTCCAACAAAAAAAACAGAGCTTATTTGGACTTCTAAAACTCAAGATATGAGCTGAAAACCGAACAGTGTTTGAGCTGCAGGACAGGTTCCCACTTCTCCGTTGTTTCTAAGATTGGAACTTGAAAACAGCAGAATTGAGTCTTGGACCCTTCATGAAAATTTTAGGTCTATGTCGTATCTTTCCATCCATATAAAGTGGACCTAAATCGAAGTTCTACAACTCCAGTTATGATTAAATAACCGAATGGTGTTCCAGTTTGGAATTGAACCAGCATCTCTTCTCTTAGCCTAGTCCTCTTTTTGTCTCTTCACTTTCAATTGTTAATCACATCAATCAATCCTTTGAATTGTGAGATATACTTGCATTCAAAACAAGCATTTACCATAAATTAAAGATATATTATATTATCATACTTGTTATTATAAAACATACTTTAGTTAGGGAATTTAACGATACTTTAGTGCAATACGATGATATAAAGCCTTAATAAGAATGCACTTTTAAGTACTAATCAGTATGAAAACATTTAAAGAAGTATGATATGCTCTTCACAATCATTTTTTATTAACTTCATTGTCTAAAATTGCTCTATTAAAGAGACAACTTCAGACCATTACTCAAGGTCATCGATCTTGTACTGATTTTATAGAAGAATTCAAGAGCTTGGTTGATCAATTAACAACTATAAGGAAAAGTATTGATGATTAAAATCTCATTAGCTTTCTATTGAGAGGACTTTGACCAACCTTTAACCCTTTTATCACTTTCTTTAACTTTACAAGTCATCATAAAGATATTTTTTTTCTATGATTTCAAGCTGAACTCTTGAGTTTTAAGACTTTCATTGATATACAAGCCAACCTTGCCATTGTTCAGCACTATGCATTTATAGCAAATAAAAAAAGCCCTAATGTTTCCAAGGAAAAAAATAATTACGAACACCTCCAGAGTCTCAACTACATCATTCATTTTATAGTTAAAATAAAAATAATTCTACTACTCATCCTAATCAACCTACCAATGAAGACCAATATGTTAGATTTGTAATAAGAAATGTGATATATTACTCCTAATTGTTATCATTGCTTTGAATTCTTTTTTCAAGGATGGTTGCCACTTACTGATCTTACTATGGATGCTGAAGTCAATAATTCTTTTGATCAACATGTCTAGTATATAGATAATGGAGCAAACACTTATATCATAGCCAATTCAACAACTTTAACTAACTAATAATCCTACGGGGGTGGTGGTACTTTCCAAGTTGAAAAAAAAAAACTAGAAATTCAACTCTAAACTTTGATCATACCTACTCATCTCAATCAACATACTAATGACAGACTAAATTGTTAGATTTATGGTAAAAAAAGATATATTATTCCTGACTATTATCACCATTTTGACTTCTTTTTTTTCAAGAATGGTTGTAGCGTATTAATCTTACTACTATGGTTGCTAAAGTCAATAATTCTTATGAATAACATGTTTAATATATGGATAGTAGAGAAACACTCATATCATTACTAATGCAACAAATTTAACCAACCAACAGCCCTAAGAGGGTGAAGATATTATTTAAGTTGGTAATGTTGAGAACTAATAAGCACCATAAAACGATACATTAAAGGTGCTAATTATGTCAATTACAAGGTTAAGGGCCAATAAGATTAAAAAGGAGGCTTTGGGTTCATTTTGTTTTTTCTAATATATAATTTTATGCTAACAAGTATAATTTTCAATATGATCATTGGATCAAGCTAAAATTTTACCAAAAAATTTTAGAGGCATTGTTTTATACAAGTTTAAAATTTCATAGCAATATGAATTTAGAAAAGCCTTGTAATAAATATAAAAAGCTATTGTGCAAGAATGACATTATTTTTCTAGTTGGCTTTGGATTATTTTTTGTTTTGATTTATGGATTTTCTACAAGGTATATTTATTATTCTATAGGGATCTCTTTTGTGGGCTAACATATAGGCAATATCTTAAGAAATTATTTAGGTAGTGGTTCCTTTATTCTGTAAGGAATCTTAATTTAACAAGGTTTTCATAATTAGTAGTTAATTCTTTATTTGTTAAACAAACATATGTGGTAACTTAAGAGTTCTATTTATGCAAGGATTCCATATTTTTAAGGACATGAATTTAGTAGTTTGCTTGAGGAGTATGCTTCCATGTTTTGTAAGGATATACGAAAATTATCAGCTTTTTTTTTTCCAAGGACTACATAAGTCGACAACAACCTTTATGTATATAAGGGATGAATTCCTTTATTTTTTTGGATAACTGATGTGCAAAATTATGGTTTGAAATAATAGACTTAGGATTTTGTTTAGTTTTCATACTTTAAGCTTTAATTCATATACTTTGTGTTTTATTTAAATTGGGTTTAATGTCACCTCATTAGTTCATTAGGGTTGAGTTTATTTTGACTAAGTACTCTCTTGTAAGGTTTTCAATTTAGATTTATATTCATTTTTATTGTTGCATATTATGTGCTTGTGCGTGATAAAATTCTTATACTTTTGATTATTCATTGAACTATCTTGATTTGTCGAAAAATAATTATCTTCGTGGTGTCTTCCTTATACTTTTCGTTCGTGAATCTCTATGATCATTAGATAGGGGTTTTATTTCAGTAGTTTTGGTTCCTCAGTTTATATAATCATTAGGTCGAGATTTTATCAACCAAATTTGATTTTGGATTTCTTAGGTTTGTTTTTTCTTACACGTAGGCTCTTACCTTTTGGGTTTACATCACTACTCATCCTAATCAACCTCCTAATGACAGACTAATCTATCAGATTTATGGTAAGAAAGGAATGTTGCTTTTGAATGTTATAATCACTTTGACTTTTCTTTTTAGAGATGGTTTCCACTTACTGATATTGCTACTATGGCTTCTGAAGTTAACAATTCTTATGACCAATATGTTTGGTATACGAATAGTGGAGCAAATGCTTTTATCACTACCAAGACAACAAATTTAACCAACCAAAAATCCTATGAGGCTGATGATATTATCTAAGTTAGTAATGTCTCAGGTTTAGTTGTCAAACAAACTAAAAATTGAACTCTAAACCTTGATCATACCTCATTCAAACTCATCAATATCCTTCACTATCCTAATGCTTCTCTAAATATTTTATCAATTAACCAACCTTGTCTACAATGATTGCTATTTTGTATTATCTAATATTGATTTTTGTGTAAAGAAAAATAAAATGGGTTGCATCCTACTTCAAGGACTAGTTGAAAATGGAGTTTTTTTTTCCACTTGTTAGTCATAAGAGCTTTTTTAATAATCTGCATTACTTACTGCTATGCTAGGAATAAAAACTTCATAGGAACACTGGCATAAACATACAGGGCATCCATCCAAGTCCACCTTGAATTGATTGTGTAATTATTTATCTATTTATGATTCTTTTAAACAATTAAGTTTCTACAACTCTTGTCAATTAGGAAAAGCTATAAAACTTCCTTTTAGTAGATTCAAATGGTGTATCCATTGCAATCTAAATTCAATGCATTTGTTATTTTCTAAGAATACAAAGCTCTTGTTGAAAATTTATTCTCTTTTAAAATTCAACAATTACAATTAGACAATGGGGGATAATATCTTTTCAATAATTTCAATTTTTTTTAGCAACACATAGGAAATATCATAGATTAACTTTCCCTTATACTTCATAACAAAATGGTATTGCCAAAAGAAAACATTGACATATCCAAGAAAATGGTTTAACTTTATTAACAACAACAAATCTACCAAATAAATATTGGATTGATGCCTTTTTTACAATAATATTACTCATAAATCGCCCACCTACTTGTCCCACACAATTTATCTACTTACTTTATGATCCATAAAAAACTGCCATCATACAATTCCCTTAGGATTTTTGGATGTTCCTGTTATCCTTACTTATAACCCTATAAAGATTATAAGCTATGTTTTCATAGCAAACAATGTTTCTTTCTTGGGTATGCTAATCAACAAAAGGGATATAGTTTCCTAGATTTGGACACATTTAATGTTTATATTTTCAAACATGTAGTATTTGATGATAATTTATTTTCAACAAAAGATAAATGTTACATTTCACTAAATAATGATAGCAAGATGTTGACAAGTTTGTTTCCTATCTCTTATGCAATTATAATATCTTTAAATTCTGAAGATAAATATACCACCTAATTCTTCTCATGACTGATAATGTTTAACCTTCATCTTTTTTTTTTCTGATTAAAATACTATATCACCTACAAATCTTTTAGACCCCAACCTAAACATAACTCCATCCTTACAAATTCCTCACTAACATCAGACATGTCCCACTCTTCCATCTCTATAAAGTCCTCAACACACACAACCTAACATAGTTATCATAACACATTCTAAAACAAGAAATTAAAAACATAAATAATATCTTGGTTTTAAAATATTTTATACCACTTGTCATCTTTTTTATTGTTTGCATAATATACTTACACAATATGAGCCAATTTGCTATACACGAGCAATAACAAAATATGAAAGGAGACAAACTATGAGACGTGAATTTGATGCTTTAATGGAGAATAAGATGTCGTCTTTATGTCCAAGGCCAAAAGATAAACATGTTGTGAGGAATAAATAAGTATTTAAAATTAAATGATGTATTGAATATAACATTGAACACTACAAAGCCAAACTTATGGTAAAGGAATTTGATAAAAAATCTACAATTAACTACTTTGACCTTTTCTCTCTAGTAGTTAAACTAACTACAATTAGATTGGTTTTATCACTTGCTGTAACATTTAGTTTGAAAACTAGATAACTAGATTTTCCAATGCATTTCTACATGGCACCTTTAATAAAGAATTTTATATAGAACAACCTTAAAAACTCATTTATAAGACTCAACTTGATCTAGTGTGTCATTTTTATAAATACTTTTACAGCCTTAAACAAGCTACAAGAGCTTTGTTTAGAAGGTTATCTCAACAATTACTAAAGCCTGGTTTTGAGGAATCCAAAGTTGATTATTCTTTGTTTATATTATGTACTAATACTTTTAGATTTTTTGTGTTAACATTTCATCTTCATGATCTCCTTGACATCACAAAAATGATTGGTGTTAAACATCTAGCTTGTCCTATGACTTCAGGAATGAAACTCTCATCTAATAAGGGCACAATTATGTGGGATCCTATATATAGAATACACTTCTAGATATTTCATATATATGTAAATCAATTATACCAATTTATATATAATTCATTGGATTGCAGTTAAAATAGTGCTTCACTATTTGAAAGGCACAACCGACTATGACTAATGTTTGATGTGACTTGAATTGGGTTGGCGATCTTGATGAAAAAAGAATCACCAGTGGATTTAGTATTTTTCAAGGCAAGAATATAATATCATGATATGCCTAAAAACAAGGAGTTGTCTCACATTCAAGCATATACTGAAGCATGACTTTAGCTAAAACAAAAGCTTATTGGATTTGGGTGTTACCGAAGGAGTTTCAGATTTTTCTTTCCTCACCTCCTACTATTTGATGTGACAACATTAGAGCACTAGTCTTAGCCTCGAATCCGGTCTTCCATGTAAGAACCAAGCATGTGGAAACTGAGTATCATACCTGATTAGTTTGCTGGAGGTGTTAAGAGTATGTATTGACTTGGTCAATAATCAGTTGCAAGAATCAAGATAATAAATTGTACAAATCAATTCAGTTAATTAGACTGCTTAATTTGTAGGAAGTTCTTCCAATGATTCTGTCAACATATTGTCGCAAAGAACCCAAACCCAAGGTAGCTTGCCTCTAATCTTTGTCAAGATATTACATTGCCATTAGCCTTCCAGAGTGTTATATACAGTGTGCTGATCAAGTGGAAGTAATTAGTAGCGAGGAAGATAACATAGGCAAGCACTCGGAGGACTATGACTCGCTCACTGAACAGGCAAATTAAGCTAAAAAATCCACATTCACCATTCCCATTAAACAGAATTCTTCGCATGACCGACATAGACAGATCCTTCTTATCAATATTATTTCTTAACAGTACTGTCTCTATGGACTTGAATGGAGTAATGGTTGAGAAAGTGCTTACATGCAAATTGGCAGGAAACTTTATTCATCAAATATCACCTTATCTGCTTTTTTTATTCCATCTGTTTTAGCTTTTTTTCCTCTCACTTTTGAGCCAATCTCCCATCCGGAATCCCCAGCCCAGAAATTAGATTTCTTTGTCAACCATATCTGGTAGCTCTAATCAGATATTCCAAATGAAGCGTTAGTTTGATGGGTTTGGCATAGAATTTGATTCTGTCCTCTGTGTTGTGCTCATTTCAATAAAACGAAAGCTCTCCAAAATAGACAGACGGATGCTAAGTGATCCAGTACAATATGGTAACAATGTATAGAATTTGATTCTGCCAGACATCAAAGCAGCAATGTACAGAAAAGCAGAAACTGCTAGTCCTTAAACAATGTTAGCAAAATATAGAATACAGTTCTAGTTCCCAAAGGTTCACGTCTTAAAGACCAATCAGGGTTTTGATTAGAAAACCACCAAGTTGAAGCTGAAGTATAGTTGTTCATGGATACCAAACCCAAACTGAAAAAGGCTATGTGGTCACAGGATTTGGAGGATCTGTAAACTTTCAGGGGATCTGATATTCCTGTTTTCTTTACAAAACCAGCATCCAATTATGCAAATCTATCGAAACAACCTGTTAGATATCCACTTTATCTCTATAAAGTCACCAGAAGTGGTTTTCTATATACTTACATATCATATATAATCATATCTGCTACTGATCCTATAGTCTCTGCACAACACGTCAAGCAATAAATTCCCGTTAATTTCCTTTAGAGGATGAAGTGAAGGAGTCTCAAACAAGTTTTGATGATTTGATAAATTCATGAGAACAACCGAATGAAATCTTTGACAAAGTGTAGAAATTAACTGCGAAGACACTTGCAATAATGAAACCAAGATGAGCAGCAGCATAAGCATGAAGCAAATGGAATTTCAAATTCATCGAACTCTAAGTCGTAATGGAAGAACAGAACATGAACTCATTGTGATACGAGGTTAGTGGAATTTGGAAATTAACCAAGATGCAAAAAAGCTAGCAGAGAAGCCCTTCTTTTTTAGTCTGACTAAAAGCTGTAATATTTTGCAAAAGATCAAGGGCATGTTATATAACCAAGCAACAATGGCACAGCCTCTAGAGATTCCTTGTTTGGCTAGCTGGTGTGTGAAAGAATTGCATTCCCTCGTTGCATGCTTGAATACTATCTGATTGAACGAGGAGAAACGATCAATAATCAATTAATGTCATTGAAAGTTGAAAATATTCATCTATCTACAATTAATATACATACATATTAGTGCAACTATCATGCGATACAAGTGACAATAAAGAAATTTAGAATAGAGGAGGATATTATTATTTGGTAATTTGATATATATTTTATATTAAATTTTTGTAGAGTTTATATAGCCATATAGTAAGACACATAAAAATTAAAATAAAACAAATTATAAAACATGTTTGATCATCTCCTTTGATTAAATGATTAAAATAATTTTTTGATTATTTTGAGTTGTTGAATTCCTTGATCTAATTTTTTATTGATTATTAAATAATATCTTGATTATTTTTTTAACATGCCCCCTTAAACTCATAATAATTTGAGTTTAATGTACATCATTTTTATTGTCATTATAGCCTTGTCTTCAAGAATTGTATTTTTCTTAACATGACTATTCTTACCCATTTTTCTCCTCATAGTTGCTATCATATTTCTCTAGCCAAACATCTTTTTTTAAGATTTAGCTTTTTAAGTGGCCATTTAATTTATTTTGGCTTACTCTTAATCAAAATGATGTTTTTTTTTTTTATTATTATAGCTTCTTAGTCATTTTCGATCTCCTTTTTTTTTTAAGGAAGAACTCTCTCTCTCTTTCTCTTCCTCCTTTTCTTTTAATGAGTGGTCTTTTTTATATAATTTTTAATGGAATTATCAACTTGTATTAAGTTTCTCTTGTTTTTTATGTTTTTCTTTTATTGCAAGATCTCAATTTTTATTGGGCTTTGCCATGTGGTACTTCTATTTTTTTTTTTGTTATTTGAATGTCATTTGATCATCCATATAATCTTAAGATTTCTCCTTGTCATTATTTAATGTATCATTGAAAAAAGAATAGTAAATAAAATATAAAAGAATAGAAAACAAAGTATTTTAAAATGATTGGATGGATGACATAAAATAGTATGCTAAAAAAAAGAAGCTAATGTTCAATGCAAGATTGATTTGTTTTAATATAATGTTAAAAAATTATCTCAACCCAAAAGATTGGTGATTAAATAGTCACAAGTTCAAATTTTACCATCCTCGTTCTCTCTTTTAATTAAAATTAATTAATATTACAATGTAATGCGAGTCCATACAAGTTTACTTGAGAGGATATGTTAAAAAATAAAATAAACAAAATCTTAGAACTTCACCTAAGAATTTAAATTTTTAAATTGGCATGATTCTTTAATAGTAGTTAATGAGGCTTGAACATAGCTGTATTGCTACTAATTCCATTGCTCCATCTCCATTGTATACTCAGATTTTAGACAAAAGTGCTATCACCTGTTATTTTTCCATTAATATAGTTTAGATGAAGCATCTCTTAATGCCCTCAATTTTTTATTTTTTTTTAATTATAATACCACTGCTTTGGGCTATATATATCACTAGCTAGCTACATTTCTTGAGCAGTGAAATTACTGCTTTAAACTTCTAGACTTCTGTTCTATTGCCCTCCCATACTGTGCTTGTGATGCTGGTGCTTTACTTTAGTTCTCCAACAAAGGTTCCATGATCGTCAATAATATGCCTGCTACAACGATCCTTCAATATATAACTATTTTTTGCTACCATGGTAATATTCCTTTTGTAGAAACACCATTAATTTAGGTCATTCCTCCACCATCCTGCCAACTAATTAAGATTCATATATAGGAAAGTAAAGCTTTTCTCCAAAAGCAAAAGCAACAAACAGAAAGTATTGGGAAAACCAGAACAGGATAACTGGGACAGAAAGCAAAGACATATAGATACACGTCTTAAAGTATGTATCTTACGAACAAAATGAATCTTAAGTTATGACACAATATAGATTGATCACAAATTAAGAAGTTGGACTTTGATATATAGAAGAAGGAAACATGAAACGCATTCCCTTTGTCATTGGTTGATGAAAGTCTTGATATGGGATGCCATCTCTTGAACGCGGGTATGAGAGAGATGAGAATTATGTATAATTTGAAATGCATGCCCAACTCCTTTGTACGTCACTGTTTCAACTCTCTTACCAGCTCTAGTCAAGGCTGAACAAAATTCCGAGTTTCTGTCCTTGAGTATATCCAACTCAGATATGCCAACCATTATAGCTGGAAGTCGTAGGTCACGCAACTTGCTTGCACCATTTGCTAAAGGGTTGCAGTATGGATGATCACGGTTAGATCCTAGAGGTAGTGATAACCGCCAATATGTGTCAGAAGCCGACAGAGTCAGTGCTGAGTTAGCTGGTTGAGTCATATTTTTCTCAGACAAAGTTCGTGCCTCTCCTCCAAAGAAAGGTTGGATCAAGATGATACCCTTGAAACACAAAGGCTTTGTCATGGACTCAGGATTGTATCTGGATTCTAGCCTTGTGGCCACGTTGTAAGCTATGTTTGCACCAGCACTGTCACCAGCTAGGAACATGCTAGAGAAATTGCACCGACTTAACCACCACTTATGCTCGGGAGAACCATTTAGAGCCTGTTGTTTTACCCATGTAAAGGCGTCGATGCCGTCATCATAAGCGGTAGGGAGACGATTTTCGGGGGCCAGCCGGTAGTTTATGGATAAAATAATGCAACTTGCTTTAGAAGCAAGATTGGCCAAGAACTCATGGTAACCACTCCAAGCAGCTGAGCCAACACAAAATCCGCCTCCATGGAAGTAAAGAAGCAAAGGCAGCGTGCCTGAGCGGTTTGAGACATAAATGCGAGCCCACAAGTTAGTGAACTTGTCGATAACAACATCTTTTGCTGTCACATCATTTACTGTCGCCACGTTGCAAGGAACATTGGGAATGATAGGAGGCCTTTCGATGTGTCCATCTTTGTAAACTCTGATGAGCCCTTCGATTTCTTCAATGATTACTCCATGGGAGTTCTTGCTCGTTTGACGATTAATTCTTGGATCGAAGGAGATGGCAGCCATTTTTTTTCTTCTCATACAAGGAGTGGGATGGAATGGACCATTTAGTGTGTTCTGCTATAAACCTAAAGTCTCTTTATATAGAGAGCGAGAGATAAGGTCAAGGATAAAGCTCTGAATGGTGAGGGAACCTTCCTTTCCTTCCTATCTGACAAGTTGGCAGATAGTTGAACTCTTGCTATGACATCACTTGGATTCTCAGATCATGTGGGAACTCCTACTTTCCATCTTTTTAATGTAACATTTTCCAAAATTTTTGTTATAAGATTTATGAGCTTGTGATTTTTAGAAATAGTATTAAATGACCATCACTGTCATCAACAAATTTTTCTAAACTTTCTGCTATACGTTGATCAACATGAGCCAACATTTGAGGGAAATCTTATTCTTATCCGCTAAATATAGCATTTGAAGAAGAGTGAATGGCACAACTTGCATTACAATTTGACTTTTGTTATTGGATAGTTACATGTGAATATTGTTTGAATTCTTCATTGTAAAAAGGGAAGATAATGAAAATCAACTTGTTCAAAATCAAACATGGTTTAGAAGAAAGGAATCCCTCTACATTGACAAATGAATACGATGGAGTCAAACTTAATGACAGTTAAACTTCCTAGTTTATTCTTTCAATTATTCCGTGTGATATTCTACACTTCTCCATATTCTTTGTTCTTGTGATGTTATTGCTGTTTTCATCGGCCCATAGTATTAAGTTTCCAGGTAGCAGAATTACAAATGAGTATCTGGATTATTTATACAGAAGCCATCAGAACACCACCTGATTGGACAAGCTCATGAAAGAAAGATAACAAGCAAAGCAAATGCTTGATGCGCCAAATATTTGAGAATCCAAGCTCATGTATAGGTGATTTGCATACATATCTACTGCTGCAACGAGAGCTCCAAGTTAGAAAATTTGTTAGCATTCATACGCCAACGGTTTCACTGCTATCTTGAGTTGATTTTGGACGGCGAACTTTATGCACCAAATATCCTCCAATCTTCTTATCTAACTTTTGACTCAGCGACTTCCAAAGTTGCATTCCCACCTCCTTTTGTGCAAATCCCTCTGTTGTGATCTTCAGATGGAATTTAGATCACTTGTATAGCCGCCATGGAGATAGAAAATAATGACATAATTTTTATTAGTGCATTTGCCATATAGACACGGTAAACCATTATTACTGGTATTTGACATGGAAATAGAAGCTAATGACATATATATTTTAGGCATTAAATTATTGAAAAATATAGTTTGAGATCTCTGCTTGTCAAATCATATTGTATTTTGTGGTGAGATCTTCAACAGGATATGATCCTGCTATCAATTGTTGAGTTTAACTGAGAGCAAATCTTTCTCTAATCATGTTCCAAGTTGATGATGTACCAAAAATTCAACTAGTCTAGAAATAGGATTTCTGGGTTAAGTCTAGAAATAGGATTTCTGGGTTGGATAATTGAATAATTAATTGGTTTTAGTAATCTCATTCATTCTCCTTAGTCAAGGTAATTGATATCTTATACTTAGTGCTTGGTAAGTCAAGATAGCTTGCAGCTAATACCTGTCACTACCAGAAAATCAGTGAAAATCAACGGACTTACTGACGGAATTTTTTCGTCTGTAATTTTTACTGATGGAAATAATTCTGTCTCAAAATCTTTCAGTATATACCGACAAAGAACATCTGTCGGCGATACGGTTGATATATACCGACGGAATCCATCCGTCGGTATATACCGACCGTATCGTCGACGGACTATATAGTTTTTTTGAAAAGTTGCAACGGTGTGATGACGTGAATTTGTTTCAGATGATGTTCCCGACGGAATGACCAAGGGATTCAAATCGGGATCTCCATACAGTGACGTGGCACTTTCACCAGTGAAATCACCAACGGAACGTGTCCGTCGGTGATTCCATCGGTAACAGTCAATATATACCCACTTTGCCGATACTCTCTTCCTCTATTTCTCCTTCTTCTTCCCCATCCCACCTCTCCCCACCCAAACTGCAGCCAAGCACCCATCCCAACTCTCCCCTCTTCTCAATACAAGCACTCAAGTTTCTTATACTTTTGTACGTGATCACAACATCCGTTTTTGTGGATTTTATCATGTTTTTTCGTCGGTGATTCCACCGGTGATAGTCAATATATATCCACTCTGCCAACACTCTCTTCCTCTATTTCTCCTTCTTCTTCCCCATCCCACCTCTCCCCTTCCAAACTGCAGCCAACCACCCATCCCAACTCTCCCCTCTTCTTAACACAAGCACTCAAGTTTCTTATACTTTTGTACGTGATCACAACATCTGTTCTTGTGGATTTTATCATGTTTTGTAAGTAAATCTATCCTTTTAGTTTTAACATTTAAATGTGAATTTTATTGTTTTTTTAGTATATGTATTTTGTTAATGTATATACTTGTTTGATTGTTATTTGTCAAAGAAACTTGTAGTATGAATGTATAATTTTGTAGTTGTTATAGTTTGTTTTAGATTTTATCAAATTATATTTGTTTATAAATTGTTGAAACTTTGTTTGAATTACACCGAATTAGATGTGTTGTGATGAAATAAATAATAGCTTGTTTAATGGGTCTGTTTTAATTGTTATCAATTCTATTGCGAAGTAATGATTTCCGTAAATTTATATATGTATAAATTTGTATGAACTTTGATATTTGATAGTTGATAATTGATAATGAATATTTAACATAAATGTTATTTTAGTTTGTTGGATAATGTCGGGGAAAACCAATATTTTTGTTATGTTTATTTACGTAACGTAGTTAATTAATACATTTTGTCGTCATAATTTTATAGAGGTTCGATAGAAGTCATGGATGATCGTTCATGGATGTATCGGGACTCACCCCAAGGATTGCGGAGGATGGATTATTGTAACGGGGTTCAGGGTTTTATTAATTTCACAACATCTATCCCAAGAAATTTTACTGATGGCGGTATTAGGTGTCCATGTAAGAAGTGTAAAAATTTAAAGTTTTTGCATCAAGATGTTGTAACGATGCATCTTCTAACCAAAGGGTTCATGGAGGATTACCTGTGTTGGCATGCACACGGAGAACTATTTGTTCCTAATGAGAGCATGGTAGAAAGGGTGGTTGGGTCAACTTTTAGTGCTAGCAACATGCATGAAGTTGGAAATGACAACAGTAATCCTTACAAGAATATGGTTTGGATGCAATGAGAATGAGTGAAGGTAATGTCAGTGAATGTCCAATCATAAAAGAAGAATCTAATGCAGATGCAGCAAGGTTTTTTGATCTGTTGAAAGATTCTGACGAACCATTATAGGATGGTTGCACGAACCACAGTAAATTATCGGCCGTAGCACAGGTGTTCACCATCAAGTCAGATCACGGGTTGAGTGAGGCTGGTTATGACAAGATTATCGAATGGGAGAGAAGCATTTTACCTGAAGGGAACAGGCTGAATGAGAACTTCTATGCTGCCAAGTCCATGATGAAACCCTTCGGTTTAGGATACCAGAAAATTGACATGTGCCCTAACTTCTGCATGTTATACTACTTTGAAAATGTTGAGTTGACCAAGCGCATGACATGTGGGCATTCTCGTTAGAAACCCATAACTGGTAGAGAAAAGACTCTCGTGGCATATAAAAAACTTAGATACTTCCCAAGCACACCTAGACTGCAAAGGTTATTCATGTCATCAAGGACCGCGGAGCACGTGACATGGCACCAATCACATCATGCGGTTGATGGAGTGATGATGCGTCCTTCTAACGGCGAAGCATGGAAACACTTTAATAGTATGCATCCTCATTTTTCAGCTGAATCAAGGAACGTGCGTCTTGGGTTGTGTACAGACGGATTCAACCCATTCGGGTCATTTTCTGCTCCTTATTCTTGTTGGCCGGTCATACTGACGGTTTATAACTTGCCACCGGGGATGTGTATGAGGCCGGAGTTCATGTTTTTATCTATGGTCATACCTGGTCTGAGCAGTCCGGAGAGGAATATAGATGTTTGTCTTCTATCGTTGATTGATGAGTTGACGCAGTTATGGTCCTCTAGAGCTTTGACTTATAATATCTTGAGGAAACAAAATTTTGTTATGAGAGCGGCTTTGATGTGGACTATCAATGATTTCCCAGCTTATGGAATGGTTTCTGGTTGGAGCATGTATGGAAAACTAGCATGTCCATACTGTATGGAGAACAACAAGGCATTCACACTAACAAATAGGGGTAAAGCTTCTTTTTTTACTATAACCGTTGTTTCTTGCCACCGAATCACAGGTACAGAAAGAACAAAAATGATTTTTTTGTTGGCAGATTTGAAAAGCATGTTACACCTCCACGTCTTTCTGGTGAAGAATTGCATGATGTTGTGTCAGAGTACGGTGACATTGTGTTTGGTCTCCAATCAGGTAAGCATAAGTTTCCTGGTTTTGGTTTGACCCATAATTGGGTGAAGCGAAGTATCTTTTGGGAGCTTCCTTATTGGAAGACCAATCTTCTCCGCCATAACCTTGATGTCATGCACATTGAAAAGAACGTGTTTGAGAACATTTTCAACACCGTCATGGATGTGAAGGGGAAGACAAAGGACAACATCAAGGCTAGATTGGATGTAGCTATGTTCTGTAACCGTAAAAATATGAAGTTGGTTTGTGATGGGTTAGGGGTTGCAAAACCAAGAGCAAGCTTTATGTTAGAGAAAAACGCACAACTACTAGTCTACAAATGGCTTAAGAGTCTACGTTTTCCCGATGGACATGCCTCGAACATATCAAGGCTGGTTAATACGGAGGAATGCAGATTATTTGGAATGAAGAGTCATGATTGCCATGTGTTTATGCAAAAATTGGGTCTACGGGCTCTCCAACACCACGACTGAAAACTTGAGGTCGGCCCGTAGTGTCTCAACCATTGGGAGCTCTCCATCAGTATCGAGCACCCAATTTGAGGAGTTCGTAGCCTTAAAACAACAATATGAATAACTCTCGACGAATTATGATCAGCTCTGTCAAATGGTCATGGAGATTAGATCAAGGATGGGTAATGATACATTTGCAGCCCCTTTTTAGCCGTACGGTCCCGGGAACAACCCATCTCCTCCTCCTCCTCCAACTCCTCCACTATTCTAGTTTAATTTTGTTTTTTAAACACATTAAATTTGTAATGAATATTTGGATGAATATTATATAACATTATTTTTATATTTTTAATGTTTAATACAATTTTATTTGTTTATTAAGCTTTTTTACTATTAATAAATATATTTTTTAATATTTTAAATACATACCGACGACTTTCCAAATGGAAACCGGCCGTCGGTATTTTACCAAGAGTTGCCAAACAATTACCACCCATGCCACAATTACCGACGGATATATTCCGTCGGTGTTTACCATTACTATTACCAACAAAATCTATCTGTCGGTATTTGATAGAGTTCTGAAACATTTACCGTCATGCCACCATCACCGACGGATATTTCATCGGTGAGTACCGTTGAAAATGCAGACGGAAGGATTCCGTCGGTAATGTTCTCGCATGAAATTTTTTTTTGTCATGCTTCACCTTCTGTAAGACCATCAGTGGTTGGTTTTTTTATTTTCGACAGAATCAGCGATGGAATGGGAAATTACAGACAATCGGTATTCGGACGAACGGATTCCATCGGTAAAAATGTTACCGATGGATTTCGTGCCTTACACCAACGAAATTAATCCGTCGGTAAAACTATTTAATGATGTAGTGTGTAAAACGTCCTTTTTGGTGGAGATGAGGACTCTCTAATATTTAAATAAGTATCTTTATAGAAAGAGAAAAATACAATAATATTCTAAAAAGAGATGTTCAGAAAATATATATGCAATAAAGAATGAAAATTATGAGCCTATGTTCTGAAGATCTCATGATGTATTTATGCCCCATGAATCTTTTTTTTTGTGAAGAGAAGGGCCTGCAGCATAATTATCTTGATAACATTTAATGAGGGATAAATATCTCTTACATCTATATTAATGTTTGATAAGAATATGATGGATCATTTAAATACTTGTATACACCTAAAAAAGTGTAAGGAGATTAGAGTTTAAGATCTCAAATATAGCTAAGCCTATGAAAGCTGAGTTCTTCCCCGATGTTAGATCCAAGAGAGGATGGTCATTCCCTTGAACGTACCTAAGGGAGGATGGTCGTTGTCTTGAACTTAGCTAATTACTGCTAAGTCCAAGTGCCTTGAGTTTGACATGTTTGCTAGATACATGTTGTCATGGATTTGGTTGATTGCCAAGTCCAAGTGTCTTAAGTTGTACATGTTTGCTAAACTCGCGTCACATTGGATTTGGTTGACTGCCAAGTGTAGGTGCCTTGGGTTTGACATGTTTATCAGATTTACGTTACCTTGAACTTTACATGTTTGCCAGACCTATGTTATCTCGGATTCGGTGGATTGTCAAGTCCAAGTGCCTTAGACTTGCCTGATTTGCCAAATTCAAATGTCTTAGAATTGACTGACTACCAGGTTCAAGTGTCTTGGATTTGACATGTTTGTCAGACCCAAGTTACATTGGACCTAGGGGACTATCAAGTCTAAGTGCCTCAGGTTCGGCAAACACGTTATCTTTAACTTGGTTGATTGCAAAGTTCAATTGCCGGGCGTGATACACTGTCAAGCCTCCTACTTGAGGCATATTCATTCTGTTGAGCATGCCTAAGAGAAAAAAGTTATAAAAAATTTTTAAGCCCGTTAAAAAATAGACTTATCACAAGTTGAACTCTGAATCGTATCAAGTCCATCTTAGGTGTACTGTTTAAGCACATTCATTCAGCTGTACTAGATATTCCCTGGTAGAAAAAGGGAAAAGGATAACAGGAAAGGAGATGAAGAAGTATTGAGCACGCGTAAAAGCACATTCTTGAAATTTTATTCTTTGTATTCTTCCGAATCGTTCCTTCCGTTTTCACCTTTCTAGCCTTCGATAATGAAATAAAGTTGTTTTTCCCTGGCATTTTATCTCCTCCGATTAACAGGGAAAAAAGAAAAATCAAAGTGTAGATGATTCACCTTCATATTATTCTGCGAAAGAAAGAAAACTCAAGTTTGAAATTTCGCTAGTGAAGAATTTATGCTCTTCAAGGGCAGAAACTAAAGCTCTTGCCACCCTTTGAATTCTATCAAATTTGGATAATCGCCCATGTTTATCTTAGTAATCTAGCAAAGCCCTTTCTGCAAAAAACTAATTGATACATACATACATACATACATACATACATATATTATGCTGATCAAGTGACTTTTCAAAGTTATATGGACCCCTAATGCATTAGTCAATCGATGTCACCAAATTTCAATATCATTCAAGATTTTGAAATTCATGTCTGTAAGATGTCAAAGTAGATTCACTAAGGACAAACCAGAAAAGGAAAACAAAAGATTCTTTTCTAGGAAGGAAATGTGCTGATATATATGCTTTACAGAGTAGTTCTAGGCAGTGCGTGTGGGAACTCAGAACATGCACCAATGATGGAAGCACGTTTTGAGCATTCATAAAAGAGAGGTACCTAAACTAGCTTTTTCTGGCATGAAAATTTGGAATATAGCTGTCCAAAGAAAGACAAAAGAGCCATGTCGTGTGTCAGCTAAAGCCAAGCAGCATTATTCATGACCCCAAGGAAGTGTTTTATTTTCGTAGAAGTAACCTTCTGTGTTTTGACCATTTTCTGTGGTGCTGGCTTCTCAAAAAGAAATTCTGTTCCACAAGTTCTTCTCTTATTAAAATTCATATTTTATTGCAAATCATAAATCACTTCGTATCTTAGAAAAGTAAGATACTTTTGTTCTCCTCTTCTAATCGCAGAGAGGTGCCAAGATCAATTTTTCTGCATGAAGGCAATATTCAGCTGGTCCCATTTCAGAGATTTTATGCCACAAATATACCCTCATGAAATCACTCAACTTCAAAGTTTGATCCCATTGAAGTCATCAAAGCACCTCAAAAATCTCAAAACTGAAGATTTTTTTCACAAGAACCAGTGAATGATGGTCATATTCACCTCAGATAACCCCATGACAGCAACTCCAGATTCTTTGATCTTTACATCCACCAGAAACAAGCCTTTCAAGCCCCATGGATGGGCAAATGGACTGCATGCCATCTTTATCTTTACTCTCGTAGACATTCCCTTCTTTCTTCTCCTTCTTTTTGACCAACTCCATGGACACACACGTGTATGAGAAAAAAAAGTTCTTTATCATGAAATCTTGTAGGATCAATGCCCTTTATCATGAGATCTCAATGGATCAAATTGTTACCAAATAGAATTTTTCTTGTTACAAATTCAATAACCATATACTATTTCTTAATGTCAACATATACCTCGGTGCCACAGTCAACATGGCCAGATGCGAATGGAAGTTCTTAGAACCATATCTTACAGTTGCTTCAGCTTCAGAGAGAAGTAGCCAACAATAGAAATTCAACTTTTCATTTCGGATTTAAATTTTTTTTTTTTTTTCGGAAATCTACCATAACATAGTGCAATAAATTCTATCCAAAATCTAGGTCATTATAACCAAAATCAGATTACCCTTCGGTACTGTAAGCAGAAATATTTAGCCACATAATAATTTTAAACTTGTAGCAACTTTTTGAGACTGTCATTTTACGAAAAATACAATAATAAAAACTTGAATCGTAAAAATATCATAAATTTATAAAATTATAAGAAATTTAAAATTAATGGTAAAAACTCGACAACCATTGTGGGGATCGATGGAACTTCTAGGCTCTATCTTTTTTTTTTCGATTAGGATGAACGTTGGTCCCCTCCTTGTTGCCTCTGCTTATTTTTTTTGTGAAGAGAAAAGGCTAGAATTAATGTAGTTTAGAATGACTTATGGGACTTGATTATGGAGATTTGATTGAAGATTTGGATTGCAATTCTGGGATCGTGGAGCTGGAATTGAGAGATTGGTATCTGGACTTAAATGATCCAAATTTTGAAATTAATTACAAGATTTTGGGGTTTAATTGCTTGATTAATTTGGACTAAAATGAATGAAATAAAAACAATTGGATTGAAATGTAATTAATTGGACTGAATTAATTGGAATGAAATAAACGAGACTAAAATGAAATTAAACACAGAATCAATTGATACTTAATATTTTATCCTTTTCAATATAGTCATTTGCTTCTCAAAATTCTTAAATCACATTTCTATTTTTGATTGTACCTCTAATTGAATTAATTTATTTTTCTATATTTAATTATTTGTTGCAAATTTATTTTTGGTTCATCCAATCTTTATTTCTTGACCTAAATTGACTTTCAATTTCAAATTAGCCTTTCAATTAAGCTCAACTTTAATTTCTAACTTGACTATTTATTTCAAAATAATCCTTGAACTTTAAATTTCCTCCACTCTTAGCTAAATTAAATCAAAATAACTTCATTTCTCAATCTCCTCTTCAATTTAACCCTTAATTGTAACCCAAAAATTCCCAAACTTCATTTTTGCTCGTGATACTCAATTAGTGGTCCAATTTCAACTATAATTATATTTTGTTTTTAATTTTTTTATTTGTATTTTTTTTAATGATTTTTAAGATTGTTTACAAACAAAGATTAAATAAAAATAAAGAAAGTAACAAAATAATTTAAATTAACTAAAATTACTAAAAAGACATTGTTTTGGATTTTTCTAATTTTGTATATGTGGAAAAATGGGGGTAAAAGATTGAGTTACAATAGTTGCCCTCTTTTTATAATGCGTACAGTCCAAAGTCTTGTGTGGGGTTTTATATAGTAAGTTTCATAAAGAAAAATGATATTTAACACGAAAGGGATCCGACGTTCAACAAATGGATCTAACACTTTCATAAATTACATATTTTGAATAAAAGGTATTCGATACCCTAAAATTTCAAAAGATAGTCTCATTCTAATAGGTGACCTACCCAAGATGGTTTTATTTTTATGAGTGAACTACCCAGGTGGTCTCATTATTATGGGTGACCTACTCAAGATGGTCTTATTTTTATGGATGACTTACCTAAGATTTGAAATGTTTTGGAAATTTAATCGTTTAGAGAGATGACCTTCCTCATGATTTAGAAATGACTTACTTAGATGTAGGATCTAGCTTAAGATATCATAATTGCATTGTTGAGTCTGAAACTTCCTGATGGAAGTGTTAACCTCTTTTTCTTAATTGTAGAGTTGAAATTGATGCTTCCTGATGACATGGTTGAAAAATGAAGATTCTTGAAGGTAAGGTTGAATTTTTCTTTTCTAATGGTATGGTTGGATTTTCTTATTGCATGGTTAAAACTAGGAATTCCTGATGACATGGTGGAATTTTCCTTTTCTAATGGTAGGGCAGGATTTTCCTTATTGTAGGATTCAAAATAAAAATTCTTAATAACATGGTTGAATTTTCCTTTTGTAATGGTAGGATTGGATTTCATGATTGCAAGGTTGAATTTCTTGATTGCAGGGTTACAACTTGAAATTCCTAATAACAAAGTTAAAATTTCCTTTCCAAATGATAAGGTTGGATTTTCCTGATGGGAGGGTTGAATGACAATTCTTGATGACAGGGTTTAACTTTTCTTTCCTAATAGTAGTGTTGAATTTTCTTTTCTTAATGCTAGGGTTGAATTTTTTAATTACAGGGTTAAAACTTGGAAATTCTTGATGATGGAGCTAAAATCTTATTTCTTAATGGTAGAGTTCGATATTTTTTTTTTGTAGAGTTGAATGAAAATTCTTGATGACAATGCTAAGTTTTCCTTTCATAATGGTAGGGTTTGATTCCCTAATTGTAAGGTTAAAACTTGGAATTCCTGATGACAGGGTTAAAATTTCCTTTCCTAATGGTAAAGTTGAATATCTTGATTGTAGGGTCAAAATTTTCCTCGATATCATAGCTCAAGGATAAGTTCTTCATTGACTTGGATTCATCGAGGCTTTCTTGGACTCCATCGAGGATTTTTCCTGTAAATTTTCTGTAAAAATATTTTGCAATGTTTTGGGTTAGATGATATGCATGCATCCTACTAGTTTGAAATACAGGTCCCTTATTTTCATTATATCTCTCTCTTCCTTGATGGATGAGGTTGACAATTTTTTAGATGAGTCTTCCTAGTCACTTGACTCTTTAGCCCACTTGAATTTTTATCTGTGTGACTAATGTGTTTGACTACCATTTTTTCATGTAGCCTGGACCTTGAGGCTATAGATATTTCTTTCTTGTCAGACGGTGCCCTTGAAGTGTGGTATTTGAGCATCATTGCGTGCTTGTCGTTTGCCTTGATGCTATATTTTCTCCTTTTTAAAAGGATTTCAACAAGTCCTCTACTGTCAAGGATTGTTTTGAATTGCCCCAAGCTGATTTGGCAGTTCAAGTCCTTTCAGCATTCATAAAAAGGTACTAATCTTTGGCAGGTATCATAACCATTTTTACACGAGAAATCTTCTTCCATCCATGAAGATGCCTTTTAGTTGGACCATGTTTTTACATTGTGGTGTTACTCTCAACTACTGTTAGGATTCACCAAATCATTCACTATCATTGATTGTTTCCAGCCACATTGCCACCAACTACTTTCATTATGCATATTATTCTCATAAAATTACCTTCGACTATTTTGGCTATAAACAATGTTGCCCCTAGCTAAGGTGGCTCATATCCATCATCATCGTTTAGCTTTTTAGATATCCATACCACTATCATTATTAACCAAAATGCTCTTAAGCTAAATTTGATCACCAGTCTTCCTGGTGGGCTATATGAGCTTCTTATGCATCAATATCATCTTTGCTAATTTTTTTGCAAATTTGATCAATGAATTTTTTTGTAAATTATATTTCTTGCCTTCAGAATGGACCACAAATTTAAAAATAATATTCTTTAACATATTATTGTTTTAAAAAAATCATTGAGATGTAAATTTGAAAGTATTTTCATGGAGATTTTAAACTTTTTTGGTTGAGAATCCAAAATTCTTTCACATATTATTGTTTTAAAAGACACAGGATCGCTTATTTCTTGTGGAAATCTTTTGGCTTTGTTTTGACTGCTTAACAATTGATGTCATTATGATCTCTATGATGATGTTGTTATTATGAGCATTTAATGGGTAGCTTTGTCCCACATTTCTATGATGATGTTGTTATTGTTGAGAGAATAGAACAAGAGATACGAGCTAGTAGAATATCAGAACCTATAGAGAAGAAGTGGTTTATTATGAGGAAAAATGATGCTGGGGTGAGTAATGTGAAAGAAGGGTATAAAAGTAAAAAGAATTACCAAACACAAAGCTATCAGACCATGTCTTTCTAAATATCCAATGTTAACTTTGTTAAGCCTCTTCCAGTAAACTAGCTCACCCAAAAAAAAAAAAGCAAACCGAAAACAATCTAATAAGAGCCTACTAAAAAAAATCAAGAACAACTCTTGCCTCTACCTATGCCCTTAGTAGAAATGTATACAAAATTACTAAGTAAAGGTTATGTGGCCCTCTTTCATTTCCACCATTAAAGCCTCCCTTCCTAAATTAGTACAAACCAGATCTAACATGTGAGTACCATGCTAGAAACCCTAGCCACAATATTGATATCTGCTCAGCATTTACGAGGAAGCTTTTGTAATTATTCAAAGCATGATGGATAACCTTTAAAGATACCCCCAATATCAATTTCAACCCCCTAACTAATCATGCTTCCAATAGTGGAGGAGTAAATGTTGTGGAGTTTGGAAGAAAGAAAATAAAGGTTTTAAAGGTAACCATGGATAAGTTGTATGACATGTTAGTGCAAGATAAGTATTTGCCAATAAAAAATGAATCAAATTCAAGAAAGAGTGATAATTTTTATAGGTTCCACGAAGCAATGAGACATAACATCGATGAATGTAAAGAGTTTCACTAGAAGGTGATACAAATGATGACTTGTGGTCTGTTACAAATAGAGAATGAGAAAAAAGATGATGTCGTAGACTTGATAAGTTTCCATGGGAGGAAAAAGAGATATGTAAGCTTTATCATACTGAGAGAGATCCACTGAAGCTCATCTTGACAAGGCATGTCATTACCTACAATGGAAACTATAATGCATTGCCTCATAATTCCGGAAATTCTCTCGATATTAAGGGTATTGCTCCTACGTTTAAGACTAATATTGACGGCTTAACTCAAAGTGACAGGTGTTCTACACCTGAAGAACCAGAAAAGTAACGAAAAGCTAAAAGCAAAAAGTTTGTCAAAGATATGAAAATAAACAAACCTGAGAGTGAGGTGAAGAAAACCCCTATCAGGATATCCCTAATATCTCTTATCCTTAGTTATGAACCCCACCGCAATGTGATGCAAAGAGTGTTGCACAAGGGAATATGTGCCCTAAGACTTTTCCCAACGGACTACGAATCATCTGGTTGGAAGAATTCATGCCACAAATTACTTATACTTCATTGAAAATGAGCTCAATGCTGGAGGAACAGGTCATGATAAATCTCTATACATCATTATGAGGTGCAAGGATTGTACCATTGGCAAGGTATTAGTAGACAACAGTTTAACTTTAAATGCACTTCCAAAGTACGTGCTATATGAAATGCTAGTTAATTTAACGCATATACCGCCGAACACCATAACAGCTAGGGCTTATGATGGTTCCCTAAGTTAAATGGTGGGGGGCATTGAAATAGAGTTGCTCATTAGCGTGCAAGTATTTTTGGTAACCTTGCAAGTGATGGAAATCTACTCATCATACATGTTATTAGGAAGGCTTTGGATACATACCGTTAACGTTGTGACATCATCCTTTCATCAATGTTTGAAGTATATTATGAATGAAACAATGATGACAGTTAAGGCTGAAGAGATCTTGGTAATGATGCAGAATGTGGTAATTCCCTACACAGAAGCCAAATGGAGCAAAGATAGAAATCTTCATGCTTTTGAAATAGTTAATGCAAAATAGGTGCCAAAAAACATGGTATTGAAAAAATCAGTAATTTCTAAAGTCGTAAGAATGTCGACCAAATATTTCTTAAAGCCAAAACTTCATTTCCAGTATGATCCTATCTCTAGGAATCCTGAGAGGATAAGTCTGATAAGGTTGAATACTGCAAATTAAAGATTTAGGCTCGACTTTAAGCTTGGAAAGTAAAACTATAAAAGAGTTGTTGATATCAAACAATAAAAAAAAGCTGACCAGGTTGGGAGGATAGGAACCGGAAGAGGAAGAAATTGTCATCCCCCTGATCCAGGTTTCATTTCTTAAAACTGCTTATGCAATGCACTATGAAGATATGATGGATATCTCTACCCAAGGCTTGGCTACTATAGGCATCAACATATTGGAATAAGATGACAATAAGGTCAAAAGCTGTAATGAGAAAGAAAAGGTTCTGGAAGGAGAAGAGTTATTACCACAACTAACTGTCCACACTTAGTCAAATTTTCTACAAATTCACCATCCTAAAATCATTGAAAATGAAGGTTCTAGTTGTTAATATTTGTCCAAAACCCTCTCATTTTGATTAGAGGACTAAGTTTTAATCAATCTATGTTCGAATCCATCAAGAATCCTAGCAAAATCCTATAAATACCCCTAAAAAATATAGAAAAGAGAGAAAAGAAAAACATGGAGAAACACACTGTGAAAAGATCCTAGTGTGAAGGTTCAAAAACCTAACATAGCTTTAGAAGAAATAGATAATAAAAGGGAAAGAAAGAAAGAAAAGAGAAGGAAATCACCAGTCCGTAGCCAGCAAGCTTGAAGAAGGTATAACCATGTAAAAGTTCAAGGGTGGAGTCCATATGGCCTACCTATTCATGTTTTTTTTAATGTTTAAACCTCCTTTGATGTTATTTAAGCTTACCTTGCATTTTTTTTCTTTAATTTTGGTGCTAGAATAATTTGATGTTTTTCGGTAAAGTTTGTTTTGTTCTTGTTTTAAACATGTTTTAGATTGCTCAAGCTTTTGTTATGATAGTTTGTTTTAGTTTTGATCAATAATGTGTTAGAGAGACTTGTATTAAAGGCATGATTCTTGGTTTTGATACTTATTTAATTTAATGGTTTTAGCCCAATAGCATGTTGATGATGTAGTTGAAGTATTTTGATTTGTGTTTGAATCTGTTTTGTAATAAAATAGTAAGTTGCTTTTGTTTATGGGTTAAATATTTTGGAATCATGTTGATCAATTTGATGTCTTTTATTGCAAGTTCATTGTTTATACAAGTATGTTTTGGCATATCAATGTTAAAAATATCAAGTTTTGAATCCAAATATTGTGACTATGTTTGCTGTTTAGCTTTGGTAGTTTTGAACTTTGAAACTCTGTGCATGTTATTGATGCTTTTATGTTATTTGTTAGTTCTCTAGATTGAACTATGCTTGGTATTGGTAATGTGATTTGTGATGACCAAAAACAACATGTTTCATAAGCCCAAGAGGCTAGTTCTGGGTTTAGCAGTAGGCTTAGAATTTATGGGTTGTTGGGTTTGGTTTCTTCATGTTATTGGAGAGAAAAATGTTTTTAGCATTGTTTTTAGAAATTTTTTGTGTTTTGTTTTGCATTTTGTTTTTGGAATTTACAATAAGTTTGTAAAATTCCTTAAGGATTTGACCACTATTTCAATAACCCTAAAAAATTTAATTCCTGAAAATTAATGATCAACATTCTAGTATAAATGTTAGACCTACCAATAGAATGGTATTTAAGTACTAGGAGTTAACTAGAAAATTCTTAGAATTATTTTGGATAATATCCAATTTTAATTGGAAATATTTTTCATCACAATATACGAGTTATGAAAAATACTTTTGCCTTTTAGGATATTTGAACCCTGTCAGGGCACTTACATGGATTCTTCCTATAAGAATTTACTTGGGCATAAGAGTCCATGATAAATTTGAGATGCTAGATTTATTCATGGACATAAAATCTTTAATTTGAACCATAAACGAACCACCAGTTAGAAACCCATCAACACCTTTAAATCACATCCAAACCACACGATACAACGTATCATAAATAAGGTGTGTTATGGGTGCTAATACATTCCCTAGTCACAACTAATCTCTTACCCTTGAATTTCATATAAGACCAGTCCACTCGGGTCTCCTAATGACTAACCTTAAACCAAACAACTAGGTGGCGACCCCTTGATCCTAACGTCGTAACATTGCTTGTGCACGTGCAATAATAGGGTTAAGGGTTTTATTAATTACACACTATCTAATTCAAAAAATATTTGTAGAAGCGGTATTGGATGTCCATGTAACAGAAGTAAAAATAAAAAGTTTCTCGATCCAGATGTTATAACAATATATCTTTTATAAAAAGTGTTCATGGAGAAATATATGTGTTGGTTTACACATGGAGAACCATATGTTCCATACGAGACCATGGTGGAAAGGATGATTGGGTCAATTTCTAGTTCTAGCATCGTGTTTAGAGTTGTAGATGACAATTATAATCCTTATAGAAATATGGTTATGAATGCAATATGAATGAAATAGGGTTATGCAAATGAATGTTCAATCATATATGAAAAACCAAATACAGACGTGACCAGGTTTTTTGATCTTTCAAAAGACTCTGACGAACCATTATAGGATGGGTGCACAAATCACAACAAATTATTTGTTGTTGCACAGGTGTTCACCATCAAGTCAAATCATAGATTGAGTGAGGTCGGTTACAACAAAATTGTTGAATGAGCGAGAAGCATTTTACCTTAAGGTAATAGGTTGAAAAGGAACTTTTAAGCTGCTAAATACATTATGAAACCTCTTGGCCGAGGATACCAGAAAATTAACATATGTCCAAACTTATCTATGTTGTGCTACCTCGAAAATATAGAGTTGACTAAGTACATAACATGTAGGCATGCTCGTTATAAATCTAGAAATGATAATGGAAGGACTTTTGTTGCATATAGAAAGCTTATATGATTCTCAATCCCTTTTAGACTGCAAAAGTTATTTATTTCTCCAATAACTGTTGAGCACATGACATGACATCATTCACATGATACAATGGATGGAGTCATGGTGCAACTGTCCGATGGTAAAGCTTAGAAACATTTTAATAGGTTGCATTCTCAATTTTCAATGAAATCAATTGTAATATCCCACATCGGCGGGTGAGGACTTGGGGGAAGGCCTTATATGAGCATGCTCACCTTGACTAGTAAGATACGTTTATAAATCTGAGGGGAACTTGGGTGGAAACCCTGGGAATGGGTGGACTGGAAGCCCCAGAGGGGACAATATCTAACAGGGTTAGTGTGTTGCGCTACTTTGAAAAACATGTTTTGGAGCCATGCGTGGCTGCAAGAATAAATCCGTAAGGCTCACGAGCCACAGCGGACAATATCTTGCTAGCGGGGTGGGGTGATATATCAATGAACATATATCTTAGGTTATATATAGACAGATTCAATCCATTCAGATCATTTATTACTCCTTATTCTTGTTGGCTAGTGATACTCACAGTTTACAACTTGCCACTAGGGATGTGTATAAGATCGAAGTTCATGTTTTTATCTAAGGTCATACCTAGTCCTAATATTCTAGGTCAGAATATAGATGTTTGTCTTCGACCGTTGATTAATAGGTTGAAGCAGTTGTGGTTACCCAAGACTTTGACTTATGATGTCTTAAGGAAATAAAAATTTTATATGAAAGCAGTTTTGATATGGACTATTAATGATTTTTCTATGTATAGAATGGTATCTAGTTAAAGTATACATGAAAAATTAGCATGTTTACTGTATGAAAAATAACAAGGTTTTTTTATTACGACTGATAGTTCTTGTCAACATATCACAAATACATAACAAAATTTTTTATTGGTAGAGTTGAAAACCAAACACAATCTCATCGTTTTGCGACACCATGCCATACAATTCTCTACTCGATGTTGCACCACCTCTAACATCGGGTAAAGATTTGTATGACGTGGTGTCGCAGTACAATAACATTGTGTTTGGTTTTCAATTCGGTAAGCAGAAGTTTTCTGGTTTTAGTGTGACCCATAATTAGGCAAAGTGAAGTATTTTCTGGGAGCTTTTTCATTGAAAAATCAATTTTCTTTGTCATAACCTCAATGTCATGCACATTGAAAAAAAATATGTTTAAAAACATTTTTAACAAAATTATGGACGTGAAAGGAAAGACAAAGGACAACATGAAGGCTAGAATGGATATACATTTATTTTGTCATTGTAAAAATATGGAGTTGGTTTATGATGAGTCACGGGTCGCAAATCTCAAAGCCAGCTTCATTTTAAACAAGAATGCATGATTACTTGTTTACTAATAGTTTAAGAGTCTATGATTTCGTAATGGACATACTTCGAACATATCTAGATTGATGAATTTGGAAGATTGTAGATTGTATGAAATAAAAAGTTATGACTATCATGTGTTTATATAAACACTCACAAAGATCAGTCACTTCTTTAGAGATATATGCTCAAACAAGTTGCATACACAATACATAGAGATGCTTGAAATGAATATCGTCCAGACAATTTTGTAAACTTGAGATGATATTCCCTCCATATTTCTTAGATTTAATGGAGCATCTACCTATAAATTTACCGGTTAAGGATTACATATGCATCGTAATTAAATTTCATGTTGTTTTTTTTTTAATTTAGAACGTTCATTTAATTTCATGTAGATATTTGTTCAACCTTAAGAGAAAAGTAAAAAATAAGGTGCATATTAAGGCTTCGATATGCAAAACTTATATTGTTAAAGAGATCTTGATATTTATTTCGAGTCTCACTTAAGAACAAACATCAAACGTGTTCCAAGACATGACGACAATGGAGAAGTGTCTTGGAGTAAGAACTTATCAATATTATCATAATAAATAATATATTATTTGTTGAATTTAAAATTGTATATAAAGTTAGTTTGTGTATATAATGTGATTATTTGTTAAATACAAATACAAATTTAGTTTGTGATTTTGTATACATAAAATAATAATAATATATATTAATTAGGTGGAATTATTTGAAAACAAGATCGGATTTAAATTATTTTGTAATACGAATATTGAAATAATGATCGAATTTCAACTTAAATTTAACATTATTCAGTCAAAGCTTATGAATCGGATTGTTAAGATCAAATTAATTATTTACCATTCATAAATTTTAATAAACTTGTATTGAAAAGTTAGAAGCTACAGAAGTTGAATAAAATTAACTGATTTGTGAAAACATATTATTGATATGTATTTACAGGTAAATAAATTTTAGATAGTCTCTTGTATAGGAAAGGTAATGATGAATTATTTTAAAAATAGAAATGGTTTACAGTATCTTAGTCCTTTAATTTATTTAGATGTCTAGAAGAAAGTCAGTCACGCATCATACGAACATAATCATTGCTAGTTTTTCAAGCAGCACTTTTGATGACCCTTGGTCATTAGATGCCGACCATAAACAAGCACGTGAGATACATGCAACCTCTCTCAACATGTGCTAATCAAGTGCAATGCTGTCACACCAAGGGAAATTCCATAGATAAAGTCTCAAGAAGTTTTTCTCGTTCCCTAAATTCCTCTTCTTATACTATATTCTTATAATAATCAAATTTTATTATTGAAATGAAGCTAGAGCCAAAATTGCAGGCTAAGGAGCAAAAAAGAATACGAAGAGAAAGAAACATAAGAAAAAAGTAAGGGATTACGAGAAAGAAATACCCAAACAATCCTTATGAGCCTATGAACACAGTTCTATTAGGATCGAAGACCATAAAAGGATCCCCTCCAAATCTCTAAATAAATCCAAACCTGTGTATAAAAAGATTTTATCAATTGTATTTAACAATAAATCGAGATGTATTTAACCATAAATCGAGAGAATGAAGAATGAGCTCAAAATGTATTCCAATTGCAAATCTTTTCCTAGAAAACCAACTTGTTGCTAACCATCCAAATTTCTCATGCTATGCCAAAGGCTAGCATTAGTATTCCATTGCTCTGAAATTTCTTTTTTACAAGTGGAGACCATGTACGTAAAAGTTCATCTATAGTACTGTTGGGTATGCATCATTGGATGCTCAACCATTTCATAAAACGATTCCACAATTTCCAAACAACTGAACAATGCATGAAAAGATGATCCGCGGTTTCTATAGATTCATTACAAAAAGGGCACATAGATCTATATATCTCTAAATGCAAAAGATGTCTATAGCGTCGAAGTGTCCTGTGTATCCATGGAGGACTTGTTTTTCATGGACATCCCCAGGCCAGAGATAGAAGCTCACAGACTAGTCACGCCCTCATCGGTTTACATTCGTTTATCATTTACTTGACTCGAGAGAACAGGATGACAACAATATTTTAGTGAGAACCGCATTAACCTTCACAACATAGCCTCGATCTGCATTAACCTTCATTGCATAGCTTCGACTTGCATTAACCTTCACTGCATTATTCATGTCCTTTCATCTTTTGAACAAGAAATATGAACTGTGTTCATTGATGGAGTCTTCTCCAGAGCCAAGTACCAATGGTAAATTTGCCAGTTCTTCCCTATATGTTCTTAATTAGACTTTCTTTTTGCCACCAAGTTTTAATGCAAGATGTTATTTATTGTCAGTGGATCACTATTTCAACTCTTCCTCACACCCGGAATCAGAAAAGAAATCTTAAGGTAAGCTGCTACTCCTAAGTAACTAGCCGAGATTGGTTGATTTATGGATAACTAATGCCTTCTCTTTTATCTTGTGTAAAACAGATGCATATTTAAGGCTTCATAACATAACAATGTAAAACAAGATTGAATTATAGTAGTGCTAATTAATTTAACCAGAGATAAAAATAAAAATAAAATTGATGAACATCTATGCTCTTTAATTTTAAATTGTTAAACTAATAACTTTTTAACAACGTCATACAGCACTAACTAAAGTGTGTTTGGCAGTGTGGTTGCGGGTGCTTTTCAAATAACTTTTCGTACCAAAATGCATGTCAATAATGTTTTTTTATTTTTTAAAAATCATTTTTGACATCAGCACATCAAAACAATCCAAAACATACAAACCATATTCAATTTTAGTAAAAAAAAAAATTCAAAATTTTTGGGAACGCAGCCGCAGCCGCGTTCCCAAACATAGTCTTAAAGATGGCTATGATAGCAGCAAGGTTGTTCCATGTTTCTCTGCTGCTTCTGCTTCTGCTTCTGCTTCTGCTTCTGTTTTTGCTTCTGCTTATTGCCTCGACTTGCAGCCAGCATAAAGTGACCAGACAAGAAAAGCCAGAATGATTAAAACGATAACTCCTACGACCAACCCTGCAGTAATGTAATCATTCATCTTGCTTCTTCAAATGAACCTTCTAGCTGTAAGTACTGTACCTGCATGCAAGGCCAGATTAATGGATTCTAATTAACATGCAAAAAACTTGCATAGAATTTAAATGCTCTTAACATTAATTAATAAGAGAGGCAAAGCTAGCTCACTAGTCTGATTAGTCAAAAACAATTCCAGCAGCCGGGAGTACTTACAGCAAAGAGTCTGACCTGTATTTATATTGAGTATTCAGTAGTCTGTAGTCTATACAGGAAAATATTGTTTTTATCCAGTATAGGAAGTTTGGCTACAAGATGCACAAAACAGTATAGGAAATTGCTTCTTATGGAATAGGAAGTCATCTGTATGAAATAGTATAGGAAAATTTTCTTTTGGCAGGTCCGATCACAACTATACGTACATGAACTTTTGTGTTAGAATTTTATAGTATAGGAAAGTTTTCTTTTGGCAAGTTCGACTACAACTATACGCACAGGAACTTTTATGTCAGAATATTTTTTTTTTCCAGTTTATGTCTGGAGAAATTCTCTGTTACAAGCCGACTTGTAAGCAACACAAGCTGTATCATGGAACGGAAACCTTTCTCTCGACGGCGGGCAGATTATGTCTCATCAAATCAGAGCTCTCAAGCTTACCTCTATATTATATCTTTTTTTACAAAATCCCAAAAACAGTGGCCAGGAAAATCTTCGCAATTCTAAGAATATTCCTTTGGAGCGGATTGCATGATAAGAAAAAGATGTGCAAAGTGGCGAGGGAAAAATGTATTCTAGAGAAAAGTTCTGCATTTTTTACACTTATAGACATTGCATATGCTGTCTACTTTCATTTCACGTTTCAACTCTACAATGTATTTGGTGCTGGAAATTTTGTTAAAACATGGTAAATAAGCATATTCAAGACCTGGGGTATACTAATTTTATAGATTAAAACTTAATTTATTGAATTTTCATCTCCAATATAAATTCTTAATTTAACATGAAACATTAATATGAATATATATCATTATTTGCTCTTATTACTTCCTCCTTTGTTCTTCATACTCCACCTCCAGTTCGACACTGAAATCAAGTTTCACAACGGCAACTTATTCTTGAATCAACTCTTGAAAGGTCGGTGATGACTATCTCGGACTGGATTGTGGTGTACCTAAAGTCGAGACACTACATCCCACCCTTATATCTTGGGTCGTAGTCTAAAGATAACGTAAATCTAATTTCTACTGGATCCATTAGTAGCTCCAACCATAACTCCGGATCATATTCCGGATGGGTTAAAGGGTTTTCTATGTGTTTGGCATGCATGTCGGTGTTATATGTTTCCTAAAAAAATATAAGTCAAAGCTATTGACAAAAAAATATCAATCCAGAAAATATTCAAAATCTTTCAAAGTTTACCTACAACGAACGTCTCAACTTGGATGTTCATGAATTGTTTCACTCCTTTCTCTTTATTCTCCTTTCATATATGTGTTTGCATATATAATTCCATTAGATCAGTTGGTTCACTCCAAAGTTGTGTAGCTTGCAAAATTAATCATTAGTTAAAAATTATCACAACTAATCATTAATATTTGAAGAAAAATACTTAAAAATAAAACAAAGTCTTACCAGGCACTTTTCATTGTTAAAAAAGAAGTAATTAATTAGCCATTATGCTTACTCATGAAACCATAAATTTTTTTTATTTATGTTCTCGGACCTAGACTATAACCGCCTCTTGAAACCATTCGAGATGTCATGAATTCTAGATATTTTTTTTAATTATTTTTCATTACATGAAGTCTAAAATTCTTCCACACCATAAAGTCATTCGACTCGACTATTTTCTTTGCATATGTGTAGGCATCATACCAATAATTACGTAAGGATGCATATTCATTTGCAATAAAACCTCCATTATCCCAACCTAAAACTGCCATCCAGTTTGGTAAACTAATAGATAAAATAATATAAAAGAGAAATTTAGTTTTGCTCTGCAAATGGTGTTTTAGCAACTAAACTTAGTTATTCTGTTTGTTTTTGTGTTTTAAAAACGTTTTTAAAAAAAATTGAAATTTTTTTATTTTTTTCTTTGCTTCAAATTAATATTTTTTTGGTGTTTTGGGATCATTTTGATATATTAATATCAAAATTGATTTTAAAAAAATAAAAAAATATTATTTTAATATATTTTTAAATAAAAAACACTTTAAAAAACAACTATACTCTCAAATAGACTCAAATCATGCTTCACACCAAGCACATGCCAATGACAAGAGCACCCCGCATTTAACATATGTACAAATGGAAGTGTCAAACCATCCAAGTTCAGTGTCTCTAACATAGAAATAAAATGTAAATTCACAAAGGAAAGGAATTTAAAAAACAAAGGAAAAGGATTAGGCCTTCCTAACTATCATTCCTGCTTGCCCCCAAATGAACTCAACAGTCGGAGCTCTGAAAATTTAAATGCTTTTACCATATTAGAATTTGTTTTACAGTA
>Ga0325401_1000278_pt1 | contig 34621 bp, 24 predicted proteins | sample PopdelMetagenome_FD_205666 | JGI IMG/M metagenome (GOLD analysis project Ga0325401, IMG submission 205666) | Populus deltoides microbial communities from Bellville, Georgia, United States - Xylem-PdKOR-R2 | ecosystem: Host-associated > Plants > Phyllosphere > Stem > Wood/Secondary xylem | place...
CAGATCTCCTCGATATCGGGGATGAACCCCATGTCGAGCATCCGGTCCGCCTCGTCGATCACGAGGAGGTTGCACCCGGTCAGCAGGATGTTGCCGCGCCCGAACAGGTCCATGAGGCGGCCGGGCGTCGCGATCAGCACGTCAACGCCCTTTTCCAGCGCCTTGACCTGGTCGCCCATCGACACGCCGCCGATCAGCAGCGCCATCGACAGCTTGTGGTTGCGGCCGTATTTCTCGAAGTTCTCCGCGACCTGCGCGGCGAGCTCGCGGGTGGGTTCGAGGATCAGGCTGCGCGGCATGCGGGCGCGGCTGCGGCCGTGCGCGAGGATGTCGATCATCGGCAGCACGAAGCTGGCGGTCTTGCCCGTCCCCGTCTGGGCGATGCCGATCAGGTCGCGCATCATCAGTACCGGCGGGATCGCGGCCGCCTGGATCGGGGTCGGCTCCGAATAGCCGGCGTCGGTGACGGCTTTCAGCAGTTCTTCGGACAGGCCGAGGTCGGCAAAGCTCATGGGTGCGCCCGGAAACGCCGCAAGCAGGTCTCGCGACAGGTCCGCGGGGGCTTTCCTATTTCAGGGGGAAAGTCAATGTTTCAGCGCGTCGGCGTCAACGTGCGGAACCGCTTGATCCGGCAGCCGGCGCCCGAGCGGACGCGGATCGCGTCACGGCCGGCGCAGACCCGGCCGTCGCCGGCCGGGCGGAGATAGAAGCCCGAATAGAAGTCCATCGGCCCGCAGTCGCCGTCGAGCCGCGCGCGCAGCCGGGTGCCGCCGACCAGCACGAGGTCGACCTGCTCGCCGGTGATCGCCGCCCCCGCCAGCGAATTGGCCGCGACGCACTTGGGGCCGTCCGACTCCTTGTACCGGACGGGGGCGGGGATCGGCCGGCGCCCGACCGGGGCGACCGCCATGCGAGGCACCCGGATGATGACCCGCTGGTGGATGGTGAGCTGCGCCAGCTGCACGAGTTCCGGGTCCTCGGGCACTGCCGCGGCGGGGGCGGCGATCGCCGTGACGGCCAGGGGGAGCGACAGGCGGAGCATCGGCAGCCGAGCCCTAGCCGGCATCGTTGAACGGCGGATGAATTGGGATCGGTCCGCTGCCGCGCTGCTACAAGCCGGCGTCTGCCGCATGATGCGTCTTGGCGAGCGCCGACCGGATGCCTAGCTCGGTTGCATGACCCCCGCGCAATCCGCCTTTCTCCACGACATCGCGCCGCGCCTCGATCCTCGCGCGATCGTCACCGACCGGCAAGCGATCGCGCCGTGGCTGACCGACTGGCGCGGGCGGTTCCGGGGGGGCGCGCCGGCGCTGGTCCAGCCGGGGAGCACCGCGGAGGTGGCCGCGGTGGTCGCGGCGGCGGCGCGGCACCGGGTGCCGCTGGTGGCGCAGGGGGGTAACACCTCGATGGTCGGCGGCGCGACGCCGTCCGCGGACGGCGAGGGCGTGATCCTGTCGCTGAGGCGGATGGACAAGGTGCGGCGGATCGCGGCGGGCGGGCGGCTGGCGACGGTGGAGGCGGGGGTGGTGCTCGACGCGCTCCAGGCCGCCGCCGCCGAACATCGCCTGCGGCTGCCGCTGACGCTGGGGGCGCGGGGGTCGGCGACGATCGGGGGCCTCGTGTCGACCAACGCGGGGGGCACGCAGGTGCTGCGCCATGGCACGATGCGCGGGCTGGTCGCGGGGGTGGAGGCGGTGCTGGCGGACGGATCGGTCCACGACGGGACCGCGGCGCTGAAGAAGGACAATCGCGGCTACAGCCTCGACCAGCTGATGATCGGGGCGGAGGGGACGCTGGGGATCGTCACCGCCGCGACGCTGACGCTGGTTCCGGCGGTGGCGGTGCGCTGCGTCGCATGGGGCGCGCTCGACAGCCCGGCGGCGGCGCTGACGCTGCTGCGACGGTTCGAGGCGGCGGGGGACATGGTCGAGAGTTTCGAGCTTATCCCCGACGCGTCGCTCGCCGCGGCGCTCGCCTATCTGCCGCACGCGCGCGCGCCGGTGGCGGGGCGGCACCGCTGGCACGTCCTGGTCGAGGCGACCGCGGGCAGCGCCGACGGCGATCCCGCCGGGTGGACCGAGCGCGTGCTTGGGGCTGCGCTTTCGGACGGCCTCGTCGCCGATGCCGCGATCGCGCAGGACGAACGGCAGGCCGCCGCGTTCTGGGCGATCCGCGATTCGCTGTCCGCCGCGCACCGGGCGGAAGGGCCGGCGGTGCAGCACGATATCTCGGTGCCGGTCGAGGCGATGCCCGGCTTCCTGACCGGGGACGCCGCCGCGGTCGAGGCGCGCTTCCCCGGCACGCACGCGGGCGGGTTCGGGCATCTGGGCGACGGCAACGTCCACTTCCACGTCCGCGCGCCCGCCGGGGCCGACCCGGAGCGCTGGTATGCGCACGACGCCCCGGTCGTCACCCGCTTCGTCCACGACCGCGTCGTCGGCCTGGGCGGCTCGATCTCGGCGGAGCACGGCATCGGCCAGTTGAAGCGGGACGAGCTGGAACGGCTCGGCCCGCCCTCGCGCCTCAACGCGATGCGCGCGATCAAGGCGGCGATGGACCCGCTCGGCATCCTCAACCCCGGCAAGCTCATTGCCTTGGGGCCGGCGACCCCCTAGTCACCGGCGACAGGAGGGGCATCGGTCGCCCCGGTCGTCGACGGAGAGTTTACCCATGGCCAGCGCACCGCTGCCGCTGTTCTACAACGGGCTGGAGCCGCTTTCGAGCGAGCTGCACCCCGACCACAAGGTCCGCTCGCAGGAAGCCGCGCCGTTCCTCGCCACCCAGCACGCGGTGCCGATCACGGTGGACGAGTTCCCGCTGGTGCAGCGGTTCATGCCGATCGTGTTCTCGGTCGGCGACGACGCCATCCCGCTGGCGCTGATGGGGCTGAACGAGGGCGTCAACGTGTTCGTCGACGACGGCGGCAAGCTGCTGGAAACCAACTTCTACGTTCCTGCCTATGTCCGTCGCTATCCGTTCATGCTCGCCCGCCTGCGCCCCGACGCGCAGGAACTGAGCCTGTGCTTCGACCCCACCGCCGACGCGGTGGGCGCATTCGACGAGGGTGAGCCGCTGTTCGCGGGCGGCCAGCCGACCGAGGCGACCAAGGCGATCCTGGCGTTCAACGAAACCTTCGAACAGGCGGGCCAGCGCACCCAGGCGTTCATGGCCGAGCTGCGCGAACAGGGCCTGCTGATGGACGGCGAGGTGTCGATCCAGCCCGAGGGCGCGGCCCAGCCGTTCGTCTATCGCGGGTTCCAGATGGTCAACGAGGAAAAGCTCAACGACCTGCGCGGCGACCAGCTGCGCAAGATCATGAAGTCGGGGATGCTGCCGCTGCTCCACGCGCACCTGTTCAGCCTGGCGCTGATGCGCGAGGTGTTCGCGCGCCAGACCAGCCTCGGCAAGCAGCCGCAGCCGCAGCTGTCCGCCACCGTGAACTGACGCTCGTGACCGATCGCCGCCCCTCCACCCGGACCGAGCGCTACACCGACGTGGCGATCGCGTTCCACTGGTCGGTGGCGGTGCTGGTGGTCGCGAACCTCGCGATCGGCATCCTGCACGAATCGGTGCTGGGCTGGGCGTTCCCGGTCCACAAGGCGATCGGGATCACCGTGCTGGCGCTGACGATCGCGCGGGTGGCGTGGCGGCTGGGGCATCGCCCGCCGCCGCTGCCCGCGGACACCCCGCGCTGGCAGGCGGGGGTGGCGCACCTGACGCATTGGGGGCTGTACGCGCTGCTGCTCGCGATGCCGCTGTCGGGGTGGATCATGTCCTCGGGCGGGCCGCATCCCAGGCCGATCAGCTGGTTCGGATTGTTCCCCGTCCCGCACCTGCCGGTCGGCGAGGCGGCGGCGGACGCGGGGCACAGCGCGCACGGGGTGCTCGGCTGGCTGATGCTGGCGCTGGTCGCGCTGCATGTGGGGGCGGCGCTGTACCACCAGTTCGCGATGAAGGACCGGCTGCTCGCGCGGATGGGGGTGGGGGCGGCGTGAGGTAATCCTCCCCCCTCAGGAGGAGGTGGCAGCGTAGCTGACGGAGGGGGAGGAAGCCCTCGCGTCCGTTGGGCGTCCGCCCCCTCCGTCGCCTTCGGCGCCACCTCCCCCTGGGCGGGGGAGGATCAAGGAAGCGGCACTGCCCGGCTCTCCCGACCGCTGAAATCCCAACTTTTTTCAGGCCGGGCTTGAACCTTTGCGCGGGCTACCCATTTAGTGTCTGCGATGTCGTGTCCCCCCTTTCGCGGCATCGTACGGCGCGCTTTCAGCGCGCCTCCTCCCTGAACCTTGGCCACCTCGTGCGACTATCGCGCGGGGTGGTTTTTTATTCGGCGGCGATCGGAAGTGTAGGCATCGGGGTCGGCGCCATCGCCAGCGCCTCGTCCGCCAGCCCCGCCAGCACCGCCCGGACCAGCGCCGCGGTCCGCGCCAGGCCCGGGCCGGGCCCACTCAGGCTCGAGTCGAGGTAGAGCAAGCGGTCGAGTTCCAGCTGGATCGCATGTACCCCGCGCGCCGGCCGGGCGTGGCGGTCGATCAGGTGCCCGCCGGCATAGGGGGCGTTGAGCACCGCCTTGAGCCCATGCGCGCTCGCCGCCGCCTCCACCCGCGCGACCAGCCGCGCCGCCGCGCTCCGTCCGAAGCGGTCGCCGATCACCACGCGCGCAGGGTCGGGCGCGGGCAGCGGCGGCATCGAGTGGAGGTCGAGCAGCACCGCCACCCCGAACCGCGCCTGTGCCGCCGCCAGCGCCGCCGCCAGCGCCTCGTGATAGGGGCGGTGGTGCGCCGCGATCCGCCCGAGCACCTCCGCATCGGCGAAGCGCCGCCGCCACAGGTCGCCCGCCGCCCCCGCGCGTCGCGGCACCAGCCCGAGGCCGCTGCGCACCTTTGCCGAGCGGTGGGGCGTGGCGTGCGCGCGCGCGCCATCGTCGACCTGCGGGTCGCGCTCGTCCTCCGCGCGGTTCAGGTCGATCCAGGCGCGCGGGGTGTGCTGGATCAGCGTCGTCTCGGCGGTCCGCGCCGCCAGCGCCACCGCATCGACATGCCGGTCCTCCAGCACCGCAAGCGCCGCCGCCGGCACCCGGATCGCGGCGAGCAGCTCGGGCGGATAGGCGCGCCCGGCATGCGGCACCGACAGCACGACGGGGCTGGCGGGCGCGTCTGGCCCGAGGAGGTCGAAGCTCCGCATCCCGGCCACGCTATGCCGCCCCTCCACCCGGCGCAACGGGGAAGCGGGCGGGCGCGCAAGGTGCTGGAAATCTTAACCGCACATACCGTAAGCGGAGGTCCGCATCCAAGAGGAACGACGACCCATGATCCGCATCCTGCTGGCCGAGGACGACCAGGTCATGCGCGAATACCTCACGCGCGCGCTGGAGCGTTCGGGCTATCAGGTTGCTGCGGTGGACCGGGGAACGGAGGCGGTGCCGCTGCTCCACGCCGAGCGGTTCGACCTGCTGCTGACCGACATCGTCATGCCCGAGATGGACGGGATCGAGCTCGCCCAGCGCGCCGCCGAGATCGCGCCCGAGATGCGGGTGATGTTCATCACCGGCTTTGCCGCGGTGACGCTGAAGGCGGGCCGCGCGATGCCGCAGGCGCGCGTCCTGTCCAAGCCGTTTCACCTGCGCGACCTGGTACTGGAGGTCGACCGCATGTTCGCGATGGACCCGACCGGCAGCATCTGAAAACCGCTTGCGCGCATGGCGAGGCGCGGCTAGAGGCCCCGAACCCCGGAGGGCGTGTAGCTCAGTGGTAGAGCACTGTGTTGACATCGCAGGGGTCGCAAGTTCAATCCTTGCCACGCCCACCATCGAAGGCCCTGAAACCCGCGTGGGTTTCGGGGCCTTTGCGTAGCTGCAAGGGCCGGAAGCAGCTTGACTGGGCGACGCGGGGCATCCGACGCGTCGGGTCCATGCGGATCTAGAATACGAAGCTGCGCCATTGTGCTGAGCCGCGCCGGGTTCAGCTCCTGCCAGCGGCCACCCAACGCCTTCGACCAGGGCAGCCGACGCGCACGCGCCGTGGCGAACGACGCCGTTGATCCCATCCTGCGAGCGCCTGCGGTGATCCACCCTGCCGTATGTCGGACAGAACGGGGGGTGCCGACACGTCCGCCCGGATCGTGGCGGGATTGCGGCCGGGAAGCATATTCGCGCGTTAGAGCCCGATGCCGGTGTCGATCGAAGCGCTGCAACGACGGATGGAGGAGGCCGTCCTGGCGCTGGATTTCGAGGAGGCCGGCCGGTGCCGCGACATGATCCACGCCCTGCGCGGCGGCGCGACCGCCGCCGAGGCCGAAGAGGCGGACTTCGCCGGGCTCAAGCGCCAGCGGCCCGGCGCGATGGGTCTGGGAACCAGTCAGCAGACGGTGACTCCGCCCGCCGGCTGGCGTCCCCCGCCCAGGCCCGATCCGATGACCGCCGGCCGCTCCAGGCGCGGGCGCCGCCGCGACCCATGACGGCGAGCGCGCGCGAGGCGACCCTTGCGCTTCTCGCGTCGCAATCCGCAGACGCGACGCTGTGCCCGAGCGAGGTTGCGCGCGCGATCGCCCCCGGTGACGCCTGGCGCGAGGCGATGCCGCTGGTCCATGCGGCGGTCGACCGCCTGTTGGCGGAGGGGCGCGTGCGGCTGAGCTGGAAGGGCCGGTCCCTCACGGCTCGCGCCGGGCCCTATCGCGTCGGCCGTTCGGTCTCGTCGTGAGCCCTCGGGCTCGCGTCATCGGGCGGGGTCGAGAGCACGCCGTGGCCCGCACGTGGCCAAGGTCGGCGTCAGCCGTCCGGAGTTAACGCGCCGTAGAGACCAGCCGATCTACCTCGCGATGCCTGCCCGTCGGAGCCCCAGCGTTGTTCGCCGTCTACTATTGCCTTGCCCATCACCATGATCTCAGGCTCGTGCTTCTCGCCGGCCTGGTCTGTGTTGCGGCGACGGCCAGCGCGGTGTTCCTGTTGCGCCACGTCCGCGTGGCGGCGGCAGGGGAGCGTCGCCGGCGGATCGCCGCTGCGGGCTTCGCGTCGGGTACCGGCATCTGGGCTACCCATTTCGTCGCCATGCTCGGCTATGATCCGGGCATCGTCGCCGGATACCTGCCCGGCCGCACCCTGGCCTCGCTCGCGGTTGCAATCGTGCTGGCGACGGCCGGCTTCCTGGTCGTCTCGCACCGGTCCGGTCGCATCGGCATCGCCGCCGCCGCCGTGCTGGTCGGCGGCGGCGTCACAGCCATGCACTATCTGGGCATGACCGCCGTCGTGTTTCCCGGGCGGTTCACCTTTGCGCCCGGCTATGTGGTCGCCTCCGCCGTGTTCGCGACCGTGCCCGTCCTGCCGGCGCTGTACCTGGTGCGGCACGGCCGGGGCGTTCCGTCCGCGCTGGGCGCGACGGTGCTGCTGACGGCGGCGATCCTGCTGCTCCACTTCACCGGCATGGCCGCCACCACGATCGTGCCGTCCGCCGCGGTGCGGGACGGGGGCATCGCGATGACGCCGCCCGTGATGGCCCCGCTCATCACCGCCGGCGCGCTGGCGATCCTGCTGATCACCGTGGGCGCGGCGAAGGCGCAGGCACTGCTCGCGGCGCGATCGCGCAGCACCACCGACGCGGGCTGGGCGGCGATCGTGCGATCCAACCTGGTGATCGAGTTCGAGCTGGACGGCACCGTGCGATGGGCCAACGACGCCTTCCTGTCCGCGATGAACTATACCCTGGACGAGATACGCGGTCGCCACCACCGGATGTTCTGCGACGAGGCGCTGGCCGGATCGCCGGCCTACGCCGCCTTCTGGCGCAAGCTGGGCGAAGGGCAGTGGGACGCGGGCGAGTACAAGCGGCTCGCCAGGGATGGCCGGCCCGTGTGGTTGCGGGCGACCTACAACCCGGTGCTCGACCCGAACGGCTGCCCGGTCCGCGTGCTCAAGATCGCGTCGGACGTGACGGAGGGCAAGCTCGCGGCGGCGGACGCGGCGGCCCGGCTGGCGGCGCTGGACCGCAGCCAGGCCGTGGTCGAGTTCGCGCCCGACGGCACCGTGCTGGATGCCAACGCCAACTTCCTGACGCTGGTCGGCTATCGCCGCGACGAGGTGATCGGCCGCGACCACCGGATGTTCTGTACGGCCGAACAGGGTGGAAGCGCCGAGTACGCCGCCCTGTGGGCCCGGCTGGCGCGCGGGACGTTCGACACGGGAATCTACAAGCGCCTGGGAGCGGACGGGCGGGAGATCTGGATGCGGGCAACCTACACCCCCGTGCTCGATCCGGACGGCAAGCCGGTGCGGATCGTCCATTTCGCGACCGATATCACCCAAAGCCGCCAGCGCAACGCCGAGTTCGAGGCGGTGACCACCGCCATGCGTCGATCGACGGCGATGCTCGAGCTGGCGCCGGACGGCACCATCCTGGACGCGAACGAGATCTATCTGACCGTGACAGGCTATTCGCGCGAGGCGCTGGTCGGGCAGCCTCACCGCCTGTTGTGCACGCCGGAGGAGGCGAGGGGTGCCGGCTATGCCGCCTTCTGGGACAGGCTCCGCCGCGGCGAGCACGACGCGGGCATCTACAAGCGGCGCACCGCGGACGGCCGCGACGTGTGGCTGCAGGCCAGCTACAATCCCGTGCTCGATCCCGACGGACACCCCATCAAGATCGTGGCCCTGGCCGCCGACATCACCGGGGCGCGGCGGCGCAGCGCGGACTTCGAGGCGCGCTCGTCGGCGATGGACCGCAGCCAGGCGGTGGTCGAGTTCGCGCTGGACGGCACCATCCTCGACGCCAACGACAATTTCCTGTCGTCGGTGGGCTATACCCTGCCCGAGATCGTGGGCCGGCATCACAGCATGTTCTGCGACCCCGACCATGCGAAGTCGGCCGACTATGCGCGGTTCTGGCGCAAGCTGGGCGATGGGACATTCGACGCGGGGCTATACCGTCGCATCGCCAAGGACGGCCGCGAGGTGTGGCTTCAGGCGACCTACAACCCGATCCTGGACCCGGATGGCCGGCCCGTGCGGATCGTCGAGTTCGCCAGCGACATCACCGAGGTGCGGGAGCGCGACGCCGAAGCCGCAGGCCGAAACGCCGCGGTGGATCGGAGCCAGGCAGTGGTAGAATTCGATCTTGGCGGGACCATCCTGGCGGCCAACGCCAATTTCCTGGCCGCGTTCGGCTATGCCGGCGAAGAGCTGGTCGGCCGGCACCATCGCCTGCTCTGCGACCCGGAGGAAGCGCGCTCCCCAGCCTATGCGGCCTTGTGGCAGCGGCTTGCCCGTGGCGAGTTCGAGGCCGGACGCTACCGGCGCCTGGGCCGCGACGGCCGCGAGGTGTGGATCCATGCCTCGTACAACCCGATCCTCGACGCCGACGGCCGCCCGCGCAAGGTGGTCAAGATCGCCAGCGACGTGACCCGACAGGTCCGGCTGGAGCAGGAAGCGGGGCAGCGGCTGGCCGACAGCGAGCGGCTGCAGCGATCGCTCGACGAGCGGCGGCGGGCGCTCCAGGACACGATCGCCGAGCTCGACACCATCGTCGCGACGATCGGCAGCATCGCCTCGCAGACCAACCTCCTGGCGCTCAACGCCACGATCGAGGCGGCGCGGGCCGGCGAGGCCGGTCGCGGCTTTTCGGTCGTCGCCTCCGAGGTCAAGAAGCTCGCCAACGAAACCCGTGCCGCCACCGAGCGAGCCACCTTCATGATCGAAGCACGGCGGGCCGCCGATCGTGCGTGAGGTGGTCCGCGGACGCCCGCCGGCATCTCGGCGGAGCTGTCCGCCGGCCTGAACGGCCGACCGAAGCCGCCGGGGCCGCGCGAGTATCGATGTCCCGACGGTCATCCGCGGATGGATGAACGGCGGTGGGCTCAAGACCCCGACCTGCCCCTTACCCGTGGCCGCGATAGTCGGTCAGGGCCGGCGTTTCAGGAAACGGCGGAGGGGCCGCATGGAGCCATGCTCCGGGCGGCCCCCCTCACACCCGATCAGAACGCGCCGCGGACGATGAACGAGAAGCGGCGGTCGTTGACGAAATAGGACCGCGGTGCCAGCCGGTCCGGATCGCCGGTGTAGGCCTGCAGCGTCTTGGTGACCTGGTTGTTGAGGTTCACGCCCTGCACGCCGACCTTGATCTGCTTGGTGACGTTGATGAACGCCGACGCGTCGAGCTGGCCGCCGCCGTCCTGGAAGATCGACGTGTACGGGAAGATCACGTCGGCCGGGGTCAACAGGAACTTGGAGCGCCAGTTCCAGGCGGCTCGGAGCGAGATCGGCCCCTTTTCATAGAACAGCGTCGCGTTGTAGTTGTGCTTGGACAGCTGTTCGAGCGGCAGGTTGCCGGGCGTGATGGTCGAGGTGTTGGACGGCGTGCCCCCGTTCAGGAACGAGTTGGGCAGGCCGGAACTGTCGATGTACGAATAGTTCCCGCTGAACCCGAGCCCGTTGAGGAAGCCCGGCAGGAAGTCGAAGGTCTGCTGATAGGCGACCTCGACGCCCTTGATCTTGCCGGTGCCCTCGAAATTGGCCGGCCCGCGGACCGTCACGGGCAGGGTCACGCCGTTGCTGTTGATGTTGCGGGTGATGACCGACGAGTAGAAGAAGTTGTCGACCCATTTGTGGAACGCGTTGAAGGTCAGCGAGCCGACCCGCGCGAAATACCATTCCAGCGTCGCGTCCACCTGCCACGCGGTGGCGGGTTTCAGGAACGGATTGCCGGCGGTGGCATTGGGCAGGCCTGAATTGGCGTCGAACCCGACCGTGATGAAGTTGCGGATGTTGGCCAGGTCCGGCCGCGTCAGCACCTTGGACCCCGCCAGCCGGACGATGACGTCGTTCGACAGGCCGAACTTCAGGTTCAGGCTGGGCAGGAAATAGTCGTAGCCGACCCTGGCCACGTCCGTCACCGTCTGGCCGGTCGCGAACTGCTGGAGCTGCGCATAGCCCGCCGGCCCGACGCTGCAGACGCCACCCGGTCGCGTCGGCGGGGTTCCGGGAGGAGCACCTTCCGGAATACGCGGGGCGCACCGCACGTCGTATGCATCGACCACGCCCAGCGCCTGGCGGCTGGGCACGCCGATCCGGCCCGCGGACGTGATGTCCGTGTTGACGTAACGGACACCGATATTGCCCGACAGCCGGATTCCGGCCAGCATTGGCTGGTCGGACCCGAAGTTCAGCATCAGGTACGCGTTGGTGTCCTGCTGGTTTACGGGTTGGATATCCTCCGGCAGGTAGGGGGTGCCGGGGATCGCACCGGGACGCCCGGCCGCCGGCACGAAGCGGTTGGTCGCGGTCGCGCCGTTCGTGTTGCGCCAGATGTCGTTCAGGCTCTGGAAGAACGCGGCCGACCCGGCGTAATCGCCGATCAGGTCGCCGTTGTAGTAATAGCCGCCCGGAGGCGCCGCGGTGTCGCCGCGGAAGAAGTTGTCGAAGGTGTAGAACTCCGAACGGCTGGTGTCGCCCTGCCCGAAGTTGACCGGCGCGCCCGACCAGACCTCGCTGATCGCGCCCCAGTTATACGCGGTGTAGCGGACGGTCTGCTGGCGCTCGGCATAGCGCGCGCCGAACTTCGCGCGGTTCAGGAACGATCCGTCGTCGAACTTGTACGCGAAGTCGGCCTTGACCTGGTATTCGCTGCCGCTGCTGTGCTCGATATGGTCCATCGCCGCGCGCCAGAACGAGAAGGTGCGGCTGCCGAAATACTGCTCGTCGCTCGCGGCCGCCATGGCGGGGTTGGGCGTCGCCCAGTTCGCCGACAGCGTCAGCGGCTTGTGCACCGTGGCCGACGGGATGTTGCCCGTCAGGTCCAGCTCGGTATCGGCAAAGGTCGAGCCGAACACGCCGAAGTCGGTGTTGTCCCGCTTGGCATAGGTATAGTCGACGTCGAGGTTGACCGACCAGTGGTCGTCGGGGTTGATCTTGAGGTTGAAGCCCGCGTCCTTGACCAGGTTCTCCTCATAGACCTGCCGCCGCGACAGCGACTGCTGGACGCCGCCGGTGGGCACGGTGGTCGTCGGCTGGCCGCTCGACGCGGTGCGCCAGCCCGATCCGGGCAGCGTGATGTAGCCGGACTCGAACAGCCCGTCCTCGTCATAGACGTAGTTGCCATAGGTGGCGTTCGGGTTCGGATTGTACCCGTTGCCGCGCTGGTCCGCCTCGAAGAAGAACTGGCCCTGCGCGTTGACGCGGCATTCGGCGCGGGTGCTGTTGTTGAACCCGTTGCCGTTCTGCCGGCACCCGGCCGGATAGGTGCTGTATTCGGACAGGTCGGGGGCGGACTCGAAGGTGTGCTCGCCCCACGCATTGGTCGAATGGGTCCGCAGGAACTGCGCGGTCAGCTGCGTCTTCTGGTCGGTGCTTTCCCACTGGACGGCGAAAGCCTGGCCGTCGCGCTTGCGGTTGAACTCCTGCGTCCGGTACTGCGCGCCGATCGGCGAATAGCCCAGCGGCAGCAGGTCCGACAGGCCGTCCGCCGCGCCGGTCTGGGTCACGGTGCAGGCGGCGTTGGCCGGGATGGTCCGCGTGTCCGTCCCCGACGGCAGCGCGTTGCGGCATCCCGCCGCGCCGCCGTTGGCGAACGCGGACAGCTGGCCGTCGCGGGTCTGAAAGTTGGTGACCTGCATGCCGTCGCCGCGGCTGCGGATCTGCGAGAAGGATGCGTTGGCGAGGAAGCCGAAGGTGCCGAGCCCGGTTTCGTAGGTGTTGCTGACCAGCAGCGATCCGGTCGGCGACCACTTCTTGAGGAAGTCGCCGTAGTTCGCCTCGGCGCTGCCGCCGACATGGAAGCCGCGATTGTCGAACGGCTTGCGGGTGTTGAGGTTGACGGTGCCGGCGAGCCCGCCCTCAATCAGGTCGGCGGTGGTGTTCTTGTATACCTCGACCGAGCCGAGCAGTTCGGACGGCACGTCGGCGAACCCGATCGCCTGCCCGCCGACGCCGGCGGAGAAGGTGTCGCGGCCGTTGAACTCGGAGCGGACGAAGTTGAGGCCGCGGACCACCACGCCCGACCCTTCGACCGAGAAGTGGTCGGGGTCGTTGGACCCGGCGAAGCGGTTGATCGCGACGCCCGGCACCCGCTGCAGCGCCTCGGTCACCGACCGGTCGGGAAGGGCGCCGATATCCTGCGACGTGATAGCGTCGACCACCGTGTCGGCGTTGCGCTTGATCGCCTGGGCGTTGGCCAGGCTCTGGCGGATGCCGGTGATGACGATGTCGTCGCCCTGCGGCTCGGTCGGATCAACCGTGGTCTCGGCGGAGTTGCTCTGCGCGCTGTCGCCGGCCTGCTGGGTCGCCGCGCCGTCGGCGGGCTGAGCGGTCGGCGTGGCGTTGCCGACAGTTCCCTGCCCCGTCGCCGATCCGGTCTGCGCAAAGGCCGGGCCGGCCAGCGCCATGGTGCAGATCGCCCCCAGCGACACTCCGCAACGCAACAGCGCGCCCTTGCGCGACCTGACATCGTTGACATCGCCACGCCATGACCGAACGACCATCCGTTCCCCCTCCCCGTTCGCAGGCGCCGTCGCGGACACCCGTTTGACAGGATGCATATTGATAGCGGTCCCGTTGAGCAAGCAACTCACATTGCGCGCACGTCCGAAACGGCACCAAATTGCCGGAACGTTGCAATGTGTTGCCCGGCTGCAACGGCCGGGCTGGTCAAGCGGGACGCGGCGGGCCATGATCCCCGTCATCGTTGGACAGGCCGGCGCGGACGATGTCGGGAGAGGATCTGCGGGTGAGCTACGGCGAGGGATCGGGGGACGGGCGGCTGCGGGTGGTGATCGTCGGCGGGGGTACGTCCGGCTGGATGTGCGCGGCCGCGCTCGCCAGGCTGCTCCCCACCCGCTGCGCCGTGCACCTGGTCGAATCGGAAGCGATCGGCATCGTCGGGGTGGGCGAGGCGACCCTGCCGCATATCCGCGCCTTCAACGAGCGGCTCGGCATCCGCGAGGCCGACTTCATGAGCTGGACCCGCGGCACCTTCAAGCTCGGGATCGAGTTCCGCGACTGGGGCCGGATCGGCGACAGCTACATCCATCCCTTCGGCACCTTCGGCCGCGGCCAGGGCGAGATCGACTTCCACCATTACTGGATGCGGATGCGCGAGGCGGGCCACGCCGTCCCGCCGCTGGAGCGGTTCTCGCTCGCGTGCACCATGGCGCGCGAGAACCGCTTCGCGCTGCCCGGCACCGACCCCCGTCGCCTGTCCGCGACCTTCGGCTATGCCTATCAGTTCGACGCGGTGCTGTTCGCCCCCTATCTGCGCCGCCTGGCGGAAGGGTTGGGGGCGCAGCGCAGCGAGGGGCGGGTGGTCGGGGTCGATCGCGACGGGCAAAGCGGCGACATCCGCGCGGTGGTGCTCGACGACGGCCGCCGGATCGAGGGCGATCTGTTCGTCGACTGCTCGGGCTTCCGCTCGCTCCTGCTGGGCGAGGCGCTGGGCGAGCCGTTCCAGGACTGGTCCCGCTGGCTGCCCGCCGATCGGGCCGCCGCCATGCCGTGCCGCACCGCCACCGCGCTGACCCCCTATACCAGCGCGATCGCGATGCCGGCGGGATGGCGCTGGCGCATCCCGCTCCAGCATCGCACCGGCAACGGCTATGTCTATTCGAGCGCCTTCGTTTCCGACGACGAGGCGGCGGGCGCGCTCGCGCGCAGCGTCGAAGGGGAGGCGATGGCCGAGCCGCGGCTGCTGCGCTTCCGCGCCGGCCGGCGGGAACGTAGCTGGGTCAACAACTGCATCGCGATCGGGCTGGCGTCGGGCTTTCTCGAGCCGCTCGAATCGACCAGCATCTATCTGGTCCAGCAGGCGATCACCGCCTTGCTCGAACTCTTTCCCGAACGCCGGGTCGCCCCGTCCGACCGCGACGAGTTCAACCGCATCATCGACCTGGAATATGATCGCATCCGCGACTTCCTGATCCTGCATTACCATGCGACCGAGCGGGACGATTCGGCGTTCTGGAACTACGTCCGCACCATGACGATCCCCGACAGCCTGGCCGAGAAGATGGAGCTGTGGCGCCGCCGCGGCCGGATCGTGAAGTATCGCGAGGGCGTGTTCCTCGATGCGAGCTGGGTCGCGGTGTATTGCGGCCAGCGCGTCCTGCCCCATGGCCATGACCCGCGCGCCGACCTGCCCGCGGCGGACAGCCTGCTGCGGGGCATGGCCGCGCTGGAGGCGGAGGTCGCGGACACCGCCGCGGCGATGCCGGACCATCTCGCCTATATCGCCCGCCATTGCGCCCAAGCCGCCGCCGCCTGACGTGGCAGCGATCGATAGACCCCTCGGCCTCGACGGTCCCGTTCGCGAGGTCGTGGTCGCAGGGAGCGGCATCACCGCGTGGTCCGCCGCCGCGGCGCTGCGCCGCCGGCTGCCCTGGCTTTCGGTCACCATCCTGCCCGACGAGCCCGCGCCGGATGCGCTCGCGGACCTGATCGGCAGCACGCTCCCTTCGGCGATCGGCTTTCACGACGACCTGGGCCTGTCGGAGGGCGATGCGGTGGTCCGGACCGGCAGCGGGCTGCGGCTCGGGACGGTGTTTGCCGGCTGGACCGCGCAGGCCGATTATGTCCACGCCTATGGCGAACACGGCCGCCCGGTCGGGGCCGCGTCGTTCCACCAGCATTGGGTCCGGGCCGCGCAGGCCGGCCGCGCCACACCGTTCGACCGGCACAGCCCCGCCGCCGCGCTCGCCCGCGCCGGCCGCTTCATGCGCCCGGACGCGCAGCCGGGGGCGCTGCTCGCCGGGTACGAGTTCGGGCTTCACATCGACCCCGACGCCTATCGCGCGATGCTGCGCGCCTTTGCGCTGCATATCGGGGTTGGGGAGCGCCGGGGCCGGATCGTCGACGTCCGGCGGCGCCCCGACGGCTTCGTCGCCGGGCTGGCGCTGGACGATGGCGGCGAGGTCGGCGGCGACCTGTTCGTCGATGCCACCGGTGCCGCGGCGCGCCTGCGCGGAGCGCTGGACGAGCGTTGGGACGACTGGAGCCGCTGGCTGCCCTGCGACCGGGTGCTGCTCGCCGCCGGCCCGGCCCCCTCCACACCCGCGCCGCTCGACCGGGTCACCGCCCACGATGCCGGCTGGCGGTGGCGGGTCGATGCGCCGCGAGGGAGCAGCAGCGGGGTCGCCTATGCCTCCGCGTCGATGGACGAGGCGGCGGCGCGCGGGCTGCTGCCCGCCGATGCGGGCGAGCCGCTGCTCGTCACGGTTTCGCCCGGCACCCGCCCGCAGCCCTGGTTGCGCAACTGCGTCGCGATCGGCGATGCCGCGACCCGGCTCGAACCGCTGGAGTGGTGCAACCTCCACCTCGCCCACAGCGCGATCGACCGGATCGTCGCGATGCTGCCCGGCCGAGACTGCGCTCCCGTGGAACTGGCCGAATACAACCGCCAGTGCGCGGCGGAGGCGGCGCGGGTGCGCGACTTCGTGGCGCTCCACTACATCGCTTCCGACCGTCCCGGCCCGTTCTGGCAGGCCGTTGCCGCCGTCGATCCGCCGCCCACGCTGGCGCTGACGCTGACCCAGTTCCGCGAGCGCGGGCGGCTGCCGGTGCACGAGGAGGAGACCTTCGCCCGCGACAGCTGGCTGGCCGTGCTGCTCGGCCAGGGCGTGCTGCCGCGCCGGGTCGATCCCCTGATCGCGACGGTGCCGCTCGAACGCTTCGAACGGGCGATGGCCGACCTGCGCGCCGCGATCGACGCGGCGGTCGCGCCCGTGCCCGCCTATCCCGCCTTTCTTCAGTCCCTCGCACAACAGGTCGCCCGATGAACGAACATGGCATCCGCGACGTGGTGATCGTCGGCGGCGGCACCGCCGGGTGGATGGCCGCCGCCGCGTTCTCGCGCTTCCTCGACAACGGCTATACCCGCATCACGCTGGTCGAATCGGAGGAAATCGGCATCGTCGGGGTGGGGGAGGCGACCATCCCGCCGCTCCTGACCTTCAACCGGATGCTCGGGATCGACGAGAACGACTTCCTGCGTGCGACCGGGGGGACGTTCAAGCTCGGGATCGAGTTCGTCGACTGGGGTGGGCTCGGCGAGCGCTATTTCCACCCGTTCGGCTTCCACGGGCAGGAGCTGCACGGCGTCCACTTCCACCAGCTCTGGCTGCGCGAGCGCGGGCGCAACCCGCTGCCCGACATCGCCGACTGGTCGATGAGCGCGGTGGCGGCGAAAGCGGGCAAGTTCGGCCGCCCGACCCCCGACGCGCAATCGCCGATCCGCGATCTCCTCTACGCCTTCCACTTCGACGCGAGGGCGTATGCCGATTACCTGCGCGGCTATGCCGAACGCGGCGGCGTCACCCGGGTCGAGGGGCGGATCACCGACGCGGTGCTCGATCATGCGAGCGGCCATGTCCGTTTCGTGCGGCTGGCGGACGGGCGCGAGGTGGCGGGCGACCTGTTCATCGACTGCTCGGGCTTTCGTGGCCTCCTGATCGAGGAAGCGCTGGGCACCGGCTATGACGACTGGCGGCACTGGCTGCCCTGCGATCGCGCGGTGGCGGTGCCGAGCCGCTATCCGGGCGAACCCGACCCCTTCACCCGCGCGACGGCCAAGGCGGCGGGCTGGCAATGGCGCATCCCGCTTCAGCACCGGATGGGCAACGGCCTCGTCTATTGCAGCGAGTACATGAACGCCGACGCCGCCACCGCCGAACTGATGGGAAGCCTGGAGGGCGAGCCGCTGGCCGACCCGCGCCACCTGTCGTTCGTCACCGGCCGGCGGCGGCAGTGCTGGAACCGCAACGTCGTGGCGCTGGGGCTGTCGAGCGGTTTCGTCGAGCCGCTCGAATCGACCAGCATCCACCTGGTCCAGTCGGGGATCGCCAAGCTGATCGCGCTGTTCCCCGACAAGCGCTTCGACCCGGTCGAGCGCGACGAGTTCAACCGCCAGATGGGCGAGCTGTACGAGGACGTCCGCGACTTCATCATCCTCCACTATCACGCGACCCGGCGCAGCGATTCGCCCTTCTGGGACCGCTGCCGCACCATGGCGATCCCCGACAGCCTCCGGCGCAAGATCGACCTGTTCCGGGCCAAGGGGCGGGTGTTCCGCGACGGGCTGGAGCTGTTCGCGACCACCAGCTGGGTATCGGTGGCGCTGGGCCAGCACATCGTGCCCGAGGGCCCCGAACCCGCGGTGGAGGCGCTGGACGAGGACCGGGTCGCCGCCGCGCTCGCGCAGATGCATGGGGGGTACCAGCAGGTCGCGGCGCAGCTGCCAACCCATGGCGAGTTCCTGCGCCGGTCGGGCATCGCCGCGGGCGCCGCGCCGCCGCCTCCCGCCGCCGCCGACCTGCCGACCTTCTCCTTCGAATCCGAGTCGCCGTTCTTCGGCCAGACCGGGTCGCCTGTATGAGGGAGGATGCGCTGCGGCGGATCGTGATCGTCGGCGGCGGCACCGCCGGCTGGATGGCGGCCGCCGCGATCGCGCGCATCGCCGGCGACCTGCCGGGGCTGGAGGTCGAGCTGGTCGAATCCGACGACATCGGCACGGTCGGGGTCGGCGAGGCGACGATCCCCCAGATCAACCTGTTCAACGCGATGCTGGGGATCGACGAGGCGGAGTTCGTCCGCGAGACCCACGCCACCTACAAGCTCGGGATCGAGTTCGTCGACTGGACGCGGCTCGGCCACCGCTACGTCCACCCCTTCGGCTTCTACGGCATCAACATGAAGGGGGTGGAGTTCCACCACCATTGGCTGAAAGCGCGGCAGGGGGGCGACCCGACGCCGCTTGACGACTATTCGCTGGGGGCGGTGGCCGGGATGATGGGCCGCTTCGCCCATCCGCGCCCCGACCAGCCCAACTCGCCCCTGTCCAGGATCGCGCACGCCTTCCAGTTCGATGCCGCGCTCTATGCCCGCTACCTCCGGCGGCTCGCGGAGGAGGCGGGGGTGCGCCGCACCGAAGGGCGCATCCTCGATGTCGCGCGCGACGGCGAGACCGGGCTGCTCGAGGCGGTGGTGCTGCAATCGGGCGCGCGGATCGCCGGCGACCTGTTCGTCGACTGTTCGGGGTTCCGCGGCCTGCTGATCGAAGGGGTGATGGCGGCGGGGTTCGAGGACTGGTCGCACTGGCTGCCCTGCGACCGCGCGGTGGCGGTGCCGTGCGAGAACGGTGGCGACCGCCTGCCGCTGACCAGGGCCACCGCGCGGACCGCCGGCTGGCAGTGGCGCATCCCGCTCCAGCACCGGATCGGCAACGGCTATGTCTATGCCAGCGGGCACATCTCGGACGACGAGGCGACCGCGACGCTGCTCGCCAACCTCGACGGCGCGCCGCTCGCCGACCCCCGGCCGCTGCGCTTCACCGCCGGGCATCGCAAGCGCGCCTGGATCGGCAACGTCGTGGCGCTGGGGCTGGCGGGCGGGTTCCTCGAACCGCTCGAATCGACTAGCATCCACCTCGTCCAGACCGGCATCGCCCGGCTGATGACGCTGTTCCCGACCCGCCGGCCCGTGCAGGCGGAGATCGACCGCTTCAATGCCGAGACGATCGCCGAATATGTCGACATCCGCGATTTCCTGGTCCTCCACTATCATGCCACCGAGCGGACCGATTCGGCCTTCTGGAATTACTGCCGCACCCTGTCGCCGCCCCCCGGCCTCGCCGCCAAGCTCGCGATGTTCCGCCACAACGGCCGCATCTTCCGCGAGCACCAGGAGCTGTTCACCGAGACGAGCTGGCTGTCGGTGATGGCCGGTCAGGGCATCGAACCCGAAAGGTACCATCCCATCGCCGACCTGCTGCCCGCCGCCGAGACTGGGGCGCGCCTGTCCCACATCCGCGCCGTCGTCGCCGACACCGCCGCCGCTCTGCCCAGCCAGGATGAGCATCTGCGTCGCCTCGGCTGCGACCTGTCGGCGGTGAGGCGCGCATCGTGACCCCCGCCGCGATGGACGAATACGACCGGCCCGATCGCGCCGCGTTCGACGCCCGGATCCGGCCCGCGGGTCGCCCGGCGGTGCTGCGCGGGCTAGCCGCGGACTGGCCCGCCGTCCGCGCCGCCCGCCGGTCCGCGGAGGAGGGGGTGGCGTACCTCAAGCGGTTCAGCCACCCGCGGCCGGTGCCCGCCATCGTCGGCGATCCGGGGATCGAGGGGCGGTTCTTCTACACCCCCGACCTCAAGGCGCTGAACTTCACCCGCGGCACCTCGCCGCTCGACCCGTTCCTCGACCGGCTGCTGCGCGACCGGGCGAGCCCGCATCCGTTCGCCATCGCGGTCCAGTCGATCCCGGCCGCCGACCTGCTGCCCGGCTTCGCGGACGAGAACCGGACCGAGCTGGTCGATCCGGCGGTCGCGCCGCGGCTGTGGCTGGGCAACGCGATCCGGGTCGCGACGCATTACGACCTGATGGAGAATGTCGGGGTCGTCGTTGCCGGCCGCCGCCGCTTCACCCTGTTCCCGCCCGATCAGGTCGCCAACCTGTACATGGGGCCGCTCGAGCTGACCCCGGCGGGCACCCCCGTCAGCCTGGTCGACCCCGCCGCGCCCGACTTGGCCCGCTTTCCGCGGTTCCGGGAGGCTATGGCGGTCGCGCAGACCGCGACGCTGGCGCCGGGGGACGCGATCTACATCCCCTTCCACTGGTGGCACGCGGTCGACTCGCTCGATTCCGTCAACGTGTTCGCCAATTATTGGTGGGACCCCGCCGCGAGGGGGGCGCAGGGCAGTCCGTACGACGCGCTGCTGTTCGCCCTCTATGCGCTGCGCTCGCTGCCTGAGGACCAGCGGCGGGTGTGGCAGACGATGTTCGACCATCTGGTGTTCCAGACGGGCGGCGACCCGGTCGCGCACCTGCCCGCGGACGTGCAGGGCGTGCTTGGCCCGCCCGATGCCGCCGGCTTCGCCCGGATGCGCGCCACGCTGATGCAGAGCCTGGCGCAGCAGGGCTGAGCATGGGTGTGATGCTCAACCGGCGCGAAACGCTGGCCGGGGCCGCGCTCGGCCTCCTGCCCGGACGAGTCATCGCCGCCGGCGTCCGGACGCTGAGCAACCCGCGTGCGTCGGCCGGGGCGCGTGCGCTCTATGCCTATCTGTGGTCGATCTATCGCCGTCGCACCCTCACCGGGCAGCAGGAAAGCCCCGGCCGGGTGCGCGACGAGCTGCCCTATCTCCGGCGCAACACCGGGCGGCAGCCGGCGCTGCTCGGGCTCGATTACATCCACCCGCACGACTGGCCCGGCGTCGCCGCCCGCGCGATCGATTGGCATCGCGCAGGCGGGCTCGTCACCCTGTGCTGGCATTGGGGTGCCCCCGACATCGGCACGGGGTACGAGAACAGCAAGAAGGACTTCGACCTCCCCGCCGCGCTGACCTCCGGCACGCCGCAGCACGGCCTCATGATCCGGCAGATGGACGCGGTCGCGGGGCAGCTCGCGACCTTGCGCGATGCCGGCGTGCCGGTGCTGTGGCGCCCGTTCCACGAGTTCAGCGGCGACTGGTTCTGGTGGGGCAAGCACGGCGCCGATGCGTTCCGGCGGCTCTGGGTGGTGATGCACGACCGCTACACCCGCGTCCATCGGCTCGACCACCTGATCTGGGTGCTGGGATGGGCGGGGCAGAAGGTCGATCGCGCCTATGACCCCGGCCGTCGCTACTACGACATCGCGGGGGCGGACATCTATGCCGCGGACCACGGCAACCTTTCGCCGATGTTCGCCGAGGTGAAGGCGATCGTCGGCGACAGCGTGCCGATCTGCCTGCACGAGAACGGCCCGGTGCCCGACCCGGCGACGCTGGGGCCGGGGGCGGACTGGCTGTGGTTCATGACCTGGCATACGCGCTGGCTGACCGACCCGGCGCAGAACACCGCGGAACAGCTCAAGGCGTGGTACGCGTCCGACCGTTACGTGACCCTCGACGAGCTGCCGCGGATCGGCCGGCGATAGCTTAGAGCGGCCGCAACACCAGCGCCGCGCCGCCCGCCCCCGCCAGCGTCAGGCGCAGCGGCCGGCGCGTGTCGATCCGGCGATGGCGGGCGAGGACGGCGGTCGGAGCGCCACCGTCGAGCCACTCGTCCGCCTGGAACGCCGGGCCGAGCGCAGCGAGCGGCAGCGACACGGTCCGCGGCGCGTCGCCGTTCAGCACGCCGACATACCAGTCGCGCCCCTTCCGCCGCGCCACCGCGACCCATTCGCCGACCTCGCCGCCCAGGAAGCGGGTCTCGTCCCAGCTGGTCGGCACCTGCCGCAGGAAATCCAGCCCCGCCGGGCTGTCGGCATAGGTGTCGGGGCTGTCCGACACCATGCCCACCGGCGACAGATAGGCGACGTAGAGGGCCAGCCCGTGTGCGCGCGTCGTCTGGACAAAGGGCAGCGTGCTGCGGACCTCGAACCCCGCAGGCGTCGCGTTGCGGAAGCCGCCGGGGGTGTAGTCGGTCGGCCCCAGCATCGCGCGGGTATAGGCGAGCATCACGTTGTGCCGCGCGGTGATCCGCCGCGTCCACTTGTTGTACTCGGCCCCCAGCACGCCTTCCTGGGTAACGAAGTTGGGCCAGGTGCGGGTGAGGCCCCGCGGCACGAACGCGCCATGGAGGTTGACCATCAGACGGTGGCGCGCGGCGGACTCCAGCAACCGGCCGTACCAGTTCACCATCCACTGGTCGTCGCGGTCCATGAAGTCGACCTTGACCCCGACCACGCCCCAGCCCTGATACCGGGCGAGCGCTTCCTCCATCCGCGCATCCAGCGCGCGCCAGTTCGCCCACAGCCAGATGCCGACGCCCCGCTCGCGGGCGTAGCGGACCACCTCCGGCAGGTCGAACTGCGGTGCGACGCGGGTCACGTCCGCGCCGGGCCGCACCAGGCCGCCGCCGCCCGCGCCGGCATACCAGCCCTCGTCGATCAGCGCGTAGGGAAAGTGGTTGGCGGCGGCGAAATCGACGAACGCCTTGGCGGTCGCGGTGTTGGTGCCGGCATCGGCCACCGCGCGGACGCTGGGGCCGTTCCACCAGTCCCACACCGACAGCCCCGGCTTGATCCAGCTCGTGTCGGCGATCCGCGACGGCGCGGACAGGTCGGTCAGCAGCGTCGAGCCGATCAGGTCGCCCGCGCGGTCGGCGAGCATCACCACCCGCCACGGCGTCGCGATCGGACTGCCGACCCGGCTGCGCACCGCCACCCGCGGATCGTCGAGCGAGGGCGACAGGCGGACGCGCAGGCCAAGCTCGCCGTCGCCGCGCCCGGTCAGGTACATGCCGGCGAAATCGGTCAGGTCGGCCTCGGCGATCGCGAACGCGGTTTTCCCGGCCTCGCAAAGGAAGGGCAGGTCGAACAGGTTGTGCTCGCGGATGCGGGTCGCATCGACGGGGTCGAACTCGCCCTCGTGGCTCGATCCGAAGTGGCCGACGTTGAAGCCCCAGCACTTGGGGGCGGCCGGGAAGCGGAACTCGGTCTCCTCGCCCCGGACCACCGCGGCCTCGGTGCGCGGCTGGACCGGCAGCACCGTGCGGAACGCGATCCCGTCGTCATAGGCACGGACGATCACGTCCATCCGGCGCGGCGTCGGGCCCGCTTCCGCCAAGTGGACGGTCAGTTCGCGATACCGGTCGCGTCCCTCCGCGGTCCGGCCGAGCACGATGGGATAGCGGTCGTCCGCCTCGCGCCGGTCCGATCCCGTGACGGAAAGGCCATAGCCGACCTTGTCGGCGTCGAGCTCCAGCCCGATCGGCGAGGGTGCCAGGATCGCCTCGCCATCGCGCAGGACGGCGTAGGTCGGCCGCCCTTGCGCATCCAGCGTCACGCGCACGGTGTTGCGCCCATTCGGCGAGCGGAGGTCGAGCGGCGCGGGGTCGGGCGCGGCGACGGCAGCAGTGGCAGGGGCGGCAAGCAGGGCGAGCGGCAGGAAGCGGCGCATGGGTGTCCCTTTGTCAGAGTTCGTCGCGCAGCGCGCAGATCGCGCCGCGCAGGTCGGTGCCGGTCGACACGCCCGCGGGCCCGATCGCAAGATGCCGGCGGGCGGCGTCGAAGCGTGGCCAGCGCGGCAGGCCGGCACCGTTGGGATCGCCTCCGCGCGCCAGGTTGACCCAATAGTCCTGGAGCGACACGCCCGGCGCAACGGCGCGCGCGTCCATGACATAGCCGATCTCGGCGGCATGATCGGTCAGCGTCGCACCGGGGCGGGGCAGGTCGAACTCGTAGCGCCACACCGGCCAGCCCCGCCGAGCCAGCAACGTCGCCAGCGTGCCCGCGGGACAGCGAAACACCCAGTCGGTCATGATCTCCAGCGCCGGATGCCCCAGCCGCGGGTCGTGGTCCGCCGCGCCGAAGCGGTACAGCGCACCCGCGCGCAGGGCGTTCGGGCCATAGGTGCGCGCCAGCATCTCAGGGATGTCGACCGATCCGTCGGACGGGCCGAACTCCGCCCGGTTGCTGCCGACGATCACCGGCCTCGCCGGGGCGCGTTGGAGCAGGATGCGGGGCGAGGCGGGCAGCACCCGGCCGTCGACGGTGGTCTTGAGCCACAGGAAGTCGTCGGCGTGGAGCGCGGGATCGCGGAGCTGGCGATCGACCGCGAGCAGGCGGGCGAGCGGGAGCCGGCGCAGCCCGGCGACGCCGCGGACCCCCGCCAGCCGTTCGGCCTGATCGCCCAGCGCCATCGCTTGCCGCAGCGACCGGAACGGCTGGCCGAAGCCGGGGGTGCCGCTTTCGAGGATCGCCTTGGCGAACAGCCCGCGCGCGGCCGGGGCGGCGAGCATCAGCGACACGTCCTGCGACCCCGCCGATTCGCCGAACAGCGTGACGTTGTCCGGATCGCCGCCGAAGCGGGCGATGTTGGCCCGGACCCAGCGCAGCGCGGCGAGCTGGTCCTGCAACCCGTAATTGCCCGCCGTGCCGTCCACCGCCGCGCCGCGCGGAGCGAGGAAGCCGAGCAGCCCCAGCCGATACTGGACCGCGACCAGCACCACGCCGCGATCGGTGATCCGCGATTCGACGGTGCCCCCGGCCGACCCCGCCCGGTTGCTGCCGCCATGGATCCACACCATCACCGGCCGCCTGCCCGACAGCGCCGGGGTGCGGACGTCGAGCGTCAGGCAGTCCTCGGACCCGCGTACCGCATCCGCGCGGTTCCACCCGGCATCGTTCTGCGGGCAGGCGGCGGCCATCGCGGTCGCCGCGCGCACGCCCCGCCACGGCCGCACCGGTTGCGGCGCGGTCCACCGCAATGGCCCCAGCGGCGGTGCGGCATAGGGGATGCCCTGGAACACCAGCGCGCCGGTGGTGGCACGGCCCTCGACCGTGCCGCCGGTGACTGCAACGCGCGGCGGCGCGGGGGCCGCCGCCAGCAGCGCCAGCACCGGGCCGATCGCGGCGAGGCGCTTCACCGGTTCACCGTCAGCCGTGTTTCGGCGACGTTCCACCCGCGCAAGGTGAGCGACGGCGTCGCGGCGACGCTCGCCGGATAGCGGATCGCGACCCGCTTCTCCTCGCCGGGCAGCAGCAGGAGGTAATTGTCGCTGTAATAGGCGGGCAGGATGCGATTGCCCTTGTCGTCGACCAGCGTCAGCTTGGCGTTGAGCACGGGCGTCGTCGACCGGTTGGAAAGCGTCACCGCCACAATCCGGTCCGTCCCGTCCGCGGCCCCCTGCGCGGCGCTGGCGGTGAGCGTCACCGGTGCCAGCGCGTTGAGAGCGCGATAGGCGGACGGATCGCGCCCGCGCCAGTATCCGTTCTCCGACACCGTCCGGCCCGCGCCGTCGACCAGCGTCAGGCGCACCAGCACCATCGGGTCCTGCCCGAACAATCGGTCGAGCGGCACCGCGGGCAGCGGGGTCGCGGCGTTGGCTTTCGCATCGACCCGGTCTTCCCTCGCGAACAGCTCGCGGTTGTCCAGCGACACCACGCGGGTCCGGACCGTCAGCCCGGGGGCGGAGTCGCGGGTGGTGTTGAGCACCACCAGCTCGTTGCCGGGCAGGTTGAGCTGGACGTGGAGCGGCTCCGTCGCGCTCTTGGCCCCGTAATAGGCGGCGCTCGTGTCATAATCCGAGCTGTAGATCTGCCACGCGTTCGACGGCCACGACGGATGCGTCATCCACAACAGCCGTCCCGAGTTCCTGGTCCACAGATGCCCCAGGAACCCTTCGAACATCGCCTTGTGGGTTTCGAGGTTCATCATCTGCGCCTTGCGCTCGAAATCGGCGAAGCTGGTGCCTGCGCCGAACATCGTGTCGAGCGCGGCCATGAACGTCCTGGTGTCGCCGTTTCCGGCGAAATGCCAGTCGTGATAGGCGAGCGTGTCGCTGAGCGGCCACAGGTCCGCGTCCGGCACCGACGCGCGCACCGATTCGAGGGTCGACAGCGACGGCGTGCCCGTTTCCACCGAGAAGCCGGTGGCGAGGTCGGTGAAATAACCGGCCGGGGGGCGGTAGTTGTACGGCCCCGACCCCTGCAGGTTGACGGTGTTGGAGCTGCCGGTGAACCAGCGGGTGCCGTCCTCGCGCGCGATCAGGTCGTCCAGCCCTTCGTTGAGGGTGGGGTAGGGGACGCCCTCGTTGCGGCCGAACCACAGGACGATCGAGGGGTGGTTCCGATACCGCTTCACCACGTCGGCGGCGTTGGCGAGGAAAAGCTGCGGGTCCTGCGGCTCGACCTGCGCGTTCTGGGTCGATTGCCAGAAGTCGTTGAGGACCATCATGCCGGTTTCGTCGGCGAGGTCGTAGAACTCTTCCTCGGTGTTGTTGCCCATCCAGTTGCGGATGACGTTGAGGTGCGCCTCCTTGTGCAGGCGGAAATAGGGGGCGAGGCGGTCGCGCCCGACCCGCTTCATCGCGTCGTCCATCCCCCAGTTGCCGCCGCGCGCCGCGATCGGTACGCCGTTGACGCGCAGGGTCAGGTGCGGCTCGGGCATCGTGCTCGCCGCCGGGGTCACCGCCGGCGATCGCTCGCCCGCCGCGGTCAGCGACTCGGCCCAGCCGTTCGGGCTCTGCTTGATCGCCTCGTGCCGCACGTCCACCAGCCTTTGGCCGGCGAGCGCGCCATCGGTGAACTGGACGTTGACCCGCTTCAACGCGCCCGCGCCGTCGAACAGCGACAGGTCGTAGCTGACCTCGCGGATGCCGAACCGGTCGGTGCGGGTGTCGGACAGCTGCCCGTCCGCCAGCACCTCCAGCGACAACTGGTACAGCGCCTGCTCGCCATAGCCGTTGGGCCACCACAGCCGGGGGTTGGCGACGCGGAGCTGGGCGAACTCGGCCGGGGTGAAGGTCACGGCGGATTCGCCGGGGGCGACCGTCACCGCCTTTTCTACGCGGACGTCGCCGAACGCGGCGCGCACGGTGACCCGGCGCGGCGTGGCCGCGTCGTTGCGGACCGGCACGGTGATGTGGACGTCCGCGCGGTCGGTGCGGGGCAGCGGCAGGTCGGTGACGACGTGCGGATCGAGCAGCTTGACCTCGCCATGCGCGATCAGCTCGACCGGCCGCCACAGCCCGGTGTCGCGGTCGCGGATGCCGGGGATCCAGTCCCACCCCTCCGTCGCGACGAACGTCGGCCCGTCGATCGCGAGCTGGCCGCCATTCTCGCCGACCCCGCCCTTGATCGACTGTTCGTGCGGGATGCCGGGATGCGGCGGGGGCGACACGCGCACCGCGACGACGTTCTCGCCCGCGACCGGCACCAGGTCGAACTGGCCGCGGATGAACGCGCCCCGCGTGGTGCCGAGCTTGCGGCCGTTGGCCCACATCTCCGCAGCATAGTTGACGCCGCCGAACACGAGGGTCAGCCGCCTGCCCGCAGCCTCGGGCGGGACGGTGAAGCTGGTCCGGTACCAATAGTCCTGCCGGGCGAGGCTTTCGGGGATCCTGAGGTTGTTGAGCCCGTAATAGGGGTCGGGATAGACGCCGCGATCGACCAGCGTGGTCAGCACCGTGCCCGGCACCGTCGCCGCGCGCCACGTACCGCTCGTCCGGCCAGGTCGCGACAGCGCGGCGGCGTCCTCGCGCACCTCCGGCGCGGCGGCGAGCTGCCAGCCGTTGACCTGCCAGCGCCCGTCGCCGCGCCGCTCCAGCGCCGGGGCGGTCGCCACCGGCTTCGCCACCGGCGGCGTCGTGCCCCCGCGCCCCTGCGGCAGCGTCCAGGCGTCCTGCTGCTGGGTCTGGCCGATGTTGGCCCGGCTTTGGAACGGCCAGCCGACCCCGACCCGCCACATCTGCACCGTCGCGAAGTCCGGCCGCGCCCGCACCGCGGCGGCGATCGCGGCGCTGGTCGTCGCGCCGGCGGAGAAACGCGCGTCGACCAGCTCGCCGCCGAAATGCCGGTCGCCGGTCACCGGCGCGATCGCGATCCGGGGCTGCACCGCCGTCGCCCCGCCCGTGGCGCGGCCGACCGCGCGCCCGTCGAGGTAGAGCGTCAACACGCGCCCGTCCGACACCGCCGCGACATGGCTCCATCGCCCCGCCGCCAGCGCCGCGGCCCCGCGCACCCGCGTGTCGCCGTCGCGGGCGACGACGCGGCCGTCCTCCAGCAGCACGCCGCGATACGCGCCGGCCGGATCGCCCACCGCGACCAGCACCGCGTCCTCGCCCGCCCGATCGGCCTTGACCCACGCCGACACCGTCCACGCCGCGCCCGCCGCCACCGCCGCGTCCGCCTGACCCAGCGGCCGCTCGACGCCGATCCCGCCCGCCAGAATGCCGACGTTGTACGGCCCGCCGTGGTCCGGCACCTGCGCGGCCAGCGGGCCGGACAGGCCGATCAGGAGCAGCGGGGCGGCGAGTCGGCGGGGGACACGGGTCATGCGGCGATTCCTTTGTGGCGATGCGTGGCGGGCAGGCTCAGCCCGCGCCGGCCAGCCCGCGGTCGAGCGCGGACAGCTCGCCCGACGCGCGACCCTTGCGGCCATAGAACAGCTCGAACAGCGGGCTCGCCATCATCGTCGTGACGATCGCCATCAGCACCAGCATCGAGAACAGGGTGGGGCCGATGATCCCCTTTTGCAGGCCGATGTTGATGATGATGAGCTCCATCAACCCGCGCGAGTTCATCAGCGCACCGATGCCCAGCGCGGTACGGTTGTCCTCGCCGGAAAGCCGCGCGGCCAGGTAGCAGGCGCCGCCCTTCGCCACCACCGACGCCACCAGGATGCCGAGCGCGATCAGCAGCAGCGAGCCCGAGTTCACCATGTCCATGCGGGTGTTGAGCCCCGAATAGGTGAAGAACATCGGCAGCAGCAGCACCACCGTCAGCGGCTCCAGCTTGCGCCGGATCTCGTCGCACAAGGGCCCGCGCGGCATCACCGCCCCCAGGATGAAGCCGCCGAAGATCGCGTGGATGCCGACCGCGTCCATCAGGAACGCGGACACGCAGAACGCGATCAGCACGATCGCGAACGCGGTCATGCTCATCTCGCCCTCGCGCGCCACCATCCGGCCCAGCGGCGCCAGCAGCCGCGGCCCCGCCAGCATCACGAACGCCGCCCAGGCGAGGCCGCCGCCGATCGCCAGGATCGCCACCCCCGGCCCGCCGCCGAACGTCGCCAGCACCACCGCCAGCACGCACCACGAGCACGCGTCGTCGAACGCGCCTGCGGTCAGCGACAGGGTGCCCAGCGCGCTGTCCGCCAGCCCGCGCTCGTTGATGATCCGCGCGAGCATCGGAAACGCGGTCAGCGCGATGCACGCCCCTAGGAACAGCGTGGCGTTGGCCTGGCTGATCCCGGCCGCGAACAGGCCCGGCATCCCCAGCAGCAGCGGCGTGATCGCTACCGCGATCGCGAACGGCGCGGCGATGCCGGCGATCGACACCATCGACGCGCTCTTCGCCTTGGACCGGAAATGGTCGAGGCGCAGCGTGGTGCCGACCAGGAACATGTACAGCCCGACGCCGAGCTGCGCGCCGGCATACAGGACGTTCTTGGTTTCCTTGGGAAAGATCGTGCCCTGGAGGCCGGGAAACAGCAGGCCGAGCAGCGAGGGCCCCAGCACCACGCCCGCGATCATCTCGCCGACCACCTGCGGCTGGCCGAGCAGCTTGCGGCCGAGCCAGCCGACCACGCGGCAGGCGACCAGGATCACCGCGAGTTGCAGGAAGAAGTGGATGCTGAAATCGCCCGGCGCATAGCTGTGGGCCGAAACCTTGGTCGCGGGTCCGTGCGGGCCGAGCACCCCGCCCACCGTCTTGCCCAGGCTGTCCAGCCAGTCGTTCAGCATCCGTCCTCCCCCGCCGGTCGCGCTGCCGGTCCCGTGGCGCGCAACAAGCAACGGCGAGCCGGATAGCGCAATGCCCGATCGTCCGGCAGAGGGATTTTCCTTCCGGCGGATGCCAAGCGTTGCGAACCGGCCACTATGCGGTACCCTGTCTGCGCCGAGGAACGGGGAACGGTGCGGAGATGTTGCACTTCGTCGGCTTTCGCGGGGACGAATACACCCGCGCCGTCCGCGTCTTCGGCGTGCCGGACTTTTTTCATATCGGCTGGGATCGCTGGGCGGCGCAGGCGGTCGTGCCCGGCGACGTCGCCGTGTTCGCGTCGGGAACGGAAAACGACAAGCCATCGGTGTACAGCTACCCCGATCTGCGCGAGGACTGAGCCGAGGATGCACCCTCGCGCGTTGCCGTCATTCGCTTGCCCGCCGGTGTCCGCGCCGGCCCGATCGGAGAACACCGCTTGATCGCCCTGACGCTGATGGCCGCCGCGATCCACCTCGACCAGCTCGGCTTCCGCCCCGGCGACCCGAAACGCGCGGTGATCGCCACCGACGACGCCCGGCCGGTCGCCTGGACGGTGACGGACGCGGGCGGCCGGGTGGTGCTGCGCGGGGTGGCCACTCCGGCCGGTGCCGATGCGGCGTCGGGCGACCGGGTGCAGGTGGCGAGCTTCACCGCTCTGCGCACCGCGGGCCGCTACACGGTGCGCGCCGCCGGGGTCCGCAGTCCCGAGTTCCGGGTGGACGACCGGCTGTTCGCGCCGCTCGCGCTCGATGCGCTCCAGTTCTTCTACCAGCAGCGCGCGGGCACGCCGATCCTGGCGCGCTGGGCGGGCGAGCGCCGCGCGCGGCCGGCGGGCCATGCCCCCGAACGCGCGACCTGCTTTGCGGGGACGGACGAGCGGGGCAACCGGTGGCCGGGCTGTTCCTACACCCTCGACGTGACCGGCGGGTGGTACGACGCGGGCGACCACGGCAAGTATGGGGTCAATGCCGGGATCAGCGTCTGGACGCTCCAGAACCTGTACGAGGCGGGGTTCGCGCGCGCGCTGTACGCGGACGGCCGCGCGCGCCTGCCCGAAGCGGGGAACGGGCGCGACGACCTGCTCGACGAGGCGCGCTGGGAGATGGAGTGGCTGCTCCGGATGCAGGTGCCGGCGGGCACGCGGCTGGCGCTGCCGCTGGGCGATCAGGACCCGCGCGGACGGCTGCGGCTGACGCAGGTCGATGCGGGCGGCATGGCGCATCACAAGGTCGCCGACCGGCGCTGGACGTCGCTCCCCACCCCGCCCGCGCTCGATCGGGAGGAGCGGCTGCTGTATCCGCCGTCGACCGCGGCGACGCTCAACCTGGCGGCGACGGCGGCGCAGGCGGCGCGGCTGTGGCGGCCGCTCGACCCGGCCTTTGCCGACCGCTGCCTCGCCGCGGCGCTGGCGGCGTGGGCGGCGGCGGAGCGGAACCCCCGGGTGCTCGCGGCGCAGGGCTTCACCGGCAGCGGCGGCTATGGCGACAAGCAGCTGGACGACGAGCGCGGCTGGGCGGCGGCCGAGCTGTTCGCGACGACCCGCGACCCCCGGTTCCGCAAGCTCCTGCCGACCGGACCCGCCGACGCCCCCGGCTGGGCGGACGTGGGGACGCTGGGCCGGATCACGCTGGCGACTGCCGGCGGCGTGCCAGCGGAGGTGGCGAAGGCCGCGCAAGCGAGCATTGTCGCGGCGGCGGACCGGTTCCTGGCGGAGGAGCCGCGATCGGGCTACCGCATCCCCTATGCCACGCTGAACTATGGCTGGGGGTCGAACTCGGTCCTGCTCAACCGGGCGATGCTGCTGGGGCTGGCGGCGCGGTCCACGGGCGAGGCGCGGTATCGGGCGGGTGCGGTCGACGTGATCGACTATCTGCTCGGCCGCAACCCGCTGGGGCAGAGCTATGTCTCAGGGTATGGCGCGCGGCCGATGGCGAACCCGCACCATCGGTTCTGGGCGCCGTCGCTGGATGCCAGTCTGCCGCCACCGCCGCCGGGCGTCGTGTCGGGCGGCCCCAACAGCACGGCCATGGCCGACCCCGTCGCCGCCCGGATGAAGGGGCGGTGCGCGCCGCAGCGCTGCTGGGTCGACGACGTTCACGCCTATGCGCTGAACGAGGTGGCGATCAACTGGAACGCGCCCTTGGTGTGGGTCGCGGCCTATCTCGACGCGGGATAGCGGGGTCAGGCTCCGCCGCCGAGCGCGCGGATCAGGTACTGGCGGATGCGTTCGGTCCGCCCGGCGCTGGCCGGGGCCACCACCCCGCGCGCTTCGACAGGCAGGTGATCGCCCGCCGCGCCGGCGTCGGGACCGAAGACATAATGGTCGAACCAGGCCTGCCACCCGCGCTTCTCGAACGCGGGCCGGTCGCGCACCGCCACCAGCGCATGGACCAGCGCATTGAACGGCGAGTTGGCGGGATCGAAATCCGACCAGTAGTTGCACAGCACGTTCAGCGTCCCGAACGCCTGGACGTGATGCCACCAGGTCGCGGGGATGAAGAGGGCGTCGCCCGGCTCCAGGTCGGCGACCAGCGCGTGCTCCAGCGCATCGGCATAACGGGGGTAGCGATCGAGGTCGGGCGCGACGGGATCGACCATCGACGACGGCGGCCCGGCCAGCGTGCGGTCGAGTGGTCCGAGGTACAGATTGCCGACCTGCTCGGGCGGGAACAGCGTGAAGCGGCGCTGCCCCGCCACCACGCAGGCGAGGTTGGTGGAGCCGTCATAATGGGTCGCGGTCTGGCTGGCGTTGCCGATCCACAACCGCGGCACCGCCCCGCCGAGATCGAGGTCGAGCGCGTTGGCGGCGGCCCAGCCGGGCAGGTGCTCGGGCGTGGTGGCGGCGTTGGCATACAGCGCGTGGCGCTCGCCCGGGGGCAGCTGGCCGACGCGCAGCAGCTCGGACAGCAACGTCAAGAGCGGCGCGCGTTCGCGGTTGAAGTTGAACCCCTCCAGCTTGTCGCCGCGATAGAAGAAGCGGCCGGCGAACTCGGGCGGTGCCACCAGCACCTCGAGCGGCCGCCCCGCGCCGCCGCGGCCGTGAAGCCCCGCGAGGTAGTCGGCGATCGCGCGATCGCCCTGCCGCCCGGCCACCACCGCGGGCCAGTCGGACACCTGCTCGCGCAGGACGATCGGCCGCGATCGCCCCGCCACCTCGCGCGCGAAGGTGGTTCGATCGACCCTGCCGGACACGTCCACGCGCGCGTCCGTCGCTGCCGGTTGGTCGATCTTCAGCATGGTTCTGCTGTTGACCTCGCCCGGCACTCCGTCAAGCCGCCGCGGGCGTGTTCGTATCGGCGGGCCAGCGCGATGCCGGCCAGGTTCTTCGACCGTGGAACATGGCGGAGGCGGACGCGGGCGATCGGGGCGACGGCCTCGTCGAAAGCGGCCAGATAGGGTGCGAGATGCGGGCTGCGGCAACGCTGCCGTCTGCTCGCCTGCGCGATCACCAGAGCCGAATCGCCGACGAACAGCGCATCGGTTGCGCCCGCCGCCAGCGCCAGTTCTACCGCGAACAGCAGCGCGCGCCATTCGGCCACATTGCTGTCGCCCGGTCCGGCCGTGTCGCGGAACCAGCGGTGGCCGCGATGGACCACGGCAGCCTCCAGTGGTGCGGGCGCGGGCCGGCAGCCGCCGTCGAACCACCAGACCTGCCGGCCCGGCGGCGTCAGCGGTCGATGCTCGCCATCGACGCGTCCGGATAGCGTGCGCCCGCCGCCGCGCCGGGGGGCAGCACGGCGTCGATCGCGGCAAGGTCGGCGTCGGTCAGGGTCACGTCCAGCGCGCCGAGATTGTCCTCCAGATACCTGCGCCGCTTGGTGCCGGGGATCGGCACGACGTCCTGCCCTTGCGCCAGCACCCAGGCGAGCGCGAGCTGCGCCGGCGTGCAGCCCTTGTCGCCCGCCAGCCGCTCGATCGCGGAAACGAGGTCGAGGTTGCGCCCGAACGCCTCGCCCTGGAAGCGCGGGTGGTTGCGGCGGGTGTCGTCCTCCGGCAGGTCCTCGGGCCGCTTGAACTGCCCGGTCAGGAAGCCGCGGCCGAGCGGGCTGTACGGCACGAAGCCGATGCCGAGCTCGCGGCAGGTGGGCAGGATCTCGGCCTCCGGATCGCGGCTCCACAGCGAGTATTCGGTCTGCAGCGCGGTGATCGGGTGGACCGCATGCGCGCGCCGGATCGTCGCGGGCGACGCCTCAGACAGGCCAAGATACCGGACCTTGCCCGCCTGGACGAGCTCCGCCATCGCGCCCACCGTCTCCTCGATCGGCACCTCGGGATCGACGCGATGCTGGTAGTAGAGGTCGATGAACTCGAGCCCCGTCCGCCGAAGGCTCGCGTCGCAGGCCGACCGCACATAGTCGGGGCGGCCGTTGACCCCCTTGAAGCTGCCGTCGGCCCCGCGGACGTTGCCGAACTTGGTCGCCACCACCACCCATTCGCGGCGCGAGCGCACGACGCGCCCGACCAGCTCCTCG
>Ga0325401_1000279_pt1 | contig 34587 bp, 18 predicted proteins | sample PopdelMetagenome_FD_205666 | JGI IMG/M metagenome (GOLD analysis project Ga0325401, IMG submission 205666) | Populus deltoides microbial communities from Bellville, Georgia, United States - Xylem-PdKOR-R2 | ecosystem: Host-associated > Plants > Phyllosphere > Stem > Wood/Secondary xylem | place...
CCTCACCGAGTAGCGATTCCAAATCTACTGCGATGAAAACTGCGTCCGGAAACTCCTGTAAAAATTTTAGGGCGATCCACCTACTGTATCAAAAGGTACGACCCTTTCGAACCGGTACGCTGGTCTCGAGCGCAGTGACCTTCGCCTCACCGAGTAGCGATTCCACAACTACTTTAAGGAAAACGGCATCCGAAAACTCCTATAAAAATTTGAGGGCGATCCAACGGTCGGATCAAAAGTTACGGCCCTTTCGAACCGGTACGCTGGTCTCGAGGGCAGACACCTCCGCCTCACCGAGTAGCGATTCCACATCTACTGCAATGAAAACTGCGTCCGGAAACTCGTGTAAAACTTTTAGGGCGATCCACCTACTGTATCAAAAGGTACGACCCTTTCGAACCGGTACGCTGGTCTCGAGCGCAGTGACCTCCGCCTCACCGAGTAGCGATTCCACAACTACTTTAAGGAAAACGGCATCCGAAAACTCCTCTAAAAATTTGAGGGCGATCCAACAGTCGGATCAAAAGTTACGGCCCATTGGAACCGGTACGCTAGTCTCGAGCGCAGTGACCTCCGCCTCACCGAGTAGCGATTCCACAACTACTTTAAGGAAAACGGCATCCGAAAACTCCTGTAAAAATTTGAGGGCGATCCAACGGTCGGATCAAAAGTTACGGCCCTTTCGAACCGGTACGCTGGTCTCGAGGGCAGACACCTCCGCATCACCGAGTAGGGATTCCACATCTACTACAAGGAAAATAGCGTCTGGAAAGTCCTGTAAAAATTTAAGGGCGATCCAACGGTCGGATCAAAAGTTACGGCCCTTCCGAACCGTAATGCTGGTCTCGAGCGCAGAGACCTCCCCCTCACCGAGTAACGATTCCATATCTACTGCGAGGAAAACTGCGTCCGGAAACTCCTATAAAAATTTGTGAGCGATCCAACGGTCGGATCAAAAGTTACGGCCCTTCCGAACCGGTATGCTGGTCTGGAGCGCAGAGATCTCCGCCTCACCGAGTAGCGATTCCATATCTACTGCGAGGAAAACGGCGTCCGGAAACTCCTGTAAAAATTTAAGGGCGATCCAACGGTCGGATCAAAAGTTACGACCCTTTCGAACCGGTACGCTTGTCTCGAGACCTGAGAACTCCGCCTCACCGAGTAGCGATTCCATATCTGCTGCGAGGAAAACGGCGTCCGGAAACTCCTATAAAAATTTGAGGGCGATCCAACGGTCGGATCAAAAGTTACGTGCCTTTCGAACCGGTACGCTGGTCTCGAGACCTCAGACCTCCACCTCAACGAGTAGCGATTCCACATCTACTGCGATGAAAACTGCGTCCGGAAACTCCTGTAAAAATTTTAGGGCGATCCACCTACTGTATCAAAAGGTACGACCCTTTCGAACCGGTACGCTGGTCTCGAGCGCAGTGACCTCCGCCTCATCGAGTAGCGATTCCACAACTACTTTAAGGAAAACGGTGTCCGAAAAGTTCTGTATAAATTTGAAGCCGATCCAACGGTCGAATCAAAAGTTACGGCCGTGTCGAACCCGTACTCTGGTCTCGAGACCTGAGACCTCCGCCTCACCGAGTAGCGATTCCACATCTACTGCGAGGAAAACGGCGTCCGGAAACTCCTGTAAAAATTTGAGGGCGATCCAACGGTCGGATCAAAAGTTACGGCCCTTTCGAACAGGTACTCTAGTCTCTAGCGCAGAGACCTCCGCCTCACCGAGTAGCGATTCCACAGCAACTCCAAAGAAAACAGCCTCTGGAATCGCCTGTAAAAAATAGAGGGCGGTCCAACTGTCGGATCAAAAGTTACGGCCCTTTTGAACCGATATTCTAGTTTCTTGCGTAGAGACCTCCGCCTCACCGAGTAGCAGTTCCATATCTTCTGCTAGGAAAAAGGCGTTCAGAAACTCCTGTAAAAATTTGAGGGCGATCCAACGGTCGGATCAAAAATTACGGCCCTTTCGAACCGGTACTCTAGTCTCTAGCGAAGAGACCTCCGCTTCATGGAGTAGCGATTCCATATCTACTTTAAAGAAAACTGCCTCCGCAATCTCCTGTGAAAATTTGAGGGCGATTCAACGGTCGCATCAAAAGTTACGGCCCTTTCGAAACGGTATGCTGGTCTCGAGCGCAGAGACCTCCCCCTCACCGAGTAGGGATTCCACATCTACTCCAAGGGAAACGGCGTCCGGAAACTCCTTTAAAAATTTGAGGGCGATCCAACGGTCGGATCAAAAGTTACGGCCCTTTCGAACCGGAATGCTAGTCTCGAGCGCAGAGACCTCCCCCTCACCGAGTAGCGATTCCACATCTGCTTCGAGGAAAACGGCGTCTGGAAACTCCTGTAAAAATTTGAGGGCGATCCAACGGTCGAATCAAAAGTTACGCCCTTTCGAACTGGTACGCTGGTCTCGAGACCTGAGACCTCCGCCTCACCGAGTAGCGATTCCACATCTAAAACGGTGTGCGGAAACTCCTGTAAAAATTTGAGGGCGATCTAACTGCCGGATCAAAAGTTACGGCCCTTTCGAACCGGCACGTTGGTCTAGAGCGCATAGACGTCCGCATCACCGAGTAGCAATTCTATATCTTCTGCCATGAAAACGGCGTTCAGAAACTCCTGTAAAAATTTGAGGGCGATCCAATGGTCGGATCAAAAGTTACAACCCTTTGGAACCGGTACTCTAGTCTCTAGCGCAGAGACCTCCGCCTCACCGAGTAGCGATTACACAGCAACTCCAAAGATAACAGCCTTCGAAATCGCCTGTAAAAAATAGAGGGCGATCCAACGGTCAGATCAAAAGTTACGGCCCTTTCGAACCGTTATTCTAGTCTCTTGCGCAGAGACTTCCGCCTCATCGAGTAGCGGTTCCATATCTTCTGCCAAGAAAACGGCGTTCAGAAACTCCTGTAAAAATTTGAGGGCGATCCAACGGTCGGATCAAAAGTTACGGCCCTTTCGAACCGGTACTCTAGTCTCTAGTGTAGAGACCTCTGCCTCAGGGAGTAGTGATTCCATATCTACTCTAACGTAAACGGCCTCCGCAATCTCCTGTAAAAATTTGAGGGCGGTTCAAAGGTCGGATTAAAAGTTGAGGCCCTTTCGAACCGGTACTCTAGTCTCTAGCGCAGAGACCTCCTCCTCACCGAGTTGCGATTCCCATCTACTCCAAAGAAAACGACCTCCGGAATCTCCTGTAAAAAATAGAGGGCGATGCAACAGTCGGATCAAAAGTTAGGTTCCTTTCGAACCGGTACTCTAGTCTCTAGCGGAGAGACCTTTGCCTCACCGAGTAGCGATTCCACATCTACTCCAAGGAAAACAGCTTCTGGAAACTCCCTGTAAAAATTTTAGGGCGATCCAACGGTCGGATCAAAAGTTACGGCCCATTCAAACCGGTACTCTCGTCTCTAGCGAAGAGACCTCTGCCTCACGGAGTAGCGATTCCATATCTACTCTAAGGAAAACGGCCTCCGCAATCTCCTATAAAAATTTGAGGGCGATCCAACGGTCGGATCAAAAGTTAAGGCCCTTTCGAACCGGTACTGTCATCTCTAGCGAAGAGACCTCGAACTCACCGAGTATTGATTCCATATCTACTCCAAGGCAAACGGTCTCCGGAATCTCCTGTAAAAATTTTAGGGCGATCCAACTATCGGATCAAAAGTTACGGCTGTTTCGAACTGGTATGCTGGTCTCTAGCGAAGAGACCTCTGCCTCACTGAGTAGCGATTCCACATCTAGTCCAAGGAAAACGACGTCCGGAAACTCATGTAAAAATTTGAGGGCGATCCACCTACTGTATCAAAAGGTACGACCCTTTCGAACCGGTGCGCTGGACTCGAGCGCAGAGACCTCCCCTTCACCAAGAAGTGATTCTACATCTACGCCAAGGGAAACGGCCTCCGGAAACTCCTGTAAAAATTTGAGGGCGATCCAACGGTCGAATCAAAAGTTACGGCACTTTCGAAACGGTACGCTGGTCTCGAGCGCAGAGACCTCCCCCTCAACGAGTAGGGATTCCACATCTATTCCAAGGGAAACGGCGTCCGGAAACTCCTCTAAAATTTTGAGGGCGATCCAACAGTCGGATCAAAAGTTACGGCCCTTTCGAACTGGAATGCTGGTCTCGAGCGCAGAGACCTCCCCCTCACCGAGTAGCGATTCCACATCTGCTGCGAGGAAAACGGTGTCCGGAAACTCCTGTAAAAATTTGAGGGCGATCCAACGGTCGGATCAAAAGTTACGGCCCTTTCGAACCGGTACGCTGGTCTCGAGACCTGAGACCTCCGCCTCACCGAGTAGCGATTCCACATCAGCTGTGAGGAAAACGGCGTTCGGAAACTCCTGTAAAAATTTGAGGGCGATCCAACTGTCGGATCAAAAGTGACGGCCCTTTCGAACCGGCACGTTGGTCTAGAGCGCATAGACGTCCGCATCACCGAGTAGCAATTCTATACCTTCTGCCATGAAAACGGCGTTCAGAAACTCCTGTAAAAATTTGAGGGCGATCCAACGGTCGGATCAAAAGTTACGACCCTTTGGAACCGGTACTCTAGTCTCTAGCGCAGAGACCTCCGCCTCACCGAGTAGTGATTACACAGCAACTCCAAACAAAACAGCCTCCGGAATCGCCTGTAAAAAATAGAGGGCGATCCAACGGTCGGATCAAAAGTTACGGCCCTTTCGAACCGGTATTCTAGTCTCTTGCGCAGAGACCTCCGCCTCACCGAGTAGCGATTCCATATCTTCTGCCAGGAAAACGGCGTTCAGAAACTCCTGTAAAAATTTGAGGGCGATCCAACGGTCGGATCAAAAGTTACGGCCCTTTTGGAACCGGTGCACTGGTCTCGAGCGCAGAGACCTCCTCTTCACCGAGTAGCGATTCTACATCTACTCCAAGGCAAACGGCCTCCGGAATCTCCTGTAAAAATTTTAGGGTGATCCAACTATCGGATCAAAAGTTACGGCCGTTTCGAACTGGTATGCTGGTCTGGAGCGAAGAGACCTCGGCCTCACTGAGTAGCGATTCCACATCTAGTCCATGGAAAACGGCGTCCGGAAACTCGTGTAAAAATTTAAGGGCGATCCAACGGTCGGATCAAAAGTTACGGCCCTTTTGGAACCGGTGCCCTGGTCTCGAGCGCTGAGACCTCCCCTTCACCGAGTAGCGAGTCTATATCTACTCCAAGGGAAACGGCCTCCGGAAACTCCTGTAAAAATTTGAGGGCGATCCAACGATCAGATCAAAAGTTACGGCGCTTTCGAACCGGAATGCTGGTCTCGAGCGCAGAGACCTCCCCCTCACCGAGTAGCGATTCCACATCTACTACAAGGAAAATAGCGTCTGGAAACTCCTGTAAAAATTTGAGGGCGATCCAACGGTCGGATCAAAAGTTACGGCCCTTTGGAACCGGTACTCTAGTCTCTAGCGCAGAGACCTCCGCCTCACCGAGTAGCGATTCCACAGCAACTCCAAAGAAAACAGCCTCCGGAATCGCCTGTAAAAAATAGAGGGCGATCCAACGGTCGGATCAAAAGTTACGGCCCTTTCGAACTGGTATTCTAGTCTCTTGCGCAGAGACCTCCGCCTTACCGAGTAGCGATTCCATATCTTCTGCCAGGAAAACGGCTTTCAGAAACTCCTGTAAAAATTTGAGGGCGATCCAACGGTCGGATCAAAAGTTACGGCCCTTTCGAACCGGTACTCTAGCCTCTAGCGAAGAGACCTCCGCCTCATGGAGTAGCGATTCCATATCTACTCTAAGGAAAACGGCCTCCGCAATCTCCTGTAAAAGTTTGAGGGCGCTCCAAAGGTCGGATCAAAAGTTACGGCCCTTTCGAACCGGTACTCTAGTCTCTAGCGCAGAGACCTCCCCCTCACCGAGTTGCGATTCCACATCTACTCCAAAGAAAACGGCCTCCGGAATCTCCTGTAAAAAATAGAAGGCGATCCAACAGTCGGATCAAAAGTTAGGTTCCTTTCGAACCGGTACTCTAGTCTCTAGCGGAGAGACCTTTGCCTCACCGAGTAGCGATTCCACATCTACTCCAAGGAAAACAGCTTCTGGAAACTCCCTGTAAAAATTTTAGGGCGATCCAACGGTCGGATCAAAAGTTACGGCCCATTCAAACCGGTACTCTCGTCTCTAGCGAAGAGACCTCTGCCTCACGGAGTAGCGATTCCATATCTACTCTAAGGAAAACGGCCTCCGCAATCTCCTATAAAAATTTGAGGGCGATCCAACGGTCGGATCAAAAGTTAAGGCCCTTTCGAACCGGTACTGTCATCTCTAGCGAAGAGACCTCGAACTCACCGAGTATTGATTCCATATCTACTCCAAGGCAAACGGTCTCCGGAATCTCCTGTAAAAATTTTAGGGCGATCCAACTATCGGATCAAAAGTTACGGCTGTTTCGAACTGGTATGCTGGTCTCTAGCGAAGAGACCTCTGCCTCACTGAGTAGCGATTCCACATCTAGTCCAAGGAAAACGACGTCCGGAAACTCATGTAAAAATTTGAGGGCGATCCACCTACTGTATCAAAAGGTACGACCCTTTCGAACCGGTGCGCTGGACTCGAGCGCAGAGACCTCCCCTTCACCAAGAAGTGATTCTACATCTACGCCAAGGGAAACGGCCTCCGGAAACTCCTGTAAAAATTTGAGGGCGATCCAACGGTCGAATCAAAAGTTACGGCACTTTCGAAACGGTACGCTGGTCTCGAGCGCAGAGACCTCCCCCTCAACGAGTAGGGATTCCACATCTATTCCAAGGGAAACGGCGTCCGGAAACTCCTCTAAAATTTTGAGGGCGATCCAACAGTCGGATCAAAAGTTACGGCCCTTTCGAACTGGAATGCTGGTCTCGAGCGCAGAGACCTCCCCCTCACCGAGTAGCGATTCCACATCTGCTGCGAGGAAAACGGTGTCCGGAAACTCCTGTAAAAATTTGAGGGCGATCCAACGGTCGGATCAAAAGTTACGGCCCTTTCGAACCGGTACGCTGGTCTCGAGACCTGAGACCTCCGCCTCACCGAGTAGCGATTCCACATCAGCTGTGAGGAAAACGGCGTTCGGAAACTCCTGTAAAAATTTGAGGGCGATCCAACTGTCGGATCAAAAGTGACGGCCCTTTCGAACCGGCACGTTGGTCTAGAGCGCATAGACGTCCGCATCACCGAGTAGCAATTCTATACCTTCTGCCATGAAAACGGCGTTCAGAAACTCCTGTAAAAATTTGAGGGCGATCCAACGGTCGGATCAAAAGTTACGACCCTTTGGAACCGGTACTCTAGTCTCTAGCGCAGAGACCTCCGCCTCACCGAGTAGTGATTACACAGCAACTCCAAACAAAACAGCCTCCGGAATCGCCTGTAAAAAATAGAGGGCGATCCAACGGTCGGATCAAAAGTTACGGCCCTTTCGAACCGGTATTCTAGTCTCTTGCGCAGAGACCTCCGCCTCACCGAGTAGCGATTCCATATCTTCTGCCAGGAAAACGGCGTTCAGAAACTCCTGTAAAAATTTGAGGGCGATCCAACGGTCGGATCAAAAGTTACGGCCCTTTTGGAACCGGTGCACTGGTCTCGAGCGCAGAGACCTCCTCTTCACCGAGTAGCGATTCTACATCTACTCCAAGGCAAACGGCCTCCGGAATCTCCTGTAAAAATTTTAGGGTGATCCAACTATCGGATCAAAAGTTACGGCCGTTTCGAACTGGTATGCTGGTCTGGAGCGAAGAGACCTCGGCCTCACTGAGTAGCGATTCCACATCTAGTCCATGGAAAACGGCGTCCGGAAACTCGTGTAAAAATTTAAGGGCGATCCAACGGTCGGATCAAAAGTTACGGCCCTTTTGGAACCGGTGCCCTGGTCTCGAGCGCTGAGACCTCCCCTTCACCGAGTAGCGAGTCTATATCTACTCCAAGGGAAACGGCCTCCGGAAACTCCTGTAAAAATTTGAGGGCGATCCAACGATCAGATCAAAAGTTACGGCGCTTTCGAACCGGAATGCTGGTCTCGAGCGCAGAGACCTCCCCCTCACCGAGTAGCGATTCCACATCTACTACAAGGAAAATAGCGTCTGGAAACTCCTGTAAAAATTTGAGGGCGATCCAACGGTCGGATCAAAAGTTACGGCCCTTTGGAACCGGTACTCTAGTCTCTAGCGCAGAGACCTCCGCCTCACCGAGTAGCGATTCCACAGCAACTCCAAAGAAAACAGCCTCCGGAATCGCCTGTAAAAAATAGAGGGCGATCCAACGGTCGGATCAAAAGTTACGGCCCTTTCGAACTGGTATTCTAGTCTCTTGCGCAGAGACCTCCGCCTTACCGAGTAGCGATTCCATATCTTCTGCCAGGAAAACGGCTTTCAGAAACTCCTGTAAAAATTTGAGGGCGATCCAACGGTCGGATCAAAAGTTACGGCCCTTTCGAACCGGTACTCTAGCCTCTAGCGAAGAGACCTCCGCCTCATGGAGTAGCGATTCCATATCTACTCTAAGGAAAACGGCCTCCGCAATCTCCTGTAAAAGTTTGAGGGCGCTCCAAAGGTCGGATCAAAAGTTACGGCCCTTTCGAACCGGTACTCTAGTCTCTAGCGCAGAGACCTCCCCCTCACCGAGTTGCGATTCCACATCTACTCCAAAGAAAACGGCCTCCGGAATCTCCTGTAAAAAATAGAAGGCGATCCAACGGTCGTATCAAAAGTTAGGTCCCTTTCGAACCGGTACTCTAGTCTCTAGCGGAGAGACCTTTGCCTCACCGAGTAGCGATTCCACATCTACTCCAAGCAAAACAGCTTCTGGAAACTCCTGTAAAAATTTTAGGGCGATCCAACGGTCGGATCAAAAGTTACGGCCCATACAAACCGGTACTTTCGTCTCTAGCGAAGAGACCTCCGCCTCACGGAGTAGCGATTCCATTTCTACTTTAAGGAAAACGGCCTCCGCAATCTCCTGTAAAAATTTGAGAGCGATCCAACGGTTGGATCAAAAGTTACGGCCCTTTTGGAACCGGTGCGCTGGTCTCGAGCGCAGAGACCTCCCCTTCACCAAGTAGCGACTCTACATCTACTCCAAGGGAAACGGCCTCTGGAAACTCTTGTAAAAATTTGAGGGCGATCAACGGTCGTATCAAAAGTTACGGCCCTTTCGAAACGGTACGCTGGTCTCGAGCGTAGAGACCTCCCCCTCACCGAGTAGGGATTCCACATCTACTCCAAGGGAAACGGCGTCCGGAAACTCCTTTAAAAATTTGAGGGCGATCCAACGGTCGGATCAAAAGTTACGGCCCTTTCGAACCGGAATGCTGGTGTCGAGACCTGAGACCTCCCCCTCACACGAGTAGCGATTCCACATCTGCTGTGACGAAAACGGCGTCCGGAAACTCCTGTAAAAATTTGAGGGCGATCCAACTGTCGGATCAAAAGTTACGGCCCTTTCGAACCGGCACGTTGGTCTAGAGCGCATAGACGTCCGCATCACTGAGTAGCAATTCGATATCTTCTGCCATGAAAACGGCGTTCAGAAACTCCTGTAAAAATTTGAGGGCGATCCAACGGTCGGATCAAAAGTTACGGCCCTTTGGAACCGGTACTCTAGTCTCTAGCGCAGAGATCTCTGCCTCATCGAGTAGTGATTCCACAGCAACTCCAAAGAAAACAGCCTCCGGAATCGCCTATAAAAAATAGAGGGCGATCCAACGGTCGGATCAAAAGTTACGGCCCTTTCGAACCGGTATTCTAGTCTCTTGTGCAGAGACCTTCGCCTCACCTAGTAGCGGTTCTATATCTTCTGCCAGGAAAACGGCGTTCAGAAACTCCTGTAAAAATTTGAGGGCGATCCAACAGTCGGATCAAAAGTTACGGCCCTTTCGAACCAGTACTCGTCTCTAGCGAAGAGACCTCTGCGTCATGGAGTAGCGATTCCATATCTACTCTAAGGAAAACGGCCTCCGCAATCTCCTGTAAAAATTTGAGGGCGCTCCAAAGGTTGGATCAAAAGTTACGGCCCTTTCGAACCGGTACTCTAGTCTCTAGCGCAGAGACCTCCACCTCACCGAGTTGCGTTTCCACATCTAGTCCAAAGAAAACGGCCTTCGGAATCTCCTGTAAAAAATAGAGGGCGATCCAACGGTCGGATCAAAAGTTAGGTCCCTTTCGAACCGGTACTCTAGTCTCTAGCGGAGAGACCTTTGCCTCACCGAGTAGCGATTCCACATCTACTCCAAGAAAAACAACTTCTGGAAACTCCTGTAAAAATTTTAGGGCGATCCAACGGTCGGATCAAAAGTTACGGCCCATTCGAACCGGTACTCTCGTCTCGAGCGAAGAGACCTCCGTGTCACGGAGTAGCGATTCCACATCTACTCTATGGAAAACGGCCTCCGCAATCTCCTCTAAAAATTTGAGGGCGATCCAACGGTCGGATCAAAAGTTATGGCCCTTTCAAACCGGTACTCTTGTCTCTAGTGAAGAGACCTCGGACTCACCGAGTATTGATTCCAGATCTACTCCAAGGCAAACGGCCTCTGGAATCTCCTGTAAAAATTTTAGGGCGATCCAACTATCGGATCAAAAGTTACGGCCGTTTCGAACTGGTATGCTGGTCTTGAGCGAAGAGACCTCTGCCTCACTGAGTAGGGATTCCACATTTACTCCAAGGGAAAGGGCCTCTGGAAACTCCTGTAAAAATTTGAGGGCGATCCAACGGTCGAATCAAAAGTTACGGCCCTTTCGAACCTGTAACCTGGTCTCGAGAGCAGAGACCTCTGCCTCACCGAGTAGCAATTCCACATCTACTGGAAGGAAAAAGGTGTCTGAAAACTCCTGTAAAAATTTGATGACGATGCCACGGTCGGATCAAAGTTACGGCCTTTTCGAACCGGTAACCTGGTCCCAAGAGTAGAGACCTCCGCCTCACCGAGTAGCGATTCCATATCTTCTGAAAGGAAAACAACATTCAGAAACTCCTGTAAAAATTTGATGACGATGCCACGGTCGGATCAAAGTTACGGCCTTTTCGAACCGGTAACCTGGTCCCAAGAGTAGAGACCTCCGCCTCATCGAGTACCGATTCCACATCTACTGCAAGGAAAACGGCGATCGGAAACTCCTGTAAAAATCTGAGGGTGATCTAACAGTTGGATCAAAAGGTATGGCCTTTTCGAACCGGTACTCTAGTCTCCAACGAAAAGTCCTCCGCCTCACCGAGTAGAGATTCCACATCTACTCCAAGGAAAACGGCGTCCGAAAACTCCTGTAAAAATTTGAGGGCGATCCTACGGTCGGATCAAAAGTTATGGCCCTTTCGAACTGGTACTCTAGTCTCTAGCGACGAGACCTCCTCCTCACTAAGTAGCGATTCCACATCTACTTTAAGGGAAACGGCATCCGGAATCTCCTGTAAAAATTTGAGGGCGATCCAAAGGCCGGATCCAAAGTTACGACCCTTTCGAACCAGTGCGCTTGTCTCGAGCGCGGAGACATCAGCCTCACCGAGTAGGGATTCCACATCTACTCCAAGGGAAACGGCTTCCGGAATCTCCTGTAAAAATTTCAGGGCGATCCAACGGTCGGATCAAGAGTTACGGCCCTTTCGAACCGGTACGCTAGTCTCGAGCGCAGAGACCTCCCCCTCACTGGAGTAGCGATTTCGCATCTACGCTGAGGAAAACGGCCTCTGGAATCTCCTGTAAAAATTTTAGGGCGATCCAACGGTCGGATCAAAAGTTACGGCCCTTTTGAACCGGTACTCTAGTCTCTAGCGCAGAGACCTCCGCCTCACCGAGTAGCGATTCCACATCTACTCCAACGAAAACGGCCTCCGAAACCTCCTCTAAAAATTTGAGGGTGATCCAATGGCCGGATCAAAAGTTACGGTCCTTTCGAACCGGTACGCTTGTGTCGAGCGCAGAGACGTCCGCCTCACCGAGTAGCGATTCCACATCTACTCCAAAGAAAACATCCTATGGAAACTCCTGTAAATATTTGAGGGCGATCCAACGGTCGGATCAAAAGCTACGGCCCTTTCTAACCGGTACGCTGGTCTCGAGCGTAGAGACCTCCGCCGCACCGAGTAGCAATTCCACATCTACTCCAAGGAAAACGACGTTCGCAAACACCTGTAAATATTTGAGGGCAATCCAACGGTCGGATCAAAAGTTAGGCTCTTTCGAACCGGTACTCTAGTCTCTAGCGAAGAGGCCTTCTCCTCACCGAGTAGCGATTCGACATCTACTCCAAGGGAAACGGCCTGTGGAATCTCCTGTAAAAATTTGAGGGCGATCCAAAAGCCGGATCAAAAGCTACGGCCCTTTCGAACAGGAACGCTAGTCTCGAGCGCAGAGACCACCGGCTCACCGAGTAGCGATTCCACATTTTCTGCAAGGAAAACAGCGTTCCGAAACTCCTGTAAAAATTTTAGGGCGATCCAACGGCCGGATCAAAAGTTACGGCCCTTTCGAACCGGTATGCTTGTCAGGAGCGTAGAGACGTCCGCCTTACCGAGTAGCGATTCCACATCTACTCCAAAGAAAACATCCTACGAAAACTCCTGTAAATATTTGAGGGCGATCCAACGGTCGGATCAAAAGCTACGGCCCTTTCTAACCGGTATGCTGGTCTCGGGCGCAGAGACCTCCACCGCACCGAGTAGCAATTCCACATCTACTGCAAGGAAAACGGCGTCAGGAAACTCCTGTAAAAATTTGACGGTGATCCAATGGTCGGATCAATAGTTAAGGCCCTTACGAACCGGTACTCTAGTCTCTAGCGAAGAGACCTCCGCCTCACCAAGTAGCGATTCCATATCTACTGCAAGGAAAACGATGTTCGGAAACTCCTGTAAAAATTTGAGGGTGATCCAACTGTCGGATCAAAAGTTACAGCCCTTTCGAACCGGTAAGCTGATCTCGAGCGCAGTGACCTCCGCCTCACCGAGTAGAGATTCCACATCTACTTTAAGGAAAACAGCTTCTGGAAACTCTTGTAAAAATTTTAGGGCGATCCAACGGCTGGATAAAAAATTATGGCCCTTTCGAACCGGTACGCTGGTCTCGAGCGCAGAGACCTCCGGCTCACCGAGCAGGGATTCCACATCTACTCCAAGGAAAACATCCTACGGAAACTCCTGTAAATATTTGAGGGCGATCCAACGGTCGGATCAAAAGTTAGGGCACATTCGAACCGATACTTTAGTCTCTAGCGAATAGACCTCTGCCTCACCGATTACTGATTCAACATCTACTGCAAGGAAAACGGCGTCCGAAAACTCCTATAAAAATTTGAGGGCGATACAACGGTCAGATCAAAAGTTACGGCCCTTTCGAACCGGTTCGCCTGTCTCGAGCGCAGAGACATCAACCTCACCGAGTAGAGATTCCACATCTACTCCAAAGGAAACGGCATCTGGAAACTCCAGTAAAACTTTGAGGACGATCCAAAACTCGGATCAAAATTTATGGCCCTTTCGAACCGGTACTCTAGTCTTTAGCGAAGAGACCTCTTCCTCACCGAGTAGCGATTCCACATCTACTCCAAGGGAATCGGCCTTCGGAATCTCTTGTAAAAATTTGAGGGCGATCCAACAGCAGATCAAAAGCTACGTCCCTTTCGAACCGGTACGCTGGTCTCGAGCGCAGAGAACTCTGCCTCACCGAGTAGCGATCCCACTTCTTTTGTAACGAAAATGGCGTTCAGAAACTTCTGTAAAAATTTGAGGGCGATCCAACGGTCGGATCAAAAGTTACGGCCCTTTCGAACCGGTACTCTAGTCTCTAGCGAAGAGACCTCCGCCTCACCGAGTAGCAATTCCACATCTACTCCAAAGAAAACGGCCTCCGGAATCTCCTGTAAAAATTTGAGGGCGATCCACCGGTCGAATCAAAAGTTACGGCCCTTTCGAACCGGTTCGCTTGTCTCGAGCGCAGAGACCTCCGCCTCACCGAGTAGCGATTCCACATCTACTTTAAGGAAAACAGCTTCTGGAAACTCCTGTAAAAATTTGAGGGCGATCCAACGGTCGGATCACAAGTTACGGCCCTTTCGAACCGGTACTCTAGTCTCTAGCGAAGAGACCTCCGCCTCACCGAGCAGCGATTCCACATCTACTCCAACGAAAACAGCCTCCGGAATCTCTTGTAAAAATTTTAGGGCAATACAACGGTCAGATCAAAAGTTACGGCCCTTTCGAACCGGTTCGCTTGTCTCGAGCGCAGAGACCTCCGCCTCACCGAGTAGCGATTCCACATCTTCTGCAAGGAAAACGGCGTTCGGAAACTCTTGTAAAAATTTGAGGGCGATCCAACGGTTTACTCAAAAGTTACGGCCTTTTCGAACCGAACGCTGGTCTCGAGCGCAGAGACCTCCACCTTACCGAGTAGCGATTCCACATCTACTCCAAGGAAAACAGCTTTTGGAAACTCCTGTAAAAATTTTAGGGCGATCCAACGGTTGGATCAAAAGTTACAGCCCTTTCAAACCGGTATTCTAGTCTCTAGCGAAGAGACCTCCGCCTCATCGAGTAGCGATTCCACATCTACTCCAAGGGAAACGGCCTCTGGAATCTCCTGTAAAAATTTAAGGGCGATCCAACGGCTGGATCAAAAGCTACGGGCCTTTCGAACCGGTACGCTGGTCTCGAGCGCAGAGATCTCCGGCTCACCGAGTAGCAATTCCACATCTACTCCAACAAAAACGGCCTCCAGAATCTCCTGTAAAAATTTGAGGGCGATCCAACGGTCGGATCAAAAGTTACGGCCCTTTCGAACTGGGATGCTGGTCTCGAGCGCAATGACCTCCGCTTCCCCGAGTAGCGATTCCACATCTACTCCATGGAAAACAGCTTTTGGAAACTCCTGTAAAAATTTTAGAGGGATCCAACGGTCGGATCAAAAGTTACGGCCCGTTCGAACCGGTACTCTAGTCTCTAGCGAAGAGACCTCCGTCTCACCGAGAAACGATTTCACATCTACTCAAAGGGAAACGGCCTCCGAAATGTCCAGTAAAACTTTTTGGGCGATCCAACGGTCGGATCAAAAGTTAGGGCCCTTTCGAACCGGTAATCTAGTCTCTAGCGAAGAGACCTCCTCCTCACCAAGTAGCGATTCCACATCTACTCCAAGGGAAACGGCCTCCGGAATCTCCTGTAAAAATTTAAGGGCGATCCAACGGCCGGATCAAAAGCTACGGCCCTTTCGAACCGGTACGCTGCTCTCGAGCGCAAAGACCGCCGCCTTTCCGAGTACCGATTCCACATTTTCTGCAAGGAAAACAACGTTTAGAAACTCCTGTAAAAATTTGAGGGCGATCCAACGGTCGGATCAAAAGTTAGGGCCCTTTCGAACCGGTACTCTAGTCTCTAGCGAAGAGACCTCCGCCTCATCGAGTAGCGATTCCACATATACTGCAAGGAAAACGGCGTCTGGAAAATCCTGTAAAAATTTGAGGGCGATCCAACGGTCGGATCAAAAGTTATGGCCCTTTCGAACCGGTACTCTATTCCCTAGCGAAGAGACCTCCGCCTCACCGAGTAGCGATTCCACATATACTGCAAGGAAAATGCCGTCTGGAAAATCCTGTAAAAATTTGAGGGCGATCCAACGGTCGGATCAAAAGTTATGGCCCTTTCGAACCGGTACTCTAGTCCCTAGCGAAGAGACCTCCGCCTCACCGAGTAGCGATTCCACATCTACTCCAAGGAAAAGGGCCTCCGGAATCTTCTCAAAAAATTTGAGGGCGATGCAACGGTCGGATAAAAAATTGTGGCCCTTTCGAATCGGTACTCTTGTCTCGAGCGAAGAGACCTCTGCATCACCAAGTAGCGATTCTGCATCTACTCCAAGGAAATCGGCGTCCGGAAACTCCTGGAAAAATTTGAGAGCGATTCAACTGTCGGATCAAAAGTTATGGCCCTTTCGAATCAGTACGCTTGTCGAGAGCGTAGAGACCTGCGCATCAACGAGAAGGTATTATACATCTACTCCAAGGAAAATGGCGTCCGGAAACTCCTGTAAAAATTTCAGGGCGATCCAACAGTTGGATTAAAAGTTATGGCCCTTTCAAACCAGCACTCTAATCTCGAGCGACGAGACCTGCGCCTCACCGAGTAGCGATTCCACATCTACTCCAAGGGAAACGGCCTCCGAAAACTCCTGTCAAAATTTGAGGGCGATCCAAAGGTCGGATGAAAAGTTATGGCCCTTTCGAACCGGTACGCTGGTCCGGAGCGGAGAGACATCCGCATCACCGAGTAGCGATTCCATATCTACTTCAAGGACAACAGCCTCTGAAATCTCCTGTAAAAATTTGAGGGCGATCCATCGGTCGGATCAAAATTTGTAACCCTTTCGAACCGGTACGCTGGTCTCGAGCGTAGAGACCTCCGCCGCACTGAGTAGTGATTGCATATCTACTACAAGTAAAGCGACGTCCTGAAACTCCTGGAAAAATTTGAGGGCGATCCAACGGTCGGATCAAAAGTTACGACCCCTTCGAACCGGTATTCTAGTCTCTAGCGAAGAGACCTACGCCTCACTGAGTAGCGATTCCACATATACTGCAATGAAAACGGCGTTCGGAAAATCCTGTAAAAATTTGAGGGTGATCCAACGGTCGGATCAAAAGTTATGGCCCTTTCGAACCGGTACTCTAGTCCCTAGCGAAGAGACGTCCGCCTCACCGAGTAGCGATTCCACATCTACTCCAAGGAAAACGGCCTCCGGAATCTTCCGAAAAAATTTGAGGGCGACGCAACGGTTGGATAAAAAATTGTAGCCCTTTCGAACCGATACGCTGGTCTCGAGCGTAGAGACCTCGGCCTCACCAAGTAGCGATTCCACATCTACTGCAAGGAAAACAGCTTCTAGAAACTCCTGTAAAACTTTGAGGGCGATCCAACGATCGGATCAGAAGTTATGGCCCCTTCGATCCGGTTCTCTAGTCCCTAGCGAAGAGACCTTCGCCTCACCGAGTAGCGATTCCACATCTACTCCAAGGAAAACGGCCTCCAGAAACTCCTGTAAAAATTTGAGGGCGATCCAACGGTCCGATCAAAAGTTATGGCCCCTTCGATCCGGTACTCTAGTCTCTAGCGAAGAGACCTCCGCCTCACCGAGTAGCAATTCCACATCTACTCCAAGAAAAACGGCCTCCACAAACAACTGTAAAACTTTGAGGGCTATCCCACGATCGGATCAAATGTTATGGCCCTTTCGAACCGTACTCTAGTCTCTAGCGAAGAGAACTCCGCCTTACCGAAAAGCGATTCCACATCTACTCCAAGGAAAACAGCGTCCGGAAACTTCTGTAAATATTTAAGGGCGATCCAACTGTCGGATCAAAACTTATGGCCCTTTCAAACCGGTACTCTTGTTTCAAGCGAACAGACCTCCACCTCACCGAGTAGCGATTCAACATCTACTCCAAGAAAAACGACGTTTGGAAACTCCTGTAAAACTTTGAAGGCGATCCAAGGGTCGGATCAAAAGTTATGGCCTTTTCAAACTGGTACTCTAGTCTCGAGCGAAAAGATCTTCGCCTCACTGAGTAGCGATTCCACATCTACTACAAGGAAAACGACGTCCGGAAACTCCTGTAAAAATTTGAGGGCGATTCAATGGTCGGATCAAAAGTTATGGCCCTCTCGAACCGTTACTCTTGTCTCAAGCGAAAAGACCTCCGCCTCACCGGTAGTGATTCCACATCTACTCCAAGGAAAACAGCGTCCGGAAACTCCTGGAAAAATGTGAGGGCGATCCAACGGTCGGATCAAAAGTAATGGCCCTTTCGAATCGGTGCGCTGGTCCAGAGCTTAGAGACCTGCGCATCACCGAGTAGCGATTCCACATCTACTCTAAGGAAAACGATTTCCGAAAACTCCTGTAAAAATTTGAGGGCGATCCAACGGTCGGATCAAAAGTTATGGCCCTTTGAATCAGTACTCTTGTCTCGAGCGAAGAGACCTACGCATCACCAAGTAGCGATTCCACATCTAGTCCAATGAAAAGTCCTCCGGAAACTCCTGTAAAAATTTGAGGGCGATCCAACGAACGGATAAAAAATTGTAGCCCTTTCGAACCGATACGCTGGTCTCGAGCGCAGAGACCTCCGCCTCAACGAGTAGCGATTCCCCATCTACACCAAGGAAAACAGCATCTGGAAACTCCTGTAAGAATTTGGGAGCGATCCAACGGTCGGATCATAAGTTATGACCTTTCAAACTGGTACTCTAGTCTCTAGCGAAGAGACCTCTGCCTCACCGAGTAGCGATTCCATATCTGCTCTAAGGAAAACGATCTTCGAAAACTCCTGTAAAAATTTGAGGGCGATCCAACGGTCGGATCATAAGTTATGACCTTTCAAACTGGTACTCTAGTCTCTAGCGAAGAGACCTCTGCCTCACCGAGTAGCGATTCCATATCTGCTCTAAGGAAAACGATCTTCGAAAACTCCTGTAAAAATTTGAGGGCGATCCAACGGTCGGATCAAAAGTTATGGCCCTTTCAAATCGGTACTCGATTCTCGAGCGTAGAGACCTGCGCATCACCGAGTAGCTATTCCACATCTACTACAAGGAAAATGGAGTCTGGAAACTCCTGTAAACATTTCGGGGCGATCCAACGGTCGGATCAAAAATTATGGCCCTTTCGAATTGGTACTCTTGTCTCTAGCGAAGAGACCTATTCATCACCGAGTAGCGATTCCACATCTACTCCAAGGAAAACGTCCTCCGGAAACTCCTATAAAAATTTGAGGGCGATCCAACGGCCGGATCAAAAATTGTAGCCCTTTCGAACTGGTACGCTGGTCTCGAGCACAGAGACTTCCGCCTCATTGAGTAGCGATTCCACATCTACTCCAAGGAAAACGTCCTCCTAAACTCCTGTAAAAATTTGAGGGTGATCCAACGGTCGGATCAAAAATTGTAGCCCTTTCGAACCGGTACGCTGGTCTGTAGCGAAGAGACCTCCGCCTCACCGAGTAGTGATTCCACACCTACTCCAAGGAAAACGGCCTCCGGAAACTCCTGTAAGAATTTGAGGGCGATGCAACGGTCAGATCAAAAGTTATGGCCCTTTCAGATCGGTACTCGAGTCTCGAGTGTAGAGACCTGCGCATGACCGAGGAACTATTCCACATCTACTCCAAGGAAAATGGCATTCGGAAACTCCTTTAAAAATTTCAGGGCGATCCAACGGTCGGATCAAAAATTGTGGCCCAGCACCTGTTCTCTGTGATAGGTTTCCTCTTCATTCAATGTGTTTTATTTGATAGTAATGTCTGGCCTTGCATGGTCTTTCCTTGGGAGCATGTTCCCGTTACTGTTTATTTCAGTTTCATAGGTTTGGGAGTTTGTTCTCTCTTTGGCCTCACTTCCCTGTACAAATTTTTCTGTTTTTGCTGGGTCACCAGCCTTGTTACTTTTGATCTATAATACAAACTTATATTTAGATCAAAAAAAAATTGTGGCCCTTTCGAATCGGTACTCTTGTCTCAAGCGAAGAGACCTCTGCATCACCGAGTAGCGATTCCACATCTACTCCAAGGAAATCGGCGTCCGGAAACTCCTCGAAAAATTTGAGGGCGATTCAATGGTCGGATCAAAAGTTATGGCCCTTTCGAATCGGTACGCTGGTCCAGAGCGTAGAGACCTGCACATCTACGAGTAGGTATTATACATCTATTCCAAGGAAAATGGCGTCCGGAAACTCCTGTAAAAATTTCAGGGTGATCCAACAGTCGGATCAAAAGTTATGGTCCTTTCAAACCGGTACTCTAATCTCGAGCGACGAGACCTGCGCCTCACGGAGTAGCGATTCTACATCTACTACACGAACGACGTCGTCCGGAAACTCCGGTAAAAATTTGAGGGCGATCTAACGATCGGATCAAAAGTTATGGCCCTTTTGAACCAGTACTCTAGTCTTTAGCGAAGAGACCTTCGCCTCGCCGACTAGCGATTCCACATCTAATCTAAGCAAAACGGCATCCGAAAACTCCTGTAAAAATTTGAGGGCGATCCAACGATCGGATCAAAAGTTATGGCCCTTCCAAATCATACTCTCGTCTCTAGCGAAGAGACTTCCGCCTCACCAAGTAGCGATTCCACATCTACTACAAGGAAAACAGCGTCCGGAAACTCCTGTAAAAATTTTCGGGCGATCCAACAGTCGGATCACAAGTTATAGCCCTTTCGAACCAGTACTCTAGTCACTAGCGAAGAGACCTCCGCCTCGCTGAGTAGCAATTCCACATCTACTCCAAGGAAAACGGCCTCCGAAAACTCCTGTAAAAATTTAAGGGCGATCCAACGATCGGATCAAAAGTTATGGCCCTTTCGAACCGTACTCTAGTCTCTAGCGAAGAGAACTTCGCCTCATCGAGAAGCGATTCCACATCTACTCAAAGGAAAACAGCGTCAGGAAACTCCTGTAAATATTTAAGGGCGATCCAAAGGTCGGATCAAAGCTTATGGCCCTTTCGAACCGGCACTCTTGTCTCAAGCGAAAAGACCTCCGCCTCACCGAGTAGCGATTCAACATCTACTTCAACAAAAACAGCGTTTGAAAACTCCTGTAAAAATTTGAGGGCGATTCAAAGGTCGGATCCAAAGTTATGGCACTTTCGAACCGTACTCTCGTCTCTAGCGAAGAGACCTCCGCTCACCGAGTAGCGATTCCACATCTACTACAAGGAAAACGGCGTCCAGAAACTACTGTAAAAATTTGAGGGCGATCCAACGGTCAGATCAAAAGTTATGGCCATTTTCAAACCGGTACTCTTGTTTCGAGCGAAAAGACCTCCGCCTCACCGAGTAGCGATTCCATATCTACTCCAAGGAAAACGGCGTCCGGAAACTCCTGTAAAAATTTGAGGGCGATCCAACGGTCGGATCAAAAGTAATGGCCCTTTCGAATCGGAACGTTGGTCCAGAGCATAGAGACCTGCGCATCAACGAGTAGGTATTATACATCTACTACAAGGAAATTGGTGTCCAGAAACTCCTGTAAAAATTTCGGGGTGATCCAACAGTTGGATCAAAAGTTATGGCCCTTTTGAATCGTTACTCTTGTCTCGAGCGAAGAGACCTACGCATCATCGAGTAGCGATTCCACATCTACTTCAACAAAAACAGCGTTTGAAAACTCCTGTAAAAATTTGAGGGCGATTCAAAGGTCGGATCCAAAGTTATGGCACTTTCGAACCGTACTCTCGTCTCTAGCGAAGAGACGTCTGCATCACCTAGTAGCGATTCCACATCTACTCCAAGGAAAACGTTCTCCGGAAACTCCTGTAAAAATTTGAGGGTGATCCAACTGCCGGATCAAAAATAGTAGCCCTTTCAAACCGGTATGCTGGTCTCGAGCGTAGAGACCTCCGCCTCACCGAGTAGCGATTCCACACCTACTTCAAGGAAAACATCCTCCGAAAACTCCTGTAAAAATTTGAGGGCGATCCAACGGCCGGATAAAAAATTATAGCCCTTTCGAACTAGTACGCTGGTCTCGAGCGCAGAGACCTCCGGCTCACCGAGTAGTGATTCCCCATCTACACCAAGGAAAACGGCGTCCGGAAACTCATGTAAGAATTTGGGAGCGATCCAACGGTCAGATCATAAGTTATGCCCTTTCGAACCGGTACTCTAGTCTCTAGCGAAGAGACCTCCGCCTCACCGAGTAGCGATTCCACATCTACTCCAAGGAAAACGGTCTCCGGAAACTCCTGTAAAAATTTGATGGCGATCCAACAGTCGAATCAAAAGTTATGGCCCTTTCGAATTGGTACTCTAGTCTCTAGTGAAGAGACCTCCGCATCACCGAGTAGCAATTCCACACCTACTCCAAGGAAAACGGCCTCTGGAAACTCCTGTAAAAATTTGAGGGCGATCCAACGGTCGGATCAAAAGTTATGGCCCTTTTAAATCGGTACTCAAGTCTCGAGCGTAGAGACCTGCGCATCACCGAGTAGCTATTCCACATCTAGTCGAAGGAAAATGGCGTCCGGAAACTCCTGTAAACATTTCAGGGCGATCCAACAGTTGGATCAAAAATTGTGGCCCTTTCGAATCGGTACTCTTGTCTCGAGCGAAGAGACCTCTGCATCACCGAGTAGCAATTCCACATCTACTCCAAGGAAAATGGCATCCGAAAACTCCTGTAAAAAATTTGAGGGCGATCCAACGATCGGATAAAAAGTTATAACCCTTTCGAACAGGTACAGTGGTCTCGAGCGCAGAGACTCCGTCTCACCGAGTAGCGATTCCACATCCACTCCAAGGTAAACGGCATCCGGAAACTCCTGTAAAACTTTGAGGGCGATCCAACGGTCGGATCAAAAGTTATGGCCCTTTCGAACCGGTACACTGGACCAGAGCGCAGAGACCTCCGCATCACCGGGTAGGTATTATACATCTACTCCAAGGAAAATAGTTTCCAGAAACTCCTGTAAAAATTTCGGGGTGATCCAACAGTCGGATCAAAAGTTATGGCCCTTTTGAATCGGTACTCTTGTGTCGGGCGCAGAAACCTCCACCTCACCGAGTAGCGATTCCCCATCTACGCCAAGGAAAACGGCGTCCGGAAACTCCTCTAAGAATTTGGGAGCGATCTAACGGTCGGATCATAAGTTATGGCCTTTCGAACCGGTACACTAGTCTCAAGCGAAAAGACCTGCGCCTCACCGAGTAGCGATTCTACATCTACTACAAGGATAACGACGTCAACGGTCGGATCAAAAGTTATTGCCCTTTCAAATCGTACTCGAGTCTCGAGCGTAGAGACCTGCGCATCACCAAGTAGCCACATCTACTCCAAGGAAAATGGCGTCCGGAAACTCCTGTAAACATTTTGGGGTGATCCAACGGTAGGATAAAAAATTGTAGCCCTTTCGAACCGGTACGGTGGTCTCGAGCGCAGAGACCTCCGCCTCACCGAGTAGCGATTCCACATCTACTCCAAGGAAAACGGCCTCCGGAAACTCCTGTAAAACTTGAGGGCGATCCAACGGTCGGATCAAAAGTTATTGGCGTTTCAAACCGGTGCTCTAGTCTCGAGCGAAGAGACCTTTGCCTCACCAAGTAGCGATTCTACAACTACTATAAGGAAAACGGTGTCCGGAAACTCCTGTAAACATTTAGGGGCTATCCAATGTTCGGATCAAAAAGTTATGACCTTTCGAACCGGTACTCTAGTCTCTAGCGATGAGACCTCCACCTCATCGAGTAGCGATTCCACATCTATACCAAGAAAAACGGCCTTCGAAAACTCCTGTAAAATTTTGAAGGCGATCCAACGATCGGATCAAAAGTTATTGCCATTTCGAAGCGGTACTCTTGTCTCGAGCGAAGAGACCTGTGCCTCACCGACTAGCGATTCCACTTCTACTCCAAGGAAAACGGCCTCCGGAAACTCTTGTAAAAATTTGGGGGCGATCCTACGGTCGGATCAAAAGTTATGGCCTTTTCAAACTGGTACTCTGTTCTCGAGCGAAGAGACCTTCGCCTCACCGAGTAGCTATTCTACATCTACTACAAGGAAAACGGCATCCGAAAACTCCTGTAAAAAATTTGAGGGCGATCCAACGGTCGGATAAAAAGTTATAACCCTTTCGAACAGGTACGGTGGTCTCGAGCGCATAGACTCCGTCTCACCGAGTAGCGATTCCACATCCACTCCAAGGTAAACGGCATCCGGAAACTCCTGTAAAACTTTGAGGGCGATCCAACGGTCGGATCAAAAGTTATGGCCCTTTCGAACCGGTACACTGGACCAGAGCGCAGAGACCTCCGCATCACCGGGTAGGTATTATACATCTACTCCAAGGAAAATAGTTTCCAGAAACTCCTGTAAAAATTTCGGGGTGATCCAACAGTCGGATCAAAAGTTATGGCCCTTTTGAATCGGTACTCTTGTGTCGGGCGCAGAAACCTCCACCTCACCGAGTAGCGATTCCCCATCTACGCCAAGGAAAACGGCGTCCGGAAACTCCTCTAAGAATTTGGGAGCGATCTAACGGTCGGATCATAAGTTATGGCCTTTCGAACCGGTACACTAGTCTCAAGCGAAAAGACCTGCGCCTCACCGAGTAGCGATTCTACATCTACTACAAGGATAACGACGTCAACGGTCGGATCAAAAGTTATTGCCCTTTCAAATCGTACTCGAGTCTCGAGCGTAGAGACCTGCGCATCACCAAGTAGCCACATCTACTCCAAGGAAAATGGCGTCCGGAAACTCCTGTAAACATTTTGGGGTGATCCAACGGTAGGATAAAAAATTGTAGCCCTTTCGAACCGGTACGGTGGTCTCGAGCGCAGAGACCTCCGCCTCACCGAGTAGCGATTCCACATCTACTCCAAGGAAAACGGCCTCCGGAAACTCCTGTAAAACTTGAGGGCGATCCAACGGTCGGATCAAAAGTTATTGGCGTTTCAAACCGGTGCTCTAGTCTCGAGCGAAGAGACCTTTGCCTCACCAAGTAGCGATTCTACAACTACTATAAGGAAAACGGTGTCCGGAAACTCCTGTAAACATTTAGGGGCTATCCAATGTTCGGATCAAAAAGTTATGACCTTTCGAACCGGTACTCTAGTCTCTAGCGATGAGACCTCCACCTCATCGAGTAGCGATTCCACATCTATACCAAGAAAAACGGCCTTCGGAAACTCCTGTAAAATTTTGAAGGCGATCCAACGATCGGATCAAAAGTTATTGCCATTTCGAAGCGGTACTCTTGTCTCGAGCGAAGAGACCTGTGCCTCACCGACTAGCGAATCCACTTCTACTTCAAGGAAAACGGCCTCCGGAAACTCTTGGAAAAATTTGGGGGCGATCCTACGGTCGGATCAAAAGTTATGGCCTTTTCAAACTGGTACTCTGTTCTCGAGCGAAGAGACCTTCGCCTCACCGAGTAGCGATTCCACATCCACTACAAGGAAAACGGCATCCGAAAACTCCTGTAAAACTTTGAGGGCGATCTAACTGTCGGATCAAAAGTTATGGCCCTTTCGAACCGGTACACTGGACCAGAGCGTAGAGACCTCCGCATCACCGCGTAGCTATTCCACTTTTACTCCCAAGGAAAACGGCCTCCGGAAACTCCTATAAAAATTTGAGGGCGATCTAAAGGTAGGATAAAAAATTATAGCCCTTTCGAACCGTTACGGTGGTCTCGATTGCAGAGACCTCCGCCACACCGAGTAGCGATTCCCCCTCTACTCCAAGGAAAACGGCCTTCGGAAACTCCTGTAATAATTTGGGGGCGATCCAATGGTCGGATCAAAAGTTATTGTCCTTTCAAACTGGTACTCTAGTCTCGAGCGAAGAGACCTTCGCCTCACCCAGTAGCGATTCGAGATCTACTATAAGAAAAACGTCATCCGGAAACTTCTGTAAAAATTTGGGGGCCATCCAACGTTCGGATCAATAGTTATGGCCTTTTCCAACCGGTACTCTAGTCTCGAGCGAAGAGACCTTCGCTTAACCGAGTAGCGATTCGACATCTACTACAAGGAAAACGGTGTCCGGAAACTCCTGTAAAAATTTGAGGGCGATCCTACGGTCGGATCAAAAGTTATGCCCTTGCGAACCGGTACTCTAGTCTCTAGCGATGAGACCTTCGCCTTACCGAGTAGCGATTCCACATCTACCCCAAGGAAAAAGGCCTCCGGAAACTCCTGTAAAAATTTGAAGGCGATCCAACGCTCGGATCAAAAGTTATTGCCCTTTCGAATCGGTACTCTTGTCTCGAGCGAAGAGACCTCCGCCTAACCGAGTAGCGATTCCACATCTACTCCAAGGAAAACGGCCTCTGGAAACTCCTGTAAAAATTTGAGGGTGATCTAACGGTCGGATAAAAAATTGTAGCCCTTTGAAACCGGTAAGGTGGTCTCGAGCGCAGAGACCTCCGCATCACCGAGTAGCGATTACACATGTAATCCAAGGGAAACGGCCCCCGGAAACTCCTGTAAAAATTTGAGGGCGATCTAACGGTCAGATAAAAAATTGTAGCCCTTTCAAACCAGTACGGTGGTCTCGAACGCAGACATCTCCGCATCACCGAGTAGCGATTACACATGTACTCCAAGGGAAACGGCTTCCGCAAACTCCTATAAAAATTTGAGGGCGATCCAACGGTCGGATCAAAAGTTGTGGCCCTTTCGAACCGGTACGCTGGTCTCCCTGAGTAGCGATTCCACATCTACTCCAAGGAAAACGGCGTTCGGAAACTCCTGTAAAAATTTATGGGCAATCCAACGGTCGGATAAAAACTTATGGCCCTTTCGAACAGGTACGCTGGTCTCGAGCGAAGATACCTCCGCCTCACTGAGTAGCGATTCCACATATACTCCAAGGAAAACGGCCTCCGGAAACTCCTGTAAAAATTTAAGGGCGTTCTAACGGTCGGATAAAAAATTATAGCACTTTCAAACCAGTACGGTGGTCTCGAGCGTAGAGACCTCCGCATCACCGAGTAGTGATTACACATGTACTCCAAGGGAAACGGATTCCGGAAACTCCTCTAAACATTTGAAGGCGATCCAACGGTTGTATCAAAAGTTAAGGCCCTTTCGAACCGGTACGCTGGACTCACCGAGTAGCGATTCCACATCTACTCCAAGGAAAATGGCGTCCGGAAACTCCAGTAAATATTTGGGGGCAATCCAACGGTCGGATCAAAAGTTATGGCACTTTCGAACCGGTACTCTTGTCTCGAGCGAAGAGATCTCCGCCTCACCGAATAGCGATTACACTTCTACTCCAAGGAAAACGGCGTCCGGAAACTCCCGTAACAATTTGAGGGCGATCCACGAACTGCTGTCAAGGGTGATGCGTGGATTCGACAGCCCACACAGCCCCTAGGGACTCAGAAATGACCAACGAACTGCTGTCACGGGTGAGGCGTGGATTCAACAGCCCACACAGCCCCTAGGGACTCAGAAATGACCAACGAACTGCTGTCACGGGTGACGCGTGGATTCGATAGCCGAGACAGCCCCTAAGGACTCAGAAATCATCAACGAACTGCTGTCACGGGTGACGCGTGGATTCGACAGCCCACACAGCCCCCTACGGAGTCACAAATCATCAACGAATTGCTGTAACGGGTGACGCGTGGATTCAACAGCCCACACAGCCCCTAGGGACTAAGAAATGACCAACGAACTGCTGTCACGGGTGACGCGTAGAATCGACGACCCACACAGTCCCTAGGGACTAAGAAATGACCAAAGAACTGCTGTCACGGGTGAAGCGTGGATTCGACAACCACCCAGCCCCCTAGAGACTGAGAAATGACCAACGAACTGGTGTCAAGTGTGGATTCGACAGCCGACACAGCCCCTAGGGACTCAGAAATGACCAACGAAATGCTGTCGCGGGTGACGCTTGGATTGGACAGCCCAGACAGCCCCTAGGGACTCAGAAATCATCCACGAACTGCTGTTAAGGGTGACGCGTGGATTCGACAGCCCACACAGCCCCTAGGGACTCAGACTCAGAAATGACCAACGAACTGCTGTCACGGGAGACGCTTGGATTTGACAGCCCCTAGAGACTCAGAAATCATCAACGAACTGCTGTCACGGGTGACACGTGGATTCGAGAGCCAGCACAGCCCCTACGGACTCACAAATCATCAACGAACTGCTGTCACGGGTGACGCGTGGAATTGACAGCCTACACAGTCCTAGGGACTAAGAAATGACCAACGAACTGCTATCACGGGTGAAGCATGGATTCAACAGCCCACACAGCCCCCTAGGGACTCAAAATGACCAACGAACTGCTGTCAAGGGTGACGCTTGGATTCGATAGCCGACAAATCCCCTAGGGACTCAAAAATGACCAATGAAATGTTGTCACGGGTAACGCTTGGATTGGACAGCCCAGACAGCCCCTACGGACTCAGAAATCATCCTCGAACTGCTGTCAAGGGTGACGCATGGATTCGACAGACCACACAGCCCTAGGGACTCAGAAATGACCAACGAGCTGCTGTCACAGGAGACGCTTGGATTTGACAGCCCCTAGAGACTCAGAAATCATCAACGAACTGCTGTCACGGGTGACACGTGGATTCGAGAGCCAGCACAGCCCCTACGGACTCACAAATCATCAACGAACTGCTGTCAAGGGTGACGCGTGGAATTGACAGCCTACACAGTCCTAGGGACTAAGAAATGACCAACGAACTACTGTCAAGGGTGACTCGTTGAATCGACAGCGCACACAGTCCCTAGGGACTAAGAAATGACCAACGAACTGCTGTCACGGGTGAAGCGTGGATTCGACAGCCCACACAGCCCCCTAGGGACTTAAAATGACCAACGAACTGCTATCAAGGGTGACGCTTGGATTCGATAGCGGACAAATCCCCTAGGGACTCAAAAATGACCAATGAAATGTTGTCACGGGTAATGCTTGGATTGGACAGCCCAGACAGCCCTTAGGGAGTCAGAAATCATCAACGAACTTCTGTCATGGGTGACGCATGGATTCGACAGCCTAGACAGCCCCTAGGGACTCAGAAATCATCCTCGAACCGCTGTCAAGGGTGACACATGGATTCGACAGACCACACAGCCCTAGGGACTCAGAAATGACCAACGAACTGCTGTCACAGGTGACGCGTGGATTCGACAGACCACACAGCCCTAGGGACTCAAAAATGACCAATGAAATGTTGTCACGGGTAACGCTTGGATTGGACAGCTCAGACAGCCCTTAGGGAGTCAGAAATCATCAACGAACTTCTGTCATGGGTGACGCATGGATTCGACAGCCTAGACAGCCCCTAGGGACTCAGAAATAACCAACGAACTGCTGTCACGGGTGAAGCGTGGATTCGACGCCCACACAGCCCCCTAGGGACTTAAAATGACCAACGAACTGCTGTCAAGGGTGACGCTTGGATTCGATAGCCGACAAATCCCCTAGGGACTCAAAAATGACCAATGAAATGTTGTCACGGGTAACGCTTGGATTAGACAGCCCAGACAGCCCTTAGGGAGTCAGAAATCATCAACGAACTTCTATCATGGGTGACGCATGGATTCGACAGCCTAGACAGCCCCTAGGGACTCAGAAATAACCAACGAACTGCTGTCACGGGTGAAGCGTGGATTCGACGCCCACACAGCCCCCTAGGGACTTAAAATGACCAACGAACTGCTGTCAAGGGTGACGCTTGGATTCGATAGCCGACAAATCCCCTAGGGACTCAAAAATGACCAATGAAATGTTGTCACGGGTAACGCTTGGATTGGACAGCCCAGACAGCCCTTAGGGAGTCAGAAATCATCAACGAACTTCTATCATGGGTGACGCATGGATTCGACAGCCTAGACAGCCCCTAGGGACTCAGAAATGACCAACGAACTGCTGTCACGGGTGAGGAGTGGATTCGACAGCCGAGACAAGCCCCTAAGGACTCAGAAATCATAAACGAATTGCTGTCACGAGTGACGCGTGGATTCGACAGACGAGATAGCCCCTACGGACTCAGAAATAATCAAGGAAGTGCTGTCACGGGTGACGCTTGGATTTGGAAGCCCACACAGCCCCGACGGACTCAGAAATCATCAACGAACTACTGTCACGAGTGGCGCGTGTATTCCACACTCCAAACAGCCACATAAGGAGTCAGAAATCAGCAACGAACTCCTGTCACGGGCGACGTGTGGATTCGACAGCCCACACAGCCCCCTAGGGACTCAGAAATGACCAACGAACTGCTGTCACGGGGACGCGTGGATTCGACAGCCCACACAGCCCCTAGGGACTCAGAAATGACCAACGAACTGCTGTCACGGGTGTCGCGTGGATTCGACAGCCGAGACAGCCCTTAAGGACTCAGAAATCATAAACGAACTGCTGTCACGAGTGACGCGTGGATTCGACAGCCGAGACAGCCCCTAAGGACTCAGAAATCATAAACGAACTGCTGTCACGAGTGACGCGTGGATTCGACAGCCGAGACAGCCCCTACGGACTCAGAAATCATCAATGAATTGCTGTCACGGGTGACGCTTGGATTTGGAAGCCCACACAGCCCCGACAGACTCAGAAATCATCAACGAACTGCTGTCACGAGTGGCGTGTGTATTCCACACTCCAAACAGCCCCCTAAGGAGTCAGAAATTAGCAACGAACTACTGTCACGGGCGACGCGTGGATTCGACAGCTCACACAGCCCCCTAGGGACTCAAAATGACCAACGAACTGCTGCACGGGCGACGAGAGGATTCGACAGCCCACACAGCCCCTAGGGACTCAGAAATCATCAACGAACTTCTGTCACGGGTGACGTGTGGATTCGACAGCCCAGACAGCCCTAGGGACTTAGAAATCATCCTCAAACTGCTGTCAAGCGTGACGCGTGGATTCGATAGACCACACGGCCCCTAGGGACTCAGAAATGACCAACGAACTGCTGTCACAGCTGACGCGTGGATTCAACTACCCACATAGCCCCTAGGGACTCAGAAATGACCAACGAACTGCTGTCACGGGTGACGCGTGGATTCGACAGCCGAGACAGCCCCTAAGGACTCAGAAATCATCAACGAATTGCTGTCACGGGTGACGCTTGGATTCGACAGCCCAAACAGCCCCAACGGACTTAAAAATCATCAACGAACTGCTGTCACAGGTGGCGCGTGTATTCCACAGTCCAAACAGCCCCCTAAGGAGTCAGAAATTAGCAACGAACTGCTGTCACGGGTGACGCGTGGATTCGACAGCCCACACAGCCCCATAGGGACTCAAAATGACCAACGAACTGCTGTCACGGGCGATGCATGGATTCGACAGCCCACAAAGCCCCCTAGGGCCTCAACAATGACCAACGAACTGCTGTCACGGGTGACGCGTGGATTCGACAGCCCACACAGCCCCTAGGAACTCTGAAATGACCAACCAACTGCTGTCTCGGGTGACGCGTGAATTCGACAGACCACACAATCCTAGCGACTCTGAAATGACCAACAAACTGCTGTCACGGGTGACGCTTGGACTCGACAGCCGAGAGAGTCATTACGGACTCAGAAATCATCAACGAACTGCTGTCACGGGTGACGCGTGTATTCGACAGCCCAAACGGCCCCCTAGGGAGTCAGAAATCAGCAAAGAACTGCTGTCACGGGTAACGCGTGGATTCGACAGCCCACAAAGCCCACTAGGGCCTCAGAAATGACCAACGAACTGCTGTCACGGGTGACGCGTGGATTCGACAGCCCACACAGCCCCTAGGGACTCTGAAATGACCAACAAAATGCTGTCTCGGGTGACGCGTGGATTCGACAGACCACACAGCCCTAGAGACTCTGAAACGACCAACAAACTGCTGTCACGGGTGACGCTTGGACTCGACAGCCGAGAGAGCCCCTACGGACTCAGAAATCATCAACGAACTGCTGTCACGGGTGATGCGTGGACTCGATAGCTCGACAGCCCTAGGGACTCAGAAATCATCCAACGAACTGCTGTCACGGGTGACGGGTGCATTCGACATTCCAAACGACCCCCTAGGGAGTCAGAAATCAGCAAAGAACTGTTGTCACGTGTGATGCTTGGATTTGACAGCCCAGACAGCCCCCTAGGTACTCAAAAATGACCAACGAACTAGTGTCACAAGTGACGCATGGATTCGACAGCCCCCACAGCCCCTAGGGACTCAGAAATCATCAACGAATTGGTGTCACGGGTGACGCGTGGATTCGATAGCCCCTAGGGACTCAGAAATCAGCAACGAACTGCTGTCACCGGTGACACGTGGAATCGACAGCCCACACAGCCCCTAGGGACTCAGAAATCATTCATGAACTGCTATCACGGGTGACGCGTGGATTCGACAGCCCTCACAGCCCTCTACGGAGTCACAAATCATCACCGAACTTCTGTCACGGGTGACGCAAGTATTCGACAGTCCAAAGGGCCCCTAGGGAGTCAGAAATCAGCAACGAACTGCTCTCGCGGATGACGTGTGGATTCGACAGCCCACATAGACCCCGACAGAGTCATAAATCATCAACGAACTGCTGTCACGGGTGACGCGTGTATTCGACAGCCCAAACGGCCCCCTAGGGAGTCAGAAATTAGCAAAGAACTGCTGTCACGGGTAACGCGTGGATTTGACAGCCCACAAAGCCCCCTAGGGCCTCAGAAATGACCAATGAACTGCTGTCATGGGTGACGCGTGGATTCGACAGCCCACACAGCCCCTAGGGACTCTGAAATGACCAACAAACTGCTATCTTGGGTGACGCGTGGATTCGACAGCCCACACAGCCCTAGCGACTCTGAAATGACCAAAAAACTGTTGTCATGGGTGACGCGTGGACTCGATAGCCGAGAGAGCCCCTACGGAAGCAGAAATCATCAACGAACTGCTGTCACAGGTGACACGTGGACTCGACAGCCCGACAGCCCCTAGGGACTCTGAAATCAGCAACGAATTGCTGTCACAGGTGACGTGTGGATTCGACAGCCCGCACAGCCCTCTACGGAGTCACAAATCATCACCGAACTGCGGTCACGGGTGATGCGAGTATTCGACAATTCAAAGGGCCCCCTTGGGAGTCAGAAATCAGCAACGAACTGCTGTCACGGGTTACGCGTGGATTCGACAGCCCATCTAGCCCCCTAAGGAATCAGAAATGACCAACGAACTGCTGTCAAGGGTGACGTGTGGATTCGACAGCCCACACAGCCCCCTAGGGACTCAGAAATGACCAACAAACTGTTGTCACGTGTGACGCTTGGATTCGAGAGCCGAGACACCCCTAAGGACTCAGAAATCAGCAACGAACTGCTGTCACCGGTGACGCGTGGAATCGACAGCCCACACAGCCCTAGGAACTCAGAAATCATCAACGAACTGCTGTAACGGGTGACGCGTGGATTCGACAGCCCACACAGCCCCTAGGGACTCTGAAATCAGCAACGAACTGCTGTCACCGGTGACGCGTGGATTCGACAGCCCACACAGCCCCTAGGGACTCATAAATCAGCAACGAATTGCTGTCACGAGTGACGCGTGGATTCGATAGCCCACACAGCCCCTAGGGACTCAGAAATGACCAACGAACTGCTGTCACGGGTGACACGTGTATTCGACAACCCAAACGGCCCCTAGGGAGTCAGAAATCAGCAAAGAACTACTGTCACGGGTGACGAGTGGATTTGACAGCCCACACAGCCCCTAGGGACTCAGAAATGACCAACTTACTGCTGTCACGAGTGACGCGTGGATTTGACAGCCCACACAGCCCCTAGGGACTCACAAATCATCACTCTTTGAATCTCTTCTCCAATTCTCATTTGAAAATGGACACCACTTTTGAAAAATTGAAAAAGTACTTTCCCGCTCTACCTTAAAATGCGATTACAAAAATTTACCATGCTAGGTGTGCAAGATTGAGGTTGTTAATGAATCATGGAATTCCTCAAGATATTCGTTGGCTGATTGAAGCAAAGGTCCGATTATCAGGTGAGTCCTCCAATTCTTTCATCTCATACATGCCTGGAACAGGTAAAAGCACTTTTGCATGAGGGTGCACTTGTTCTTATGAAATTCATGTGGTCTCTAAGTGTTCTAACCTGAATATTCTCATTATTCTCATTATGAAGCGATTGGTTATCTTCTTCAGCCATATTTTCTAAAAATGATGAGGATACCCTACAAAGTCTACCACTTAATGTACGTGACCACACTCTCATGCACGTGTAGGAAGAGAATAAAAGGAAGAAGAAAGTAAAAGAAAAGGAAACAAAACAAAAGAAATACAGTTAGATACACGAACAATGAAAAGAGAAAATAGATTAAATACTATAATTTGTACAAGAATTTACCTCCCCGGCAACGGCGCCAAAAACTTGACACGACCAAAACATTGATGTCTTCTCCCAAGTGCAGGAGTGTCGAAGTAATAAATAACCCGGCAAGACCGGGGTCGAACCACAGGGAGGTTAATTGTATAAATTATAAGCAATAATAACAATAACAATAACAATAACAATACTACTACTAGTAGTAGTAGTAGTAGTAGTAGTAGTAATACTAATAATAATAATAATAGTAGTAGTAGTAATAGTAATAATAATAATAATAATACCACTAATACTATTAATAATGATAATAATAAAGATTAAGAAGAAGAAGAAGTTGATGAGAACTTGAGATTGAAGATTAACATAAGGATTAAACAATGATAACAACAAATGTCAAGGTTAGAGGATCCACTAATGGTATTTCAAACAAGTATAGTATAAACTCTTATTATTCAATTGGAAACCACACACAAACGAGGTTCCAATCAGATTATAAATTGTTAACATGATTACATTAGTTATCTTATTCGAATAATGCTAATACTTGTAAATGTTGTCAGGCATTCATAATTATAACTTATGTTAACAACAAATCAAGTTCCTTTCATAGCTCAGGTGTCGGTTATACCATACAGTATGGGTTATGAAAGTGCCAAGTATTTGTTGTACCAAGTGTTATACAACATAAATCTAGATTAACCATTTAACAAGCAAAGTATTAAAAGTGAACAAGATAAC
>Ga0325401_1000284_pt1 | contig 34269 bp, 20 predicted proteins | sample PopdelMetagenome_FD_205666 | JGI IMG/M metagenome (GOLD analysis project Ga0325401, IMG submission 205666) | Populus deltoides microbial communities from Bellville, Georgia, United States - Xylem-PdKOR-R2 | ecosystem: Host-associated > Plants > Phyllosphere > Stem > Wood/Secondary xylem | place...
AATGAAAAGAAGTGGGATTAATTTTTTCCATCATAAAATTTCATGCCCGATAATAACAAGTGCAAAAACAGCATGCTCTGCATTCAAGCAAGCAGAGAAGAGGGAAGAGAGGAGGGCAAAAAATAGTTAAAAAAGTGATTTGTTTGTGTTCATTAATGTGATCCTCTGAAAGAATATAGATTCGCTTCAAGATCCCATCATCTAGTACGTAGCTAGGTGGCAAATTGCAGGGCAGAAGAAGCTCGTTCTTTTTATTCGCCCTCTGCGAACTAGTAGCTACATAGCTGTTTTGTCATAAGTTTATTTGCTTTCCACTACTGTGGATACTCTTCTTCATACGATTTTGCTGTGTCTCTTTGTTTTTTGTCCTAACATAACAGCTGACAAGATTTGGCTGCCCAGAGGAGATTAGCCCCTAAGAACGTAATGCTAGCTAGCTAGGTATTGTTTTTTGTCCTAACATAACAGCTGACAAGGTTTGGCTGCCCAAAGGAGATTAGCCCCTAAGAACGTAATGCTAGCTAGCTAGGTAGCTAGCTCGCTCCTTTTGGATTCTTGAATTTGAATCATCACTCGCCAATAGCTCTTCTCGATAAATATTTGGTATCTTGATTTGATCTCTCAGCTATCATCTTGCTTTGATCTTTCGTCCCTATCCCATTTATTTATGGCTTCTGATTAGTTCTTGAACAGAGCTGTAATTTTGCTGGCACAGGTTGCAAGCAGTGTTTGCTCCAGCAACAGCCACTAGCAATTTCAACGTGCTAAGCCATCAGAAACCGTGAAGTTCGTACTCTAAATGACATTATCTTTTTTCCTGTGAGAGGTTACGGGGTTTAGAACTTACAAAAGCAAAACAATATTAAACCTGGAATTCATTAATCAACGTATATCCAATATTTCATGTATTACACGTAAGCTTTCTTCAGATATACTCACCACCTTGTAGAAGTCTGTTTTTGAATTTCAAATACGTTTATTAAAAAAACTTCATTTTTTTTATTTATTTCAAATTAATTATTTATTATTTATTATATTTTCAAATTGTTTTAACATATTGATGTTAAAATTAAAAAAATATTATTACTATATATTTTTAAATAAAAAAACAACTGATGACACAGCATTATATACAAACAAGCATGACATCTATCAACCATGGAAACGACAGTAGCTCACAGGTTTAAGAGACTTTCAGAACCTGTATCTACATGGCTACGAACCTTTCAAGTCCTAGTTACTCAAGTATGTCCCCGGAAAATTGACTACTTGACGCCTCATTTGACAAAAGAAACGAAGACAGCATCATGCCTTACTAGGAACACTACCAGCAGCATGATTTGTGATGTGGATTGACCCAGAGGGCATTCAATAAACGAAAAATAGCAAACTTTGTCCACCACTTTGATTGAAAATTCAATCCAACTACCCTACCAGAAGGTGGTCCCTTTCGTGTTGCCCTACACTCCCAACATTGGCATCCATTTTAATTGAAATTTTCACCAGATTTACCAAGACAATGATATTCAGATTTGATAAGGACAAGAGCACATCAGCATCACATATAGACAAAAGCATTCATGATATTCTGCCTTCACTTACATTCCATATTCCACATATAGTCATGAGGGTCTTGGGAGACTAACAAGAAGGGAATTATAACTTAAATAGATAGTAACTATTCAATAGATAGCCAAGGTCTCTAAACATCTTTCTCAGCCATTACACAAAGGACCAGTTCATGAACATGAAGGCCAGGCAGTGGTTGGAATCATCATCATTGAGAACTTTCCATGCAACCGCCTGCTCGTAGGAGACTGGCCTCCCCATGCTGGATACACATATTCCGGCTGGCAGATAAGCAAATCCCTGAAATGTATAATAGCATGATGACACGTTAAAACAGTTTCCATGTGATGCTCGGTTCCAGGTAAAAGCAGAACGCAAATGGAACTCAATTACTCAGTTCCAGGTATAGTCACCTGTTGCGTTATCTTGGAGAACTCAGAGCAGAGAATCTTCCGTCCTGCTTCATCAAGGATCTTGTCAAGCATAATATCTTGAAGGGCCACAAGAGTAGTTTCAAGCATATCAAGTCCGGCCTGGTTTGCAAAAGTGAAAACTGGAGATGCCTGCAATTGTTTTTAATCCAATTATGTTAATGCTAAGATCCTGGCCAGAACCTAAAGTTCTTTCCCTCTAGTTGATCAATGGACAGAATAAACGAGTGGTGGTTACATTTGTTTTCAAGGAGCAGCACATAATTGCATCTGAATGGTGCCACAGCTGCTTCAGCAAAGCATCGCCAGCTTGGGACTCAACCCGAAATAGTTCTCCTCCAGTATGGATCCTTCAATATAAACAGGATCATGATAAATAGATCAGTGGTGAAATTGAGAATAATTAAAAACCAACGAGTAACAAGACCCAGTAAATTTAAGGAATGAAGAAACAAACTGCAGACCATGCAGCAGTTACAAACACTCTGCTCCAGTGCACTGAGAGTTCTATGCCTTCCAGGCACTAATTGCTTGAACCATTTTTATTCAAAACACACCATTAAATTATTTTGTTTCTGTACCTCAATTATCCATTGAGGCGACAAAACAACTTCAGAAGTGATTCATTATATTGTCACCAATTATTATTAATTTGAAAATTCTAGAGACAAGGACAATAACAGGCTATTTTAGTAGACATCGACTAAAACTACACCAATTTCACCACTGATTTTGATTTTACTATTTTAAAGCTGGAAAAATTGCCATATTTAAATGAATAAAAAGATAATATTGGATACCTGTAGCTTCGGCATATCCATTGTGCCAAAGTAAGAGCCTCAGGAGAGCCAGGAAGGGTCTTTGGCCCCACATTGGAGCTGAGCCTGGAAGGAGCAATTGCCATTGCAACCCTCTGAACAGACCCCACAACACCACGAACGTATTGGCGAGCCATAGCAGCCACATTGTCTCGCATGTGGTTCTCAAATGAAAATTGGAACGCGATTGTCAGGACTGACCTAAGGTTATAGCTGTTGGTGTCAGCCTCACTAGCTGGACGTGTGCCACCAGGTCCTACTTCAAGTGTAGAGGCTAAATCTAAAGTGCGAGTCGTAGCAGGTGCATCCTGTGATACAAGAAACCAAAACAAGTTATAGAAATGAAAACATAACAAAAATGACATCCAAGAGTTTGAGTCATGATTATGGCAGATTGATGGTAGAGGTCACCCAACTGTTTTAGGATCCAAAGGTATGACACGAAATCCAGATGACAGCAATGGTGCATCATCAGCAAAGGATTCATCAATAGGCGCAAAGACAAGCTGAGCACAAGCACCAACAGCATTTTCATCAACTCCACTGCATAGCTGCCAAATTAGATTTGAAAAATGTAATCAATTATTCCGGACAAAGATCCCCATTAAAAATAGGAAAGAAATAAAAAAACAAGTTTCAGTTTCCACTCAAAAGCAGAGGTAAACCAACCTGCAACAAGTACATATCCCGAGCCAATGCTACATCTTCTGGGGAGAATGCATGACCCTCCAGCCGAACTACCTCCAAGAACTACCAATCAAGGAAAAGCAACATTATCACATGGTACATCAACTGTTATGACGTAACAAAAAGGAAACCAAAGGCAAATAAATACACTCAAAACACTTACCTCCTCATGCTCCATGGTATGAGCAAGAGGTAAAATGACCTGGCTACTAGGGAAGCCACCAGGTCTGGCACAAGGAACTGCATAAGGACTTGCTTTAAGACATGCAGCAGAGTAGGCATCAACCCCGTAGTCAGCCCACTCCGAACGATGTTCTCTCAAAAAACGAACAAGCAAAGCAGGAGGAACATTCTGCAGAGAAATGTACAGTCATCATTTTATTAAGGTAACACAACATTTTATTATTGAGATAAGCTGAAAAGATGTGCAAGGGGAAGCAGAGTTTCTGGTACAGTATTAGAGCAGATCAGAAAAAAACAATCACCGCCAAATGATCTGATTTCTAGAGATTACCTGCAGCAACATCGATGCCTTTGCGCACAGCACCCCTCCTCCAAATGTAGGAAACATAGATGCATTGTATTGAGATCCTAGAAATTTATTTGGAGATGAATTTATGACAATGGTCACATCATCCCCACCATCACTGCCGAGAAGTGACCAACCATCATCTGTGAACCCATTCACAGCATCATTGAACCCCCTGAAATCCAAACCACAAACTAGTTAACAAAGAAACAATGCTATTGAGAGCACAAAGATTACAACCCATTGCAGGTTCTTATGCTCTAAAACAAGCAAGACCAGGCAGAGCAGCAGCTAAGAAAGATATTTTAAGTGGTAGCTTAAATATGCTGACTTGGTGGGATCATGGGGGTTGCAATTCAACAGAATGGCACTGCCCCAGTAACCAAGTGTTATGCTGGGATATCTTTACCTGCAGAGCCTCTGACTAAATGTCCTTAGAACAGCAGGCTGGCGGCCCCCTCCATACTGAATTTCCCCGCTAGTCTCTTGAGCAATTTGTCTTATGTGCCGCAAGGCCTGAAGAATCAAATTACAAAACCAACATGAAACATATTTCACTGAATCAAATAAATAAGGTCATAGTCATGATGATGGTATTACCGCCATGGTCATTTTCTGAGCAAGAATTTTGGATGATTCATAAAGTGGCCTCAGAACTTCAGGAACACTCCAAACCTAGCATAACAAACAGATATTTCAAAATGATGCATAAAGTGAATAAATCAAATATCAATTCCGGTAAAACTTGAAAATTTGAAACAGATCATATTCTTACATCTAAATCAACATGATCAACAATGTGAATGATGGAGCCACTGCCCTCACATGGTCGAATTAGATAGCCACTGGGAAGCATTTCAGCTCTTATGAAGCTTGAAGGAGGAGGTCCTGTTGGGCCACCAGTAGAAGAAGTCAATGACCTCTCACATATCTGCACAAAATTGAGAAAAGTGAATGCTTTATATCATAAAGACCTGAAATTAAGAGAGAAAATAAAGAGAAAAACAAAACCACTATGACTCACAACAAGACTTCCATCTTCCAAGGTTGTAGTATATCTTAGTGTCCAAAAGTCACGTGCTGCAGCCAATGTTGTTGGTGCGTAAGTCTGATGAACACAATGAATAGATATTAGGCTCAAAAGAGGCTAAGGCAAGGCCTAATACACAACATACAAATATACAAACCTGCATGTATATCAGCTCGATTGTCCCTCCACTTCCTGTAGGAATCACACTCAATATGTCAAGGCAACGGCAGTCGCGAAACCAAGATGGACGATCTTTGAGGATTTCAGCAACCTGAACAGACACATTCATCAAATGCTATAAAACAGGAAGAAAAAAAAAAGCCTGTATAATTTAAATTATTTAGATAGATATGTACCTTTGTGGGCTCCAGGCTCACAAGGCCGCAGGCTCGTGCTGCTACCCCACTACAGTTGCGGGAAACAGCAACAATTCCAATAGAATCCGGACCAGGCTACATTGTCATAAGAAGTTAGATTTACCACACAATAAGAATTAAAGTACACAAAATAACACAGTACATAAGAATGACAAAAGGTTCAATGGGTGTTACCTTCATACCAATCATCTGGACCCAGTCGACAGCAGTTCCAGTAGCCTTGGAAAGGAACTCTGCCAGGGTCTCCTCAGCTATTGCGAGAAGACTTAACAAAAGTAAAGTTCATAATGCAGTTAAGCCAAAGAGAAACAGTCTCTTGATCACATTGACTCAAAGAAAATGTAATAACTTACCCAGCTGGGTTGTTAGCATCCCTTTGGGGTTGCTGAGGTGTTGGGTTTTGCTGTTGTTGGTGCTGACCACTCATGACCACAGACTCACAGCTATTGTCTGTGGTCGTTGCCGAAGCCTGTGTAGAATCCACCAAATAAAAGCTTATTGCAACATGTACATGAATAAAAACTTGATGATTTCTTACAAAAGCTATCTCAGAGAAAACATTCAAAACAGACAAAATTTAGGTAATGATCTATGTCAAGAAAGACCACTGAAGCAGGTAACTAATTCACCATAATTAATAGAAAAATACAGGTTATCTTACGGTCTGAATTTGTTGGCGCATGAACCCATTTTCATAAACCAAATGGGAGACTTGCTTCTGCAAACGGTCATTCTCTTCCATCAACAGCTTGTTCATGGCAGTCAGCTTTCTATTCACTGTCTGGAGACGAGAAGCTTCCTTTCTCTGTTTTTCACGACATCTACAAAATAGAACAATCAAAACCCAAGCCACTAACTTAAACAGCACCCTTCTCAAACATGGTCACCGAAAGAATGCAGAAATTTGCAAAAAAAAATAAAATTCGTAAACATATTAACATAACAATGACGCAAATCTCAAAATAATGGCCATGCCAAATTAGAACGGACATACAAAAGTTTATAAAGTCAAAACGCAGGAACTCATTCAAATTCCATGTCAAACATTTAAACGCAAAAGCCAGCATCCAAAAAATTCCAAAAACCTTCAGAATTGTCCCTGAGCTTTCACAATTATATTGTCATGACAATCCAAGAAAAATGACTTATATCTTCATCATGAAACTGCTGTGTTAAAAAACGCATTTTAGTTGCATAACAGAAAAGTAGAAAGAGAAACACCAATGATCTGAAGCTTGGCACACTATCTCTTTTGGTTTTTAGCAAACAGCCTCCTAGGTTATTACGTTGCTGAAGAAAGACACTATTACGCAGAATAAAAAAAAGAAAAAAAAAGTTATGCCCTGCCAACAAAGATGCGCTTCTTAATCTCTCTACCGCAAAGGAACAGAGATAAGGGGGGGAAACGATAAAGCACCAGGAAAACCAGGAAAGACGTCATCAAAAGCATATTTTTCTAGCTGTCATTACCATCCATTCAATTTCAAGGCCCCGATGAATGCCGAGTAAACTCCTCGTAATCCATTCAAACTGAGCGATAGTGAGATTATGCCGAACAAAAAAAAGGCCTTTCCAAGGAAGAATCAATAAACAAATAACAATTACTTTACTCAAAGAATGTTGCTTGTGATCATTAATCTCCTTGAAAGCCAGGACAAAAACAAAAGGCTATTTAGAAAAGTAACAAAACAAAAGAAGAATTTATTACCAATTCAGAAGAAAGGCAAGACCTTTGAAACTTGATCTATCCAAACACATCAACAAAAAATATTTGAAAACAATTATGTAAGAAAAGAAAAGTTAAGAAAATATTAACAAAAATACTGATCTTTATTCTTGAACTATACTTTCCAGCTTCAAAAAGTTAGAAGACAAGGGAAGAACAAACCCAAAACAAGTCCAGAGTTTCTAGGAAAAGCCCCAATACGCGCCTCACAACCATGCTGATTATTTTTAAACAACGATAACAAGGTTATCACACGAAACAAAGAACAAATGAACCATACCCTTTTCCCCTTCCATTTTTCTCCTAATAAACCATTAATGCCACAATTAAATTTCTCATGAAAAAGACATCATACTTATTTGAGCAGTGAACAACAATCAACAAGCCAAAAGAAAAATGCAATTTATAAAGCCTTGATGAGGTATCAAACCCATATCCCATTCCTCATTTCCAGGCTAAAATCTGGAACAGGAAAAAAAAAAAGCAACACAGAAGAAAAACACACTCATTTGGATCCAAATGAAACAAACCACAGATCTCCAAATTTGATCCAAACAAACATGCAAACAGTGTGAGAGAGATTTGAGGTTCTGTAGCTTTGTTTCTAAATGAATTAATGTACCTGCGGTTTTGAAACCAGACTTTGATCTGTTTGGGCTCAATGTTAGAGAGAATAGGACACTCTCTAATAAGTTGTTGTCTTCTCAAAGAACTAGGCTTAGGACATTCTGTATACACTCTCTCCAATGCCTCAACTTGCTCAGGTGTATACCTCACATACTTACTTGAATCCATGTGCTTGTCCTTACTGTGTATAGAAAGCGCCATAAAAATCAACAAAAACACCTAATAAAAGAAAACCAACACCGACCACCCAGGTGCTGTTTTGAAATGCTTAACAACAACAAATTAAAGGAAAGGGGGGTATCTTTTTTTGTCCCCTTAATGAAAAAGGGAGAGTCTTTGGTTTGGTTCTTGTGTGTCTTCTTCAATGTTGGTGGTGGAAGTAGCAGTCGTGTTAGTGTTGGTTTCCACAGGCAGGCTCTCTCCTTCAAGAGAGCCACCTCTCTCGTTCATCAGACACAAAGATAGTGTTGTGGATTGGTTTCGTTTGCTCTCTCGTAACTACTGTATCTTTCAGAAACCAAAGTGTAATAGCAGCAGTGGTCGAGCAGGAGATAGAGGGGGTTAAGGGGAGGAAGCTGTTGTGGACTTTTTATCTTAGACGCCAATCTCGAGATTCTTTACTTCGGTTTTTGCTGTTGTTAAAAATAAAAATCAAAACAAAACAACCCGGGGCTTTGAATTGAATTGAAGAAGAGAGAGAGAGGGATTTTGTGCTTTTGTTTATATGATATGATAGAGAAAGCAAGGAGAGAGACAAGCACAGGAGAAATAGCAAGAGAAATGGCAGGTCAAGCCGGATTTTATTGATTACCACTACTGCCACCCTACTCCTACTATTATACTCCGTATATTTTACTAGGCAAAAGGGGAAAATCTTAGTTGGTCATGCCTTTCTTCTGAGAGGCACACAGATACTGCAGAGAGGGGTTTTTTTTTTTTTTATTCAACGATTGTGAAAGCAAAAAACTAAAATGGGGTTATGCTGTGCTCTTGTTTTAATTCTCTCTCTTTTCTCTGTCCATGGCTCTAGGCCAAGGCATCGAGAATCTACAAATCATCAAAAGACATCGAGAATCTACACTATTCAGTACTGAATAGTGTTGTTGTTGTTGTTCCGTGCAGGCTGTTAGCTGGCTGCTTGCCTCAGCAGCGGTGCATTTTATGGGTTATGATGCATTGCATGCGTGTATGGAGCATCTGTCCACTTTTATCTATGCATGTATGGATGTGAAGATTGTGGGTAATCAATCTTCTTGCATGGGAGGCATGGAGAGAGAGAGAGTGCTTGGACTTTAGTGGTGTATATGGGCATGCAAGCTGGGTGGGTTTTGACCCGTCCGGTTCATGGATTGAGAGGAAAAGGTGGCGGTGAACTCGGCTAACCCTTGCCAGCAAATGTGGCTGAGGCCCAGCAGCCAGATAATTTTCTTTGATATACGATTTTTGGAGATGGCCCTTTTCTATTGATAAATGATAAGAGGAGGGTTGCGATAAGAAATTAAGCTTATCCTTATTGCATGCATGGAAGAGAGAAGTCATGTGTTATTTTTACTCAACAAAACGAACGAAGTGATGGCAATGTAAAATTAAGGGTGATGAAATAAGACTAGAAATGAAATAAGTTTATATTATAATTGTAAGAATGACATTAAAGATATGTTTGGGCACCGTGTTTTTATAAATTTTGATTTTTTTAAAAAAATAAATTTTTTTATATTTTTTTAGATCGTTTTGATGGGCTGTTGTCAAAAATAATTTAAAAATAAAATTTTATTTTGATATATTTCTAAGTAAAAAATATTTTGCACTGTCACCTCAACTGTAATCTTAAATAGGGCAAAATGATTTTAAAGAAATTTCTAAATGGTAATTGCAACAGGCTAGTCAATAAATAAATAAATGATAAAAAAAATATATAGAGAGAGTAAATAAAATAAATACTTGTAAAAGTATGATGGTATTTTTAATTTATTCAATAATTGTAGATTTTTAACAAGAAAAGATTCTAATTGTTTAGTAGAAATTAAAGTTATTTAACTCACGCTCCGCCGCGGGATGTAATTTTTTCTTTTCTAAAAAAATATCGGCTATGCAGGCTATCTCGATGTGTTTTTTTGCATAAAAAAATTTCAAAGAATAAATCGAAAAGCCTGTGCAAGAATCTAATTAAAGAAATTGATAACAATTTGTGTAAATAAACGGAAAAAAAATCATTAATAATAACCAAAAGAGAAATTGAAAACATTGAAAGATGAATGTAGATCAAGATATTCAATCACATAAAATGATATATTTACTTGATTGTGTTAATTGAACTTGTTTATTTCAATTAATAAAAGATAATAAAAATAGACATAAAATAAAACTGATTGAATAAACTCACACCCTAAAAAAAGAAATCATGCAAGGCCGAACATATAAGAACTATTATTTAAAAATGAATATTCTTTATTTAAAAAAATTAATTTCTTTGGTATAGAACAAAAGAAAATATAAATGAATTAGAATAATATCTTCAAAAAGCAAACATAGACAAAGGAATTTTTTTTAAAAAAAAACTTATATTCAAAAAAGGCATGCAAAACTCGTGATCTAGATCATGAAACTATTATAAACATATAGAAAATAAATCAAAAATAATCACAAAAATAATATTAAAAAAACTTATGCAAAATGATATGATCATAAAAGAAAATGAGCAAAAAAAAGATGTTAAGTGACATTAACTTTTCAAACTCGTGACCTGATTCATTAAATCAGAAGGATTGCAAAAAAAAAAAAATGAGGTTAAATCCCCAAAAAATCAAATGTGAAAAGATAAATCAAGAAAAAAAATCAATTACATAAAAGAATTTGAGAAAAAAAATTAATTAAAAGAATAAGAGTAAAAATATATATAAAAACAATTAGAGGGCAAACAAAAACTTTCAATTGGAGGGTTAAATTGAACTGAAAACTAGTTTTAACATAAGGAGAAACAAATCAAAAGAATGAAGGTCAAATTAAAAAAATAAAACAATATAAATTTGATTAAAGGATGAAATTGAAAGCCAATAAAAATTTAACAAAATGGCTAAGGAAATAAATTAAAAATCAAAAGAATAAGGGCTGAAATGAAAAAAAAAAAACATATGAAAAATTATAATTGAAGGACTACATTGAAAACAAACAAGACTTTATAAAAAGAATAAGAACGAAATAAAAAATCAAAAGAATGAGGATTGAAACTGAAAAATAAAAAATAAATAGGACAATTGTTCACTTCATCTGGTAGGAGAGAGAAAAAAAGGGGAAAAAAAAAATGATAACCAACGATAATTTGACCATCATACACCATCATGTGTCACACCGTGAAAAAAAAAACATCGTGGTACTTCCAAAGACACGACAAAATGTCATATTTAGGGACTTAATGACATCATACATGCCGCCCAAATTAATGGTGCCAATGCAATCCTTTCGTTGACGAGTAATAAACACGCTCCGACAACTTTCTTGAATAAAAAAAATTTAAAATTTCAATATGAAAAATATCAAAACACCCCCATGAACCTAGTAATCATATTAAAAAAAAAACTTGTGTGAAAGTACAAAAGTACCCCCGAATGCAAACCTTGTTTTTTTTTCTTTTATAAGGTCAATAACGTATTTTCACTATATATATATATATATATATATATATATATATATATATATTAAGAAAGGGGAAAAAAAACCCTAAGCCTACAACCCAACATTTTTTTTTATCCTAGACAAGGTTGTCAAAAGCATTTTTTTGACACGAAACAAAAAATACAATAGAAACATAGATTGTAAACTTGAATTGTAAAATCATAAGTAATTTTTTTAATTAATTATATATTGATAATTCTAGCCAAGAAATTAATTACATTAAAATATGATAAAGTAAGTCAACAATATTATAATTAACGACATGAAAAAATAAAAAGTCTCAAAACAAAACTTCTTAATACAGGAGAATCATTGAATGGTAGAAAGTACATATGAAAATGATGACAACTTGATTGTTCCCATCACAATAAGTTCTAATAGATCTCTTTTGGGTTGTAAGCTAATAAGTCTAAGCTAGTAATTAACTAACATAAATTCAATAATGAAATAAACCCCTAAAAAATATCTAATGTGCTAGAAAAAATTCAAATTAAAAATAATTATTCAAAATAAAATAAATAAATATAATATAATAATAAAAAAGTCTTAATGTTAAAATTCTTTCATGTAACTTGAATCTCTAATTTTCACATATTCTTGACAGATTTGAGTCCTGATTTTAAACATGTTATTCTCTCTCGTCTAAATGAATTACTAAACCTACAATATATGGTTAGAAACCTTCAAATGTTTAGTTTCCATCCCAACTTTAATCGCGGCAAAATTCCACCGGTAGCTCCAGATATATTTCAAACAGTACACGAAGGTCTAGTTTGATAAATTTAACAAGATTCGTCTACTAACTTTGACCATCCGAACTATTATGTTTCCAAACTTCTTTTAACCTGAAAATTTACTACAATATATTTTCATATGTCTAATATTTCCCTGTAAAATTTTAGCTTTATCCAATTTACGGTTTGAAAGTTATGTCCAATCTCGCAAAACTGGTCTTTAAACATTTAAAGGCCAAATTTGAACCTAACTTGGTTTACAACATAAAATTAGTAAACTCATAAAATCGAACCAAGTTTACCAAGTTTATTGATTTTATCGATTTTGCACGAGTTAAGTCCGATTGTACTGGTTTCGAGATTTTAGTCCGATTTTGCACGTTAGATACATGTTGACTCGTAAAATCATATGATTTTACAAGTTAACTCACGATTTTAACAACAACGATCCTAGGAGTAAAGAAGTATTTTTACTGTTTAGAAGCATATAAAAAGTTTTTTAAAAAAATTTGGTCAACAACTTTAGATTTTGTTGATCTTGAGAGTAAAAGTGCATTATTACTATACTAAAAAAATTGAAAAAAAACTAAATGGCCAATAGGCTAGTGGGAAAAATCAAAGTACCCTCACCCTCGAGGCTTTCTTTTTTTCTACCCAAAGGCAAAAATGTAGTTTCATTATATATATAATAGAAAAAAATAAATAAAAAACTATTATATAGGTCATCACAGACTATTTAACAGAACTATGGTGATTTAGTGATAAGGAAAGCATGTTTTAATTATATTTTATAAAAGAAATGTTACATTGTGGTATATTAATTATTACTAGATAGTTGGCTTGTGTTACGTTATAATTAAGTTGGATAAAAAAAATTTGAACATAAAAAGAAACATCCAAACGTTGCTAACATTTTCCTAGTAGAAAAACTTTTTAAACCATGCAGAGGTTGGCATGATATGACACGATCAACTTAATAGGTCTAAAAACAGCCCGAACAATTAGTAAAAACATCTTGTACTCATAAAAGATTAAGATAATATTTTAAAAAAATATTAAAATGAAAGCATATTGGATCGGCCTAGTCAACCTAGATTAACCTGCCAAATCCATGGTTCAGGTCATGAGACTATGATAACCCTATATAAAGCAAATCAAAATAAATTATAGAGCTCAATTCCTAATTAACTCAGTGTTGAAGAATGAAATTGAGAAAATATTAAAAAAACAAAAAACAAAACTTAAGTTAATCTGTTAAACGTGTGATTTGAGTCATGAGTTTAGGATAACTTTATAGAAAATAAACAAAAATGACTTGAGTCAATCCAAGTCACCGAAATAACCTCATTAAAAGTAAACAGAAAAAATAATTTGGGTTAACCTACCAAACCCTTGATTTGGGTCACTAGGATAACCTCATAGCTAGAAAGTAAAGAGAAAAAATAACTCAAGTTAACTTGAGTTAACTTATCAAACTTGCGACTTGAATGAACTCATTATTGAATGAAAAAATAAAAAAAATCAATATAAAAACAAGGCATAATAAAATGACTTGAATCTACCTAGGTTAGGGTTAACTTATTAAACTCGCGACTCAGGAAATGAGATCGAGATAATCTCATTGAAAGCAAACTGGAATAATTCATGAAGTCTAATTCCTAATCAACCCAATGTTTATAGATAAAAATAAAATAAAAAAGCCAATTGAAAAAAAAGATAAAAAAAAACTTGAATCAACCAAATCAACCGAATCAACCCTCAAAACCTACAACTTGAGTCATAAAACCAAGATAACCTCATAGAAAGCAAACCAAAATAAAATCATGAAATTTAATTCTTAATCAATTCAATATTGAATGATGAAATTGAAAAAAAAATATCAATTAAAAAAAACACAAAAAAATCAAGTCCACCAAGTTAACTAGTGAAACCTGCAACACGGGTCATAAGACTGAGATAATCATATAAAAATCAAATCACAATAAATTATAAAGCTCAATATACAATAAACTAAATATTAAAAGATGAAAATTAGAGAAATAACATAGATTTAAAATAAACCCTTTTATTGTTTTGTTATTTATTATTCTTATTGTTATATTCTTTATTTATTTTTAATTCTTTTCGTTTTGGCAAAGAGTGGTTGATGAGTTTATTCACTGATTTTAGTAATGATACCACGTAGCACCTACATTTGGTAGAAATAAATCTAAAGAAGCTCGAGCCAATAAGAACCAGTGATTAAAATTGAAGAAATGGCAAGCAAAAGAGAGCAGCAAGTTAGTGCTGTTCTGCCTGTCGAGCTAGATCGATAGCTTCATCTTTAGAGATAGAAGCAAGAATGGCCATTGATATCTCATTTCTTTATGTGTATGATCCCTTCCATAGCATATAATATGTATGGCTAGGTAGTCAAAGTTAAAATTCCAAGCAATCTCTATAAATCGATGCTTTTGGATATATATCATGTGCAGTGTCATCATGAACTCAACTTTGTGCATGCTTGATGCCTTTTGACCTCTACGTGCCAAGTGGCAATTGTTTGTATATTAGGGTTTCAAGGCATGTTACATGTGAGCCGATTAAGATCATCAATAATATATTTCCATGGCTAAAGCACAATTAATTTGAATTCTTGTTACCATGCGTATATGCATGCACAGCACATACAAACCCCCCAGCCCCAACAAAACCAGGTTAACCCAAATTCAAATCTCATCAGAAACGTAGCTTTTTAAACCCTAAAGTTCACTTTGTGGTTAAGGTCGACCAGCACCAACCAACCGTCCCTTTTGGTGACAATTTGAGAGTGTTTCCCACCTAGCTCCTTCCCTTCATTCATAAGAATCCAAGAGATTGAGAGAGAAAGAGAGAAAAGGAGAGCTGGAGACAGAGCCAGCTTTGAAAGAGTGCATGTTTTAAGCTTTGGATGCTTTGTAAAGATACAAAACACTTTATGGCAAATGTCAACCTTGTGAAATCTACAAGTCAAATACTTTTCTCACCATCATCCACCTCTCTTTATACTGCTTCTCTTTCTCTCTCACACACACAAAAACATACTACACATATATAATTAATGGCTTATGATGGGGGGCTCTCAAGGAAAGAGTCAATGGCTACACAGACTCACTTGGTGTCTTCTTGTCTCCCTAGCTATTTATATGATAATGAGGCTCTTTGCTTCGCGTTTTATTTTTTACCTTTACCTCCCCTTTTCGAAGAGACGGGCACACAAAATAAGAGGTTTGTGACAGTAAAACCCCACCAATGGGGTATGTCCACTGAGGCATGTTTCCTATGTCTCATTGCGTGATTTTGCAAAATTTACAAAGGTGGTAGTCTCCATCCAGCCCCGTATGAGGGACCCAATTGCTATTGGGTGGAATTGAGGCGGCCCCATACTTTGTCATGCACCAAAAGAGTGTTTAGACTCCACAAAATTTGACCCCACCATGCACATTTCTCACCCTAGAATTGTGTGCCTTTGCTTTGCTTCCATTTTACACCTTTCTCTCTCTCTCTCTCGTTTGTTTGAAGTGGTGTTGGGGGTCCATGCATGATAAGAGGTGTAAAGGCATTAGACATGGATAGAGCACAAGAATCCCAGCTTGATGAGCTGCTCATGTGAGGGCAAATCTTGTTATCTTTGCTACTAATTATAGCGCAATATATAATACATGCCATGATTAGGAGTGTTATTAAAGTATATGAATTTTATTTGTCAAAACCTTTGGAAAGGAAAGGAAAAGGGAAGGGAAAGGTGTCATCGACCAGGATTGAGTGAGAATGAACAAATTAAGGGTTAGCTTTAATGGCATCAATCATCTCTCGACATGACAACAACATCACCATGCATTAATATTTCTCCTTTTTCTGATCATGTCACTATATGGAGATAAATATATATAGAAGCATCTTTGTGTTTGTCCAAAAGGTATATATATATATGCAGGTGGTGAATGCAATACAAAATGCACCTGATCATTAAAAGTTTTCAATACTCCATCATGGCTTTGTTTTGCAGTTTATAACGAATTTCACTCCGGCAATTAATTTTGTGTTTGCATTTCGGCTTGTAATGGTTTGTCCATATCACCTAGTTAAGTATATATTGTCTACCCTTTAGTGGTTACTTTTTGCTCCTCCCTTTGATTCTATTTCTGTTTTCCTTGCACCAATGGAAAATAATGTCCCTGTCAACGTATAACACTATGCAGAGAGAAAACCCTATTCCGAAAACTCTTGTGCGTATAATCATCATTTTCGGCGTTAGCACTTCGCATCTGGTTTTCTTCCTTTCCATATCGTCGTCACATTTCCCATACCAATAGGGGTCACAACTCTCAATTACCCCTTCAGCTTTTCATTGTATTTTAACGTTCAAGAAAAAAAAAAACAAGAGAGAATAATACTATATTTTATCTTTTACATGATCTAGAAATAAAATTATTAATTCAAGCTTACCCACCGGAGGAAAGTATATAAGTGAACATAAGAAGGGCAACAGCGACAGCAAATTATGTGATATATGCTTGTGTTTTGTGATGGAATGGGAAGTGATACGGACGAGACAATCCAGTAGCAGTAAAGAACAATGGAGTGAAAATGCACGCAAGACCAAGAATTCTCCTTTTATTTTATTTTACCTTATTTATTTATTTTTGAGTATCGGGATATATATTTTAGTTTTCTTTTTGAAGTTCTTTTTTTGAACCCACCCCTGGAATTGTCACTAGCTAGGCCGATGTGTTTGTGATGCTATCGGACGGACGGATTGTAATGCTCCTGGACGAGATGTCATAGAAAATCACTTTGTATTTCAGGAATACTCACCATTAATACTAAATAATTCTAATAGCATTAAGAGTCTACCACATGTGACATAGCGGAAGCTTATGTGGAAATAGGACGCTACCTATTTCCAGGTAAAATTGTTCGAATTCTTGAACCAAAAATTACACTTGAATCCATAAGTTCAAAAATTAAAATTCTCCAAAAGAAAGTTTTTTTATTGAATTCAAAAGCTACCTTACAACGAAAAGAGGCAGCCTTTATATAGGCTGCAAGTCCTAATTCGACTAGGAATATAATTGTTTAGGAAAGAAATAACTAGAATAAAGACAACAAATAATACAGCTAGAAAAGTAAATAAATCCTGATATTACGACTTTAATTAGGACTCCTAAATAAGGAGGCAATCTGTTGGAAGGATACTCCAATGGTAACTACAATTCTTGATTTCTCTGTATTTATATTATATCCTACAATTTGCTCTTCCTCCTGGGATTTGCTCTTCCTCTCCTCTTGTAGACTGTTCTACATCAATCTCTTCTGCATGAAAAGAACTCGACCCTGAGTGAGTTAAGTGAGAAGATGCCATATCAAGAGGATGATACTCATACAAATCTGCCACGTTGAAGGTAGGGGAAATGGCCATATCTGTAGGAAGGTTTACAACATATGCGTTGTCATTGATTTTCTGAAGGATCTGGAAAGGCCCATATTTCTTATCTTTCATCTTGTTGTATGCTCCTACAGGCAACCGTTCTTTGCGCAAATAAACCATCACAAGGTCTCCTTCTTGAAAGGTTTGGACCCTCCGCTTTTTATCTGCTACAGTTTTGTACTTGGCATTAGAAGCCTCTAAGTTTTGCCGCACTTCTTCTTGAATGGACTTTATACGGTCTGCCATATTTTCTGCTGCAATGCTTAAACCCGACAGTGTTGGTAGAGGAACTAAGTCCAGTGCATGGCGTAGTGGACAACAATAAACAATCTGAAATGGTGTCTTCCCAATGGACCGGTTGAGCATACTGTTATAAGCAAACTCAGTTTGTGCCAAAGTAACATCCCACTGTTTTGGTTGTCCTAGAAAGACAGCGAATCAGATTCCCAAGAGTGCGGTTTACTACCTTCGTCTGGCTATCAGATTGAGGATGGCTGGTGCTGCTAAAATTCAAGGATGTGTCAAACCGTCGTCATAACGTTCGCCAAAAATGACTCAAGAATTTGGTGTCTCTGTCGGACGTGATGGACTTGGGAATCCCATGCAGACGCACCACCTCCTTGAAAAATAAATTTGCTACGTGCACTACATCTGCAGTTTCCTTACAAGCAATAAAATGTGCCATTTTAGAATACCTGTCGACCACCATGAAAACTAAATCAAATCCGCGTTGGGTTTGTGGTAGGCCTAAGATAAAATCCATGGAAAGATCCTCCCAAGGTGCTGTTGGGATAGGCAAGGGTATATACAAACCGGTATTTTGGGACTGCCCCTTAGCAGCCTAGCATATGGGGCACCTTTTAACATAGTTGCCAATGTCTCTTTTTAACTGGGGCCAATAATACCTCTCCTCTGCAAGGACTATTGTTTTGTCACGCCCCAAGTGTCCACCCAAGCCTCCACTGTGTAAGTCATGAATTATTTGGCTCGTAGTGAGCTCCTGGGTATGCATAATTGGTTACCACAAAATAAGTAGCCTTCCTGGATATGCAGGTTCTCCACAGGAAGCCTGGTTTGGCACTTTGTCCAGCTATCTTGAAAATCTTCATCTCCAGCGTACAACTCTTTTAAGCAATCAAACCCAATGATTTCAGTTTGTAGAGTGACAAGTAGCAATGTCCTTTGGCTGAGAGCATCAGCTGCTCGGTTTAGTCGCCCAGCTTTATGTTGTAGTGTGAATGTGAAGCGTTAAATAAATGAAATCCAGTGGGCATGCATTTTGTTGACACTATTCTGGCTGTTGATAAATCTTAGTGCCTGATGGTCTCTGAATAAAACGAAGTCTCGGGGTACTAGGTAATGCTCCCAGACTTTTAAAGCGCGAAAGACAACGTATAACTCTAGCTCATAGGTAGACCATTTCTAGCGAGCTTCACTAAGTTTTTCACTGTAGAACGCAACTGGTCTGCCTTCCAATACCCACGATAGAGGCATCGCACTCTACTTGAAATAATTTGTCAAAGTTTGGTAGTGCCAGAACTAGGGCCGATGATAGTTTTTCTTTGATTAGTTTGAAGCTTTACTCTGCTGCTTCTCCCCAATAGAATTTCCCTTTCTTCATGCACTCGGTAATAGGTGCGACTATTCGGTTAAAATCTCTAACAAATCGTCTATAAAACGTTGTTAGTCCATGAAAACTACGGAACTCGTTTACTGTTCGCGGAGTCAGCCAATCTCGAATGACGCAAATCTTTTCTTCATCTACCTTAATTCCATCAGCACTTATTACGAACCCCAAGAATAACAAGCTACTGGTTATAAAGCTGCACTTTTTCAAATTAACGTACAACTTATTTTGCTGCAGAATTTGAAGTACTTCCCTCAAGTGCGCAACATGCTCAGACTGGGTTTGGCTGTAGATTAATATATCATCGAAGTATACCACCACAAATTTTCCCGTGATAGGTTTTAATACCTGGTTCATAAACCGCATGAAAGTACTGGGTGCATTGGTTAGTCCGAATGGCATTACTAACCACTCATATAAGCCCTCATTTGTTTTAAAAGGAGTCTTCCACTCGTCTCCTGGTCTGATCAGAATTTGATGGTTTTGCAAATCGAGTTTTGAAAAGATGTTAGACCCGGATAACATGTCCAGCATATCTTCTAATCGAGGGATAGGAAACCTGTATTTAACAGTGATCTTGTTGATTGCTCGACTATCGATGCACATGCGTCAACTACCATCTTTCTTTGGCACTAACAGGGCTGGTACTGCATAAAGGCTCATGCTCTCCTGTACTAATCCCTTCTCAATTAGTTCTTCCACCTGTGCTTACTAACTCCTGGCATGAAATCAATCTGATGTTGTATGTCTCGTACAGGAGGTAACCCATTAGGTAGGTCTGATGGTGAAATTCCTCCAGTAATGGCAGTAGTGGAGGTGGAATGTTAATAGAATCCCTGCCAACTTCTCCTCTTACTACTATGGTAAAAATCTCTTTGGCTTCTTTAGTCTCTTCCATGAATTTGCCCCCGTCCACTAGCAATACTGGTTTTCCTTGTGGCTTCGGTTTAATGCTTGCAAACTCTTCTTTTATAAGACCTAAAACAACCTTCAGGTCCCCCTTCATGAAGATATAAACGTTGTCACGGCCTCTGTACGTGGCATCTACATCATACTGCTAGGGGCATCTTAACATTATATGGCAAGCATCCATTTCCACCACGTCACACGTAACCTTATCTGCATAATTCTTCCCAATTGAGAATTTAATGTGGCAGACTTCTGTTACCTTTACTTCAGTGCCACGTTTAATCCAGCCAATTTTATACAATGCATGATTCTTCCCGATTTGCAATCCCAATTTAGTAACCATTGCTTTTGATATTATATTTTCACTACTGCCACTGTCTATGATAATATCACAGGCCCTCTTATTCACGGTGCACCTGGTTCTGAATATATTATGCCGTTGAGAGGGTCTTTTTGTTTTTGTGCCAACAGTAGCGACTGAACTACAAGAGACCGCGACAATAGTTCTCCCTCGTCGCCTCCTGTTACTTCTTCTTCTTCATACGTATAGGCTGCTTTGTTATCCTCTTTCTCTATGTCGAAGGGGCACTCTTCTTCTGGCTCTATTAAGTTCACGATACTCCTTCTTGGACACTGGTTGGAACGGTGTCCTGGTTGTCCACATCTATAACATTTATCCGATCCTGGACGAGTATAAGGATTTCTGGGCGTCACCTCGAGTGGGATGGTGTTAGCAGGCTTTGTTGGTGCTCCACTGCTGTTTGTTCCCTGTATAATGTTAGAGAAGAAGAGTTGGGTTGTTGAAATTGTCGGGGTCATTGGGGTCTTTCCTTTGTTGACTGTCGCTCTATTATTATCAAATGGATTCCTTGCCCCAACCATTGCTTTTGATCTATCTAATTAGGTCTTTGTTTTAATAGCCAGTGCAACAACTTCTGTTAGCGTGTAAACTGTTTGCGTTGCCACACGATCCTGTATAGCCCAACGCAAACCTCCAACAAACCTGGCAACTTGTTGTGCCTCTGTTTCCAGCAGATTATTTCGTGATGACAGCCTATAGAATTCTTCCAGGAAAGCCTTAACAGTTCTGGCTCCTTGTCTACATTCCTGATATTGTTTAAACAAAATTTGCTCATAGTCTGGTGGTAGATAACGGGATCGTAATAGTCGTTTCATTTTAGTCCATGTTTGCCATCCCCTTCCCTTGTCACAGCCAGGTACTTTGTAGTTGCTCCCACCAGGCAGAAGCTCCCCCCAATAGTCTATATGCGACTAACTTCACCTTCTTGTCTTCAGGAATGTCCATATAATCGAAGAACCTCTCGACTAATACCAATCAATCAAGGAACCCTTCAATCTAAAGTTGTCCATTAAAACTGGGCAGGTCCATCTTCATTTGAAACATTTGTCAGTCTGGTTCCCTTTGGTATCCTCTCCGGTTTCCCCGGAGTATAGTTTCAGCTTCTTCTTCATCCTCAATTAGGCTGTCCTCATAGACTGGTTGCCTTCGTAGGATTCCTGGAGGGCGTTCACAAGTTCCAGCCCTTTCTCTGTGATATTAACAACCCGAAGGATTGTTGATCCCCTGATTGTTTCCTGCTGTCAGCCTAGCAAGGGCTGCTTGGATATCACGTAAGGTTTGTTGTGTCTCATGCTGGAAAATTCAGAATTCAGCCCCTGTAACCAAATTGTCCTCGCGGTCATCGCCGCCAAGGATTTCGCTTTTGTTGCGTGGGTTTGCCATCTGACAGGATTAGGCCTGCTCTGATACCAACTGACGTAGCGGCAGCTTCTGTGGAAATAGGACGCTGCCTATTTCCGGGTAAAATTGTTCGAATCCTTGAACCAAAAATTACACTCGAATCCACGAGTTCAGAAATTAAAATTCTCCAAGAGAAAGTTCTTTATTGAATTCAAAAGCTACCTTACAACGAAAAGAGGCAGCCTTTATATAGGCTGCAAGTCCTAATTCAACTAGGAATATAACTGTTTAGAAAATAAATAACTAGAATAAAGACAACAAATAATATAGCTAGAAAAGTAAATAAATCCTGATATTACGACTTTAACTAGGACTGCTAAATAAGGAGGCAATCTGGTGGAAGGATACTCCAATGGTAACTGCAGTTGCTGATTTCTCTACATTTATATTATATCCTGCAATTTACTCTTCCTCCTACAATCTGCTCTTCCTCTCCTCTTGTAGACTGTTCAACATCAACATGATACTTTTCCTTTTTTTTTTTTATCAAATATATGTAATTTGGTTTCTATAATTAACAAACAATGATATGAAATAACTCTAGTATTCTAAGAGCACTCATCATTTCATATTTCATCTACTTAAACTAAGTATACTAATTAACAATCATATTAAAATTGATATGAGTTTAAGTGATTTAGAAAAATAGAAATAATATATGAAAATCAAAACAAGAACTATATATATTGACTTTAATATGTTATATTAATTAGTAAATTTGATTTTTAAGTTATATGTAATATATAGAATATATATTGACTTCCATCTTGTTATTCTATAATTAGATCATTGACAACTAGTCATAGAGTTAACCTTCGAAGATTTTTGTCTTAGTAAATATAAGGATATATACTGATTAGTGAATAATGGGGGGAAATGATGTGCACGCACCAGTGCAATAAAATGTCGTATAAAATATCTTGAGGGATATAACTCAACTGGTCAGGCTCTAGATTTGCTTCCTAGAGGTCATCAGTTCGAATTTCACAAACCTCAGGGCCACTGAAGGCTTATATAATCGTTAATTTCAGAGCTAGTGGAATTAATCGAGGTACGTACAAAATAGCCTGGACACCCATGTTAATAAAAAAAATAATACCGTATATATAAAACTATATAAAATGATAGTACATAACAGCAAATTATCAATAAATTTTCTACAAACGATACGTTTATGTAGAATTAGATAAGAATATTTTACGGTATTGAATTCCTTCGCACTATTGCCCTGTCAAAGAATCATTTTCCTAAATAGAATACACCTTACCTGGACAAGAAGAGAGAACGAGTTCTTGGTGACTAAATCTGATGATATGCGGTTTGAGCCAACGTATATACACAATATTCCCGTCTCTCGGCGGCAGGAATATATCTGACTAGTGTGATTTCTCATCTGTGTGTACATCTATAGAGATGTAGTCATGCATGCATGTGGGTCTAAAGTTTAGTATCATTGACAATGAGAATATGAACAAAAGCCATTAAGCTCACGGAAGCTCCTAGCTAATAAGGTCCTCCTAGTCCATCAGCCAACAACCCAGATCTCCAGATAAGGTGAAAAGGATCATGCAGGGCCCTAAAAAAGACAAATACAGAGGCAGTGTTGGGAACTTAATGGCAAGAATCGAAATGATTCAGTGGTGGAAAATATGACGATCAGATAATGTAAAACAAAAGAAGGTAATAGTGATACGTTGAATTTTGAGATTCCATTTCCACGTCTTTTTGATGGAGAGATAATTGACAAGATATCATGCCATGGACTATATATTTATTTGTTTGAATGACCCATGACTCCATATTATCATTCACACTGGTCAATAGTGAGTAAAACCCACTTTATTGACTTCATTTCAATTTTCCCTGTACCAGCACAATAGGGTGTGATGATTAAAAATAAAATAAAAACAATCTGCCGAATTTCCAGTAATAAATTTAATATTTTTATGATATTATAATTAAATTAAGGTACCATTGGAAAATGCTGACCTTTGGAGCAAAATATTTGACCAAAAGTTTATGATTATCTAATTAATACATCATTAATTAGTGAGCCTAAGAGTTCAACTTATATGGAACTTATCCATATCTTCCATGTGCGAAGATAATTAAGATGCCAAATATCTTTCACAAGGTTTTCATAAATAAAAATGCTCATTTTGTCATTCACTCTACAATTATAAGAACATCTAATAATATAATATTTCAGTGTCCAAGATCTTTTCTTAAAAATATCTTATTGATAAATCTAAATTTAACAACTTTAAAAACCTCCGTAAAAAAAAAAACAGGCCAAGACTATTTCCTAAATTAATTGGGTCCCATTAGGTCCAGGCGTAACGCCTTATGCCTGGACCCAATTATTTCTTGGTACTGAGCGCACAACCAACACCTTGCAAGGCATGCACCCCAACATCTCCGTAGGCTCAAGCAAGTGCTCTGAGCCCTACACTTCCTTGGGATTTTTCCAGGATGACCCCACGAGGGTCTCTCGGTAATTTTTTTGGACCCTTGTGCAGGTCTTTCAATATTTTATATTGATCCAATGTGTATTACTTTGATTGGAATACAACTCAAAATATCACAAGGGTGAAATAATTCTTCAACCTCTTCTCTCTACAAAAGACAAGACTTATGGGCTATAAATACCTCATGAATCCTTCAAGTTTTAGGTTCACAATCTTTTTATTCTTAATATTTTTAGCATACATATTTTCAGAGTTTATCATTGCATTTTCTCTCTCCACAAAGTTGCTAACTTAAGCATTTGAGAGTCCTTACATTCATCCAATGAGACTTTCTACAGGTACCAGCTACCATCCACATTGGCTTCTCAAGCACCACTAGTAACTAACCACCTGAGTTTTCCATATCAAATCGCCAGAAACCCTGGTTAAGGAGAATAGATCGAATTGCTTTAACTAAGAGGTTAATCGATTATCCAACATATAAGCGTTATTCCTAAGCATCTTGGATTTTGGAACCTCATCAATTGGCGTCATATGTGAAAAAGTAATAAAAAAAGCTATCAGTTTTTTTCTAAAACTTGATTTTGACATTTCCAAGTCATTCTATGACAAATAACCAAGACAAATCTAAGACAGGATGCACGATGAATCTACCTGCCATCTCAGACACTTCTGCCTAACCAGACATTCAACAACTCATTGATCATGTGCAAGTTCTCATTTAGGTTGTGTTGGCAACCTAAGAATAAAATCAGACATTGCCACCTCAACAAGTCTTGACACCCTCGGCAACATAATGTCTTAGCACCATGGCTATCAGTCACACCACCGTAAATGATTACACTACCTAGAGGAGACTAAGCAGAATGACATTCACGAGAGTCCCACAAGGGGTCATTCATACCATTGTGTTACTTATGCACAAAGTCGGTACTTTGAACATACTCCTCTTAACTATCATGGGATGAACAACAGTTACTTCACCATCGCTCCATGCCAAACTCCTTGGGCTCCTAAGAGACTAACAGACAAAGGACTAAGAGACAATCTGTATATATCTATAGCCCCTATTAAGTGAGGGGTTCTCTCTTGTCCAAACAAGTATTAAACACTCAACTCCCTAAGAACTACATTTTCATAAAAATAAATATATAAAACTATGATGGCCTGTGGGAGCATTGCAGAATATGTGCATTAGCTTGGAGTTAGTCTTCTAAGATAGCGACTCAATGTGAAAAATCCTTATCACAACCTTGTCGGGGGTCTGCACATGCTTGGTACAATAATTTTAAGCCAAACTCCATCGAAGGGTTCATTAACCTTTGTGTCAAGCTAGTGGCACGTTTTAGCCCTAACATACCCACCAAAAAAAGCTTCACAAAGCTATTTGGTGTTACCCAGCAAAAAGGCAAGCCTACACATACATATTTAAAAAGGTTTAATGAGGAGATGCTCAAGGTGGAAGAGTTTATTGAGTTAGTAAACATAAAAGCCTTGATGAGAAAAGTAAAGGAACATGCTCTCTGGAGAAAACTTTATACCTTACTAGACAAAAGCTTACTCAAGGTGAAGCAAATCATGAAAAATCACATACGGGTGGAAAACGCTTGTGTGCTACGATATGGGCCTCCTTATTTTTACAATGCCAACCAACATAAAGGATCTTCCAAGCAAAATCATTATTCTAATATAAATGAAAGCTCGAGGAAAAAACATGAAGGACTAACCTATAGGTGTTTGGTGTATTATAAGGATTTATTACTCCCTTAAGTCAAAATAGGATCACCCATTCAAAGTTTAGGGTAGTAAGGCAAACACATACCACTTCTAAGACATGTTCATTTTAATAACATCCCTCATTAAAAGAACAATCCATATTCTAGAATTTGACTAATCAGATCATCGAGTTGGCGGCTGCTTGCTGAAAAAAAGAGGTTGATATGGAGGATTTAAGAGCAGTCAGACTTCAAGAGCTAGGTCGTTATGAGTTTAGACTAATTTTGGGATACCATCATCTGAGTCCATACCTATCACTAAAGTCACCTTAGGATACACAATCCTCAATGAGAATGTAAGGTTATTTTTAAAATAAAAATAGTGTATCTCTCACATACATTTGCTATCTATATATCTTCAGGTGATGTCTAAGGGCCTCTTACCAATTCACTAGGAGTTGACCTCTGATCCTTTATTCTCCAGTGCAATCTTAGACTAGCACATTCTTCAGATGATAACTAAGGGCCTCTCACCAATTCATCAAAGATTAATCTTATATCTCATATTCTCCAGTATAGTCTTGGATTAGCACGACTCTCTTGTGAGGCTCTCAGTCCTTAAGCTATCTCCAAAGATGATCTTAGATCTCACATCCTCATGTACAATCACTCTCTAATAGGGGGATCCCACACCCCATGAAAAAACTAGGAAGGTCACACATCTCCTCCACTCTAATTTGACCACTCTCTAGAGGGGGGCTGCTGAGTCTCCATGCCATCACTAGGGAGGCTATAGGCCTCCCACTCTTTGATAAGATCTTTCTATAAAAGTGAGATCTTAAGCCCTACACTATTGGCTAGGAAACCATGAGCCTCGCGCTATTACAAGGAAAAACCCTTCACGAGTTCCTTCAACCTCTTATAAGTTTTTCTAAGTATAGGCTCAGCCTTTACGGGTTCACGTCGGCCTTTTATAAATTTTTCTAATTATAGGCTCACCTTCTACAGGTTCCCCTCAGCCTTTTAAAAAAATTTCTAAGTATAGGCTCATTCTTTATGGTTTCCTCTCAGCCACTTAAAAATTCTTCTAAGTATGGGTTTTTTTCACCATAAGTTTCCCTTAATATCTTAGAAAGCTTTTCTACGTATAAAGTCTTTTATATCTCACTTAACCCTTAAAGAGATTTTTCTAAGTATGCGTTCCTCCATGGTTCCCTTCTATATACTTAGATTTTTTCTTCAAACATGGTGCATGCCTACACATGGGCTCTTTGGTAAATAATTCTAGGGTTTCCATCATTCTTCTCAATAAAGAAAAATTGATGAACTTATCATGATAATCAAGTATTTTTACAAGTCTTTGTGTATCAATATCATAAAGACTTGGGGAGATACGAATAAACCTAAATTTAATAAGCTCAAAACAAAATATAACACATGGACCCAATTAATTTTGGGTGTTAGGCGTACACCAAGCACCCATTGGGTCCAGGGAAAACTATTATCAGTATCTACATATCACTATCAGATTGTTTGAACTAAGAGATTAATCGATTGTCCAACACATAAGTCTTATTCATAAACATATTAGATTTTGAAACCTCATCACATATATTTACATGTTACTTGTACCAATAAACGAAACTAATAAAAAACACAAAATAAAATTGTCATTGAAGCAACTAACATTTCAAGAAAATAATTTTTTATATCCTTGTTTCCCAAGCAGGATTTCCTTTCATTCTCCTAAAAGCTAATAGCCAATTCATTAAATTCAAACTCTTAAAAAAATCCAGTTATGTTTATTTTTTGTGCTTAATGGTTATTGTTGATACATTTAAATGAATTGACTTGTAAATGAATTAAAAATAAATCTTTTTATTATACAATTTTAAGGACCATAGAGATATATGTTGGAAAACTGTGTTAAAACATGGTTAAAAGACACATTTAATGCCAAATTAAAAGTGAGGTCCACTTATTTTTAGGTGGAACTTTGTTGGAGTTTAGTTTCCAGCAAAATCTCTTTTAACATTGAACATTAATATGATTTAAATAAATTATAGGTGAATAAGAAATTAATCTTAAAGAACCCTTAGTTAACATGTTTTGGTGAAACCCCAAACTCTCTAAAAGCTTTTGTCTCACACAAAAAAGAAACAAAACTTTATTAATATTTATAAATTGGAAAGTTGAAAAGTTAAAATTGAGCCTAAATGACACCAAAGCTTTTAAAGGGGAGAGATCCTAAGTAAAGTGGATTTTGAACTTAAGCTCATACGCACATGTCAGCCCTGACAATGGATCTAGGTTGGGTTCATTGTAAAATAACTTTTTAGGCCACAAAAAATTATTTTTTCCCAACTTAAATTTGGGCTTATATTTGGTCTATGAAGAACTATTTCTTATAATCCATTCTTTTTTCTAACCCATGAAAATAATAACCTGAATAGTTTTTCCAATATTTTTTCAACAGAACCTGAACAAGTTTTTTAAACTAAAAAAATATTTTTTTATGACCATAATGTTCAGGTATTATTGTGGGTTTATGATGGTTAATAAAAAGTTGTTGATGTGAAAATTAATTATGGTTAATACCATAATTAATTTTTCAACTTTTTATCTTTCAAAATCAGCTATAAAAATAGGGTGAATGAAGAGTAAAAGAGAATTTTATGATTTTACATACTCTTCTTTACCTTAGATTTAGTGTATTTCCTTTTTTTTTTTTAAGCTTTTATATCTCCACAATCTAAAGCTTAAGTTTATTTTGTTGAGAGTTTATTGAGTTCATCTAGTTTGATTCAAAGACCTTGTTTAGTAATAAAGTCTTAAATATAATGAATTTATCATTCATAACAATAAAAACTTTATTATTTAAAGTGCTCTAGCAAATATGTATATTTTTTTATTTTAATTTAAACATGGATAAATTTTTTAATTAGTGCGCATATTAGGACTTTATTTTGATATTAATTGTAAGTTGATGTATGTTTAGTATGCGTGCTAGAATCTTTATATATGTTTTTTTGTTTGTGTTGATAACATGTTTATATATAACATGGTATAACATGTTTTTTTGCTAGAATCTTTATAACATGTTTATATATATATATATATATATATATATATATATATATGTTATCACATTTATATTTTTGTTATGATAAACTAAACAATCTAACCTATGCTTATTTTTATGACCCCTCCAATACAATCTTAAGACTTTATGCTTATAATTTTTTTTGTTTAGTATGTTCTTGTGCTTATGCTATCATGTGTAGTTTTTTTATGCTTGTTATTTGTTTTAACTAGTCTTAAGAGAGAGAGAAAATATCTTGTACTTTGATACATCTTAAACTTCTTTTAGAACAAATATTTTAAAAAGATTATTTGTTTAAAAAAAATTAGCATTTAATTTTTAATCGTTATAGTTTATAATTTTATCTAGTTTGCTATATTCATTCAATTATTTGAATCTCTATGATTTGTTACATGGTATATAATTTTATGAACTAGGCTTTTATAAACCATGTTTATATCTTTGTTTAGTTTATACATGTTACTTACAAACTTGTTTATATGATTATGAATTTTGTCAATCTTTTTAAGCATATTAGTTTGACACAATGCATGTTTAATTTGAACTAAAATAAACAAAAGTGTTTAATTTTTATCTTGCTTAGTTTTTTTTTTTTTGGTTAAGTTACTTTATTACAATTTTGTTTTATATTACTTGGTTATTGTGTAGCCAAAATATTTATTTATTAATATTATTGGTTATTTCTTTACAAAGAAAATTATATTGATCATGGCATCATCTTGAGTATTAGTTGTTCTAACCAATGTTGCTTTTATTTCGGTAGTGAAGATTCCACCATCACCTCTTATGATGTTTGGCAAGAAATCTACCAATGTTGCTTCAGCACCTACTGCTTTGATAATGAGGTCTCCACTATCATATTTTGTGGTGAATGGTGAGAAGCCCATAAGGTTTAATGAATTGAATTTTAAAGAAGTACCAAAACAATCAAATGATGAATCTGATCCCACTTTTATGGAAGTTTTGGATGCTTAGAATCATAATGATTTCATGTGAAAAAACTACATCCGGAATGGATTGCATTTTGGAAAGATTTAGACAAAAAATTCAAGGCTAAAGTTGTCAATATGAAAAGGTTCATAATCAGTAAAGAGTAATAAATTTATACTCTTTAAAAATAACATCGAAGTTATCTAGTCAAATTTTTTCACGTATACAACATTATTCATATATACATTATTGTTTACATATAAGAAAAGGTAATGTGGTGAGTATATATGGTCTAAGAAGTTTTGTCTAAAGAGATTAAGTTTTAAACGAGATCATTTATGACCCCTCCAATCTTTTATAGGAACTTACATAATAAAATTATTATTCATATGATACTATTTTCATATACGATATAGTTCAAATGTAAAATGGTGATAATTGAACAAATCATAATGAACAAAATAGGGTTCAAAAAAGTAACCCAAGAAAAGAATTTACTGGTGAAGTCAATATCAACGAGGTTGATCACCTCACTGAAAAAGTTTCAGAAATGAACATGTTTATTGTTGTTTCCAAAGTCAACATGATTTAAAAATTCATGAGCATTGGTAGGTAACAACAAGAAATGTATTTGCCGAGAAAATGATATTCTTCACTTATATAGAAATGGATAGTGAATATTTATACATAGATAATTCATCAACCTCTAAGGTATTAAGTGTTGGGAAGGTCATTTTAAAGATACTTTTGGAAAACAAAATCCCTCGATAATGTGATTCAAGGTTGAAATTGAACTTAATGTTTGGATCATAGTTAAGTAAAAATAGTTTTAAGTTGATCTTTAAGAGTGATAAATTTGAACTCTCTTAAAAAAATAATGTTTATACGAGAGGGGTATCTTAGTGATGACCTCTTTAAAATGAATATAATAACCACTAAAATCATAGATGAGAAGAAAAGTGATGATACATCTTCTTCTTACCTACTTGAGTATTGTGACTTGTGGCATGAAAAGCAAAGTCATATGAATTATAATTTTATACAAAGGTTAATAAATCTTGATTTATTACCAAGTATGATTTTAAACCTTTTTATTTTAATGTTGAGGAACTTAAAACTAAGAAAATTCTTCTTTCCAATTGGAGTAAGGATGAACTTTATTTTTTTCACTAGGACATCTACCATATTTGTTCTTCAGGCTCTCCTAACTACTTGTGTTTCTCCTTAAAACTTGGCATCAAAGACTTGGTCATCCTAATAGTAAAAAATGTTCAAAGTTTAGCATCTCGAGGTTAGTTTTATTATTCTTCTTACCCATTAGATAAGTCGTTTGGATTATCTTTGGATCTCACAAGTCATAGAACTTATGCTACTTGATGTTATCCACTTTTAACGCCATGAAAAATCAAGAAAAGAAAAAAATGGAAAAAGAAAATCCAAAATACAAGAGGATATACATGAAAAAAGCTTAGAAGATTGCCCAGGTTGGTGGTGAAGAATCAAAATGACAAGTGGAAAAGTTGGAGGACCAAAATGTATAAGATTGACAAAATTAGCAACCTCATTCTGATTGGCAAAGGACCTCATTGGTGAAACCATTTTTATTTGAGGTAAAGAAATACAAATTTGGATAGGTAAGGACTTAATGGGAATTTTGAAAGGCTTAATTAATCTTATTGAACACTTAATTGCAAGGACAATTAGTTTTTGGAGTCAATTTGGGTGTTAAATGGAATAAATTAAAGTTTTGGGACTTGATTGGTTTTTAAGAGGTTTAATTGGACGAATAAGGGGCTTAATTGTAAGAATATTGAAGTTTGAAAGGCAATTAGGGACTTGATTAAAGAAATCCAAAATCCAAAACCAAACTGAAAAAAGACGCATGATTGTAGGGGTTAAAATTGACCAAATCAAGAGCCAAATTGAAGAAAATTCAAAGTTTAATGGTTAATTAAGGGTTCAAGTACACAAATTAAAAATCAATGACCACGATGAAAATGGCACTGAACTTTGGGGATGATGATTGAGTTTGGCAGGGGTGAAATTACATAAAAATAAGAGTTTAGGAGTCAATTACAGGTGCAATTAAAAGCAATTGAAATAATAGGGACTAAAGTGAAATTTGTCAAATCCCAAATTAAAGCCCTAATTTCTAGGGTTTAACCTGAACGATGTGTCATTTAGTCACTGTTTGGTTTCTTTTTAATAATTTTGGCTGATTGAGTAAGCACTTTCAAGAGAATAAATATAGTGTCTCCTACCATCTTTAAGGCTAAAACCATCACCATTCAACTAAGAAGCAACCCCTCTACAAAGATCAACTACTCATATCAAACATTTACATCCTATTTTCTTCAATAAACTCAACAATGTTTTTTCTCTTATCAATCATCACTGCATTTTTAGGTTCTTGATTGATTGAGTTGGCATTCAAACGAATGTATTTGGAGCTACAAACCTTCAAATTAAGCAAGAATGGATCCAATCGAAAGGTATGCTTCTCCTCTACTAAGTTCAGGTGGTTTCTAATGACGTTTACATCGGAGTTGCTCCAATGAATCCTTAAAATTGGCCAACTCAATCAGTCTTGCCTAACATACCCATTTATGCAAAACCGCTCAACTTTTTCTTTTGTTCACACTTAAAAATTCCCAAGGGTTCATGTCAAGGGTCATAAATCTTTCTTTTAAAATCAGAAGGTGAGGGATACATGTTTTTGTCTTCAAGCAAAATAAAACCACCTAGGAAAATTTGTTACAAAACCATCATTCCAAAACCATTGAAAGACAGAGGTTTCAACTGTTAATATTTGTCCAGAACTCTCTTATTTTGATCAAAGGCTAAGCTTTGATCAATCTATGTTTGAATCCATCAAGAACCCTTGCGAAATCCTATAAATACCCCTGAAAAATAAATAAATAAAGGAGAGAAAAAATATGGAGAAATACATTATGAAAAGAGCCTGGTATGAAAGTTCAAGGGAATAACATAGAGGGTCTAACAAGCTTTGAAAGGAAAAGATAGTGAAAGGAATAAAGGAAAAGAAAAGAGAAGGAAAATAGCATTCCATAACCAGTAGGCATGAAGAAGGTATAACTATGTAAAAGTTCAAAGGTGGACTCCATATGGCCTGCCTATTCATGTTTTTTTAATGTTTAAACCTTTTTTGATGTTGTTTGAGCTTATCTTATATTTTTTGGTTTGGTTATTGTGTTGGATTAATCTGATTTTTTTTGTAGAGTTTGTCTTGTTCTTGTTCTTGTTCTTGTTCTTGTTTTAAGCATGTTTTAGATTGCTCAAGCTTTTGTTATGATAATTTATTTTAGTTTTAGTCAATAATGTGTTAGAGAGGTTTGCAATAAAGGCATGATTATTGGTTTTAATGCTTGTTTGATTTTGTTTTTATAGTCCAATAGCATGTTGATGATGTATATGAGGTATTTTGATTAGTGTTTGACTCTGTTTTGTAATAAAATAGTAAGTTCTTTTTATTTGTGGGTTAGAGATTTTAGAAGTATGTTGATCAATTTGATGCCTTTTAGTGCAAGTTCATGATTTATACAAGTATGTTTTAACATATGGATGTTAAAGATGTCAAGTTTTGAATCCAAATAGCATGAATATAATTGTTTTTTAGCTTTGGTAGTTTTTAACTTAGAAAATTCATGCATGTTATTGATGATTTGATGTTATTTGTTAGTTTTTTGGATTCAAATATTCTTAATATTGGTAATGTGATTTGAGGATTAAATGCAACATGTTTTAGATGCTTAAAAGGCTAGTTTAGAGTTTAACAGTAAGCTAAGAATTTATGGGTTGCTGGGTCAGTTTCTTCCTTGGAAAAAATATTATCTTAGCCTTATGATTTGGATCATCTTTTGTCCAATTCTTTGTACTAAACCATTCAAGCAACTTGACTAGTATGTAATCTAGGGTTTATTTACATCAATAAAAAGTTTATGAGGGTTTTAATCCTAGAGTTTTGGTTTTGAATAAAAAATCAAAACCTATTTTGACAAAATCGTGTTGATTCTTTGATAAACGAAGTGAATGGAAGCTAGACTATGAATCCTTGCATGATTGCAAATAAAACTTTGCCTTTGATC
>Ga0325401_1000288_pt1 | contig 34149 bp, 12 predicted proteins | sample PopdelMetagenome_FD_205666 | JGI IMG/M metagenome (GOLD analysis project Ga0325401, IMG submission 205666) | Populus deltoides microbial communities from Bellville, Georgia, United States - Xylem-PdKOR-R2 | ecosystem: Host-associated > Plants > Phyllosphere > Stem > Wood/Secondary xylem | place...
CACGAGATAGCATATGCTAGGAGAGTCAATATTTTTTACTGAAATTTACCTGTAGTCAATGCAAGCAACTATTTTAGCATCTTTTCCACCTAATTAAACATACACCAAGCGAATCAAAGTCAGGAGGCAATAAAACGATTCCAAAACTTCGATGAAACATGAAAATGTAGGAATAAATGATGCACTTGATGTATTATATATTGATTGGGATAATTGCCTGGAAAGGGTTTTCCATAGATCACGTTATCTTACAAATAAAAGGTCCTACAGCAAAGGCCACGTCGGTGAGGTCAGAAAATGCCAAGGATCCTTGCCGAGACATCTTTCATGATCATAAAATTTGGTTCTTGATATCCATCTTCATTTTTATTACAATCACATTAATTCACATACATTGATCCATGTATTAAAGCTGTCAATTAAGACGACAAAAAAGCATTCTGACATGGACTTGGGTTTGCATGCCACTAACTTCACCTTAACCTTCACACCTAAAATTCTGAGGTTGATAGCTGGATTGCATTCGTCTGCGTACTCTCTTTTTGCTAAAGGTGTGTATAATCTTTATGAGACGAGAAACAAAAACAAAACAACACCCTTTTTCTTTAAACCACAAAACAAAATAACACTAGCTAGCTGCTAGCTAGTGGTCATTACAAATCAAATGCATCCCATCAATCATCATAGCGCTAGCTAGGACACACACAGCCATATTGTGAAAAATCAAATTTTTAATCTCATGGTACCCCCACCCCCACCCCCACCCCACACACACAAAAAAAAAAAAAAAACTATATTACCATTACGAATTACTAGAAATTAGTAAGTGGTTTTTCTTTCTATAAAGAGAATGGAGAGACCTGGATAACGAAAGTTACAAGGGGATTGGAGAAGTGACAAAGAACAGTGGTGGGGATTGAGACAATCTCTTGGGCTCTCGCACTAGGGCTAAAACCGACCAGTGTACGCACACCAATGGAAATGTTGGGCTACATTGAAACTACTTGCTTCTTGCCTCTTGTCCCTGAGCAGATATGTTTCCATTGATAGGCTTTGAATGTTATAATAAAACACATTATTATTTGTCAGGTACCCTTGGTTGGGACTTGGGATGGGAGCCAATCTCCAATTGAACGATCTCACCTTATATTAAACTATTTTTCTTGAATTCTTCTATGTTTTTTTTTTTTGTCAAATAATACATGGAGCTTGTGATTGGATGTTATTGACAAATTTATTGTTTTTTTCCCCTTGCGCAAACATTTATATTTGACATCTTATTTACTTCCGCCAATGCTTCAAATACATACAAACAAACATATAGTGTTTACATATTATAAAAAAAATATAGTGTTTACAGTTCTAACTCCTCTGATCAAATTAATGTGTAGGAAAGAGCACCATTAAATAAAATAATATTTACAAACATATTTTGTCAGGAAATTACCACCAGGTGCATGGGATGTGATAGAGATCGTGTGTTTTTTTTTTTCAAGATGGAGTTGACCATTACCAACAAATCCCCTTTGGATTATTTACGCTATTACTTACCGATATACTTAACAATATCGGGAAAAAAAAACTTAAGAACCTCTTGTCTTTTAGTTGATTTTATTTCCATTTAATTCCCTAATTTTTGTCGATCATGGAGCTGAGGCCGATGGAAATGGTATATGCAATGCACATGTCGAATACAGTGGTAATGGTAATGTTTTTGCCAATTTGAGCTTTGATTCAATGGCAGTAGTCATTGTAGGTTGGCAGTTGCCCAAGAGATGCAGTGTAGATTAATCAACTTTTTTTGCTTTGCTTAAATTAGCCAACAAATTGGAGTTTTTTATTATTATTATAATTTAATTTGTTTGTGGACAAATCAACAAAGAAATTATCATATTTTCGTTTACATTAACTATCATAAATTGTTTACAGTAAAGCAGGTCCAAGGTCTAATTGTGTTATAAATTCTATCATCTGATTTTGATTCGAGAAGATATATACTCCTTTTCCACTGTTTAAACTCCTTTACTGATCCCCAGACAGAAGGGTGAGAAAGACCATCATTTATTAGACTAAATTAAAGACTGTAAAAATTAATTAAAGATGGAAAATGTACATGCACCTCGGTATAAAAGGCCAGTTTAATTTTTATGCTGAAAATTAATCAATTCATCATGAGAATATATAGTATTTTGAATAGATAAATCTTACAGATTACTGCTCAAGTATTATTATTATTATTATTATTATTATTTTTAATGTGACTGTCTGGGTTAGTGTGTGTACCTCGACTAATTTTACGGATTCTGAAATTAACAATCATGTAAATCTGAATAATCTTTTTACAAATTACTGCTGAAGTATTATTGCCAATATTAGTGGTTAATAAAATTTATTTAAAGTAATATTTAGTTATTAATTTATAGTCTTAAAGGTATGAGAAGATTGGTTGATCCAATTACAAAATTACAAAAGCCATGAATGGTTAACGTCATTATCTTACTTTTTTTAATCATATGGTAAAACATGATAAAAACAAAATTACACCTAACTTTTTAAGAATAAAAACTCCACCAAATTAGTTGTTCAATTGGTAGGGCAAATTAGTAATAATAAATTACAGGCAAAGTCAACGAGACTGTCCTTATTAATAGCAAAAATAGATTAATATATAGGTCTAAATATGTTAGATATTGTTATATATGGGAGTAGAAAAAATTATTTCGTACATTGGAAATTGCTCTTCTCTCTTTCGTATAAATACAAGGCGTATCATAAAAGTTGTTTATACGTCTCAATTTTATACAAAATAAGACATGAGAACTTTAAATATACTGAATAATTTATTTAAAAACAAAAAACTAAATAATGGTGTAAAAATTTGTTCACTGCAGCTGCTGTAGCTGTGACGGCTAAAGTACCTCCACAGTAATTAACGGCTTTAAGTGTAGATTAACTAGTGACCTAAAATAAACTGATCCATAAAACGGCTAATAACGGTATATCTTCTAGATTCTATTCATATTTTGCTCATGGTTTTTTTTTTTTATATATATATAAAAAAAATGGATTCTACCCTCAAATTAATAATAAAAAGAAGCAACTATACACTATTCTTTTATACCATCCCCTAAAGTGATACTATTATTGCCTTTATTCAATACATATAATCTCTCGCCACTCTCCACCATATAATCTCTCTTCAGTCATCTTGTACCCTCTCTCCCTCTCTCCCTCTCTCGTCTATAAAAGCAAACCCACCAGGCTAAACTATTCTCCTCACCATTTTCCACCCATGGCCGACCCTTACTCAAATTTCTTCTCAGGTTGGGTCAAGTTCAACAACAACCCTCTCCAACATTACCCATCTCCTCCACAGCAACTCCCTTATACTCACAACTTTTACACAAGTACTACCTCGCCTGCCAACCATAACCAACCTTACTTTCACTATTATCACAACCCACCTCGCTCTCCTCCTCTTAAAGAAGCCCTACCCCTTCTAAGGTTAAGTCCAACGAGGCAGGGAAAAGAGCAAGGCCAACAACGACCGGATGATGAAGAAGAAGAAGAAGAAGAAGAAATTCAAGAACTAAGTTGCAGAGCTATGGATGTGGACAAGATCAAGTACAGAGCCAAAGATCAAGAAAGCTTCTTTTCTAGTTGTAGTGCTAATAATAAAGAAGATGAGGAGTCTGTTTCTGTTGCACTACATATAGGGCTGCCAAGCCCTAGTGCTGCAGAGATGGCAACTGTGCTATCTTCTTCTTCGGAGATCACTGACAAAGATGGAGATGGTGATGATTCTGTGTACCCCATTAGCAGGCTTAATAAGGGTCAGTATTGGATCCCTACTCCTTCTCAGATTTTGATTGGCCCAACTCAGTTCTCATGTCCTGTTTGCTGCAAAACCTTCAACAGATATAACAACATGCAGGTAATTTCGTGGAACCTATCTACTGTGGCCCTCCCAAAAGACTCCTTTCCTAATTCATCTCTCCTTCTTGGCTTTTTTATTTTTTAACTTAAAGGAAAAACTAGAAAAATTATTTATTTTCTTTGGTCATGAATTTGTTCCAAGATTTGGGTTTTTCACTAGGTTTTTTTTATCCTTGGATTTTAACAGGAGAAATGAACTCTAATTTTTGTTTTCTTTGCATGGTCTATGGGTTTTGGATTCCCAAAAAATCTTTCTGATTAGTGAGACTGAGATCAGTACTTTCCTTTATGTGATTGAACAACTCAGGCAATGTTCCTTATGCCCTTCAGGCTTTGAAGTTTGTGCTCTCAACATTGGCTGATGTGCAGAACTGAAAATCTTGCAGTTTTGCTCGACGATCTTAATCACACAAGAAATTTCTATTTCCACACCTTCAATTCGATACAAACAGTTTTTTTCATGACCTAGCTACCAAAAGTTTCACAGGCACTCATAAAGACCATCTATGTCCTAATCTAAGAAATGTAGAAGACTCAAACACCCCCCCCCCCCTTTCAAAAAAGAAAAGAAAAGAAAGAAAAGAAGACAAAGAAAAAGAAAAGAAAAGAAATGAACTGTAGTAGCCAGTAATACTCTTCAATATTCTGAGTGAGAACAAAGAGATCGAAACCCTTCTGCCTCTTTAATAAACAATCACAATCATTAGAACTGTTGTTTAGTAAAGTAAGTAATGCTATATATTTATATGCTTTGCAAATTCCTATTTCATCAAGAATTTGAATCCGGCGATAAACAGAAATTTTTCAGACACCAGTATATATCTCACCTTTAGTTCTTAACTTTATCAATAGAACACATAATGCTTTCTTTAGACGCGGTTTTGCAGATGATTAAGATTTTGTGCTGGTACTAAATCCTGCTTTTTATGTATGAGGTTCAAGTGGTTCCAAATTTTCTTTGGTTCTAGTGTGATTAGATGGCACTTTTAGCTGTTTTTGTTTTTGTAGTGTTTCCTTTTCACTGATATTATTTGGTGTGACTGAAATTCTTTAGATGCATATGTGGGGGCATGGATCTCAGTACAGAAAAGGGCCTGAATCTCTACGAGGAACTCAGCCAACAGGAATGCTAAGGCTTCCTTGCTATTGTTGTGCCCCAGGGTGCAAAAACAACATTGATCATCCAAGAGCGAAGCCTCTAAAAGATTTTAGAACCCTTCAAACGCATTACAAGAGGAAGCATGGAATCAAGCCTTTTATGTGTAGGAAATGTGGGAAGGCTTTTGCTGTGAGGGGAGATTGGAGAACTCATGAAAAGAACTGTGGTAAGCTTTGGTACTGCATTTGTGGGTCTGATTTTAAGCACAAGAGATCACTTAAGGATCACATCAAGGCTTTTGGGAGTGGCCATGCAGCCTATGGCAATGATGGATTCGAGGAAGAAGATGAACCTTCATCTGAGGTAGAGCAAGATAACGAGTCCATGCAATGAAATAAAACATGTGGCTGCTAATTAATAAGATTAGTGAATTAATTATCTTAATTTATGAACTTAATTATATATAGCTATAGGCTTTTGAAGTGAGAACAAGTAGGCATCATCAATATTTACTTGGAAAGCCACCTTTGTTTCCTAATGTGTTACCCATGTATGCCCCCGTATTTAGGATCCTTAAACACATCATGTTAGGAAGTTAGGGTAAGTTCCTGTAAATCCATTTCTTTTCAACTCATGTTGATGCCTCTCTTTTTTTATTTAATAATTTCCTCTTATTGGCGAGCTTCTCATGAATAGAAGTTGATCAAAACATATATTGGCCAAGAAGCTCATGCATGAGAAGCTTTCATTATTATTCTGGAAGTATAAACCTAGCTAGCTACTAGTACTGTATGTTCTGAGGATGAGGAGTCTCCGAAAAATCAATTGCCTCAATCTTTCTTTAGGATTCGCATTTAGGTTTACAGAGAAACGTATCTAGGACAATTAGTTTTTGGTCTTCTGGGAATTAGCACAGGTAATCTAGAATAATATTTGTCAATGCAATTATCCTGGGCTGGTGTTGAATACATGCAAGGCCCGATACAAACAATGGATAATATATATATGTAATGAATTTGGAATATATATGATATCCATTTTCAATACCTGGGGATTCATTTTGTATGGATAAATGAGGAATTCGGCTAAGATATATTTTGGGATTGAATTTTGATTTTTTTTGTTGAGAAAATAGATCAAGAATATAAATTTTACTGTTATGAGTTAATTAAAGTTCAGAAATCTAGTTACAAATAATTTGCTTCATAAATTTTATATTCATTATTTATGATATTCTTTTTATTTAAATGATATGTTGGGTAATCAATGGTTATATTAATATGACCACGTTATTTTTTTAAAAAAAATATCAATGATTAATTAGTACTTAAAACCTACCTATTTTTATTATAAATTGTGAAGTTAAAATGGATATGAGTGCTATTTTAACTTGAAAGAGAAACTAAAATCATCCTCCACTTACCGTTTAATTTGTAATCATGATAACTATCTTCATAAATCTATCTCAAAGTTAAATTAATCTATCTCAAAATTAATTTAAATTTGAAATAACTACTACTACTACTACATAATTTAATGGTCTTATAGCTATTACTTTGCACAACATAATATTCCCTTTTATTACAGATTTATGGTTCCTCTTAATTATTCTAGTTATCTTTTGACTCTATTTTTGTCCTGGTACATCAAAAGTAATTTAATAAAAACAATTTTGGGTGCTGCCCTTACGGTTTGAACCGGAAAGTTAAAAGAGAGAAAACACATCACTTTAACTACTAGACTAGCCCCTTATTTTTTTTTAAAAAAAATATCAATATAAAATATATTTTAGTGATTTATTCTTTAATGTTACATTACATAAAAATTTAACAAAAACAATTATGAGAATATTACACAAAACATTAAAAAAAACTAATTCTTTCTCAACAAATCCTATTATAATTTTTCCATATTTCAGTTTGTGTTTATATATATGATCAGGAATTATTTAACACATCCAAAATCAGTATTGTACCCGGTTATCTCACACAAATATGAGACTCATCATAAAAAAAATATTATCCATAAAATAATCCTAAGGTTATGTGAGAGAGAAATGTACAACTCCCAATTGTACTTAATAATTGTCATCAATGTATCAGTGTCTTTGCTTGATAGATTTTCTCTATTTTCCTTGTGAACTATTAAATTAATTAACTACTGAGATTGAAGAATTGCTTTTGAACATCACCCCTAGGTTCTTGAATGATGCCTAGTGGATGCACGAGATCAAGTGATCATGGATGCCTTCATCCTGTCTCTTGCCCCATGACGGAACCTTCCCAATCCCATGGATATAGCTATGTACTTAGTTGACACGGAGACAGAAGCTTCCATGGACCATGAAGTAATTGATAACAAATCACCTCTTCTTCTTCTTCTTTGAACTGACAATATCAATTGATGACCTCTTCATACTTTTAGCCATGATGATGCATGCATGGATGATATCTTTGTGGTTTTTGGGTATTTATTGTCTTTAATAATTCATTCTGTAAAGATACTCGTGGCCTATACACGTACCTCATAAAGGGTAGCAGAGAATGTGGATATATAGATAATAAAGCAAAGCTCAATGGATAAGAAGAAAGGTTGAGTATATATATAATTGTATATATATCTTTATTTGCTTCAAAAAACGCAGCTGAGATATGCTTTTTTGTTCATCCTGCAAATATAAACATCAGCTTTTTTGATTGGAGTGCATATGATGCCCTTTTTCGTGGTTAGTGGATGGGTGTGCTAATTGATGGATGGAGCATATACCATTTGAGGTGTTACTATTGCTGAAAAATTCAAAGCAAATGATTAGCTTTTTGAGGGATTGAAGAGTGAGTATGGTAAATATAGGTAGATTGAAAGATGGTGAAATTATCCGAGCATGATATATGTTGCTAAACATTTTCTTTTCTCATTTTTATTCTTCTTTGCATTCCTTCAAATTTGGGTGAAAATGTTTTACGAATCAAAAAAGATATTTTAATATTTAATCTTCCCTTCTTTTCCTTCTTTTCCTTTTCTATTTCTTATTTAAGAATCAAAATTAAACAAACAAAATTGACTTAATTTCATTTTCATTTCCTTACCTTAAAACGTACACACTACAGAAGTAAAAATATTTCATTAATTGAATGGATTAGAAAGATTTACTTTCAAAATATATAAATTGATCTAAAAATACTAAATTATAGAAGAAATTCATATTTCTTCGTTATAAAAGAAATTCTTTTTTTCGCTTCTAAAGAAAACATTATATCATGGAAGAGGGTATCATAGTACGAGTTTTGATTTGTTTACAAGATCATGATCCATCATAGTTTTGTCCTCTTGTATGGAGAAAAAAAGACGGAATGGCTGATCTTGTTGGCAGCTCTATCTCTTGTGTATGCGCGCGTGTGTATTTGAGAGAGAGAGAGAGAGAGAGGATGGGCAAAGGTCAGGCTAAAAAACGCAACAAGGAGGAGCCAGAGATCTGTTGGTTGGGCAAATTGGCAACATCTACTGGTGCCCTACAGTGCATATGCACCTCTTCTGATGGATAAACTGTAGACTGAAACGACTTATCAATGACTCTTTGACCACCTCTCTTTTCTCTCTCTGCAAGAGCTTTGAAATTGCAAAATTCACCCTGCAATTCGCTGTTTAATGAATACTTGTACACCGCAGTACAGTATTAGTGTTGATGAACACGCAATAATAATTGAAATCGAGAAAACTATCAGGGGGAAAAAAACCATCTATTCCTTTTCTTTTCTTTGTTCTCTTTCGTTCAAGATATCAATGTGTTGAAAACTATGGTCTTTGATTGTACGTGCATAATGCTAAAATCCCTGAAACAATGACAAAGTTAAAACTGAGCTGTGAGTATTCATTCAGTTGATGGCCATATATGTGGGGTTTGCGAATTTTCCTTTCCACACTGTTGTGGGGGTACTATCCATGGATCTACAGCTAAGTGTGTGTTTTAGATGGTTCGCGGTTACAGTTAAAGATAAATATACTAAAAAAATACTATAAATCATAACTTTTATTATAATTTAAGAATAAAAACAGGTTTAACCAATAAAAATATTTTTTTTGAACTACAATATCAGAAATAATCTAAGAAACAAGAGCTGCAACATTTATTTACAATTAATATAAAACCATACACTAGATTTTCGAATTATTTAAATTTTTGGTTTAAGTATATAATATATTATTTATTGATTGCCTTTGGTTTGAGTGGTTATTTATAATGTGGTATTATAGTTTTCTTTTTTATTAAGAAGTTATGAGTTAGAATTCTATGATCAGTTCTATTCTTTATAATTAAAATAAGTGTCAGCATATAATTATTCATAATTAAGTCTCATCTAATATTTGGAAATTTTGAATTAGTTAATTTTCAATTCAAGTAATTTATTTTCTCTAATTTTAAATTTGATGCTTGACTCGTTATAAATTTTAAGTCTAAATATTCTTTTTTTTCAATAAAAATTCTAATTAATGGGATCTGAACTTTAGGGTTAGGGTATCTTATTCGATCGAGTAGTTATTTCGTAGCGTGAAACGTTCAAGTGTGTTTAATACATCTTCCTTAAAATGAGACTACATGTTACATGGGTCCGAAGGATCATTCTACAAAATCTTTGGCATCATTTTTTTTTAAAAGAAAACGGCAAAGTTTTGGCACGGTATATATTAATATGAGCGCAACTCAATTGTTTTCTTTTTTCCTGCCTAAAGCAGTCAGTCGATCGAACACAGCCTTTCTTTGCTTAAAATCCCAAGGCCCCTTTCTTTCTTTTTAATTTCCTATCCAATTTTATACTACATTGATTCTAGATTAGTGCCCATAATTCCATTACATTGTTGCCTTGACCTTGTCAAGGAGACCAAGCATCCTCCGTATGAGAGAATATGTAAATGTTTTTTTATTCTGTCTTTTGTATTCATATTCCTGTACATAGGGGACAGCTATGTCTCCCTTGGCTCGAATCACGAGCTCTTTTATATATATATATATATATATATATATATATATATATATATATATATTTTAAATCATCGACCGCCCTCTGTGTTGCTCTTTGTTTTTTGAAGTATACTGTCTTTACGTTAGAAGAGTTATGAGTTCTCAAAGTAAGAGGTAGAGATAGTTGTTTAGTTGTTAGCATTTTCCTCATCGTTTATATTTAGTTTTTGTTGGCATGAGCTGTACAAACCTATACACAACAGGAAATTAACTATAGCTGTAAATTCTAGTATATCTTCTATTTATGTAAATCCGATTATTATGGGAAAGTAGTTGATTTCTTTCCAAAAACAGCTAGTAAAGCTGTAAACTACTTTGTGTGTGTGTCTATATATATATTCAGTATCAGAAATAAAGGGAAAGCAAGAATTCTAGCCACATAGAAATCAAATAAAAAATATATATAAATTTTGATTTTCAATCAACCCAATATTGAAGGATTAAATTAAAAAATAAAAATAAAAAATAACTTGTGTTAACCTGTCAATTGTCAAACCCAGACTGAAAGACTGAAATAACTCCATAGAAAACGATTCAAAAACAATTATTCTGAAAATTATATTACTTTAATTGTTATTATTTTAAAAAGAATTATAACAAATGTCATTGCTACTGTTAATACACTGACAAAATAAGTTTGTCAATATATTGCAAATATCACTACTACTGTTAACTTACCGATAACATTCTGTTGGTGATATGTAATTTTACTGAGAGAATTACCGATGGAATAAAACGGATAATTTTTTTTTGTGAGCATTTTCTGTCTGTAAAACCATCGGTAAATTTATTAACGACGGATTCACTGACAGATAAAAAATTACTAATAAGCATTTTTCTGACGGACGATTCCGTTTGTGATTTTATCGGTAAAATAATCACAGACGGACTGTTAGTGTAAATACCAATAGAAATTTATGTCGATAAAATTGTTAAATCTGGTACAGGGTGAAGAAAAAGAATTACTTAGAAATTTAAAATATAACATTAATTACTTTAAAATTGTTTTTGATAAAAACATTGGAGGAAATAATTTATACAAATTAGTGTATATGCCATGCATCTTTAAATATTATTTTTAAATTTATTCAAATAAATAAATAAAAATTTGAAATGCTTAACTGATCTTATAAAAAGGGAAAATATTTATTAGATTCATTGATTAATTAAGAAATCAATTACCGAAAATAAAACCTTAAAAAATAATTTTAATATTTGTATAGTTGATAGTGTGCGTATGTGATAAAAGAGTTGTGTGATGTTTAATTTAATTTCAAAGTGCTTATTTTATATATGACAAACAATGAAGCAATTACAAAAACAAAAATCTGAAGAATATCTGAAATTTATTATTTTTCACATTCAGTTTACATTTAAATAGTAGATATATTAAATCAATTTAAGTAGGTAATTTTTTTTTTGGATATCTTGAAGAAATAATTTTCAGGAAAAAATCCATTTAAATATTCCTCAATGAAAAAAAAATGATTAAAATCAAAGTGAGTGTTAGCTCTGTACGTACTCCTAGTTTTATTCCTTGGCTTTTCAATAATTTAGGAGGAATTTCTCCCCCTTCCACTATCTGTTTGAGCTATCAAAAAGAAAAATAAAAGTGAAAAAGGTTATGAAGCATGGACGAGGACACGAGACACGTATACTGCGCAATATCAATATGACGTTGCATCAATTCCAAAAAAGATTAGGCTACAATTTGTGAGGGATACATTAATTTTTTATATATTATAAAAAAAGTATTTTGAAAACGTGTGTGTGTATATATATAATGATCATTGTAAGGAGGAATACATGAAAGTATAAAATAAAAAATAGAGATCATGCTCTTAATATTTTTTTTTATACTTATAATAAACTTGGATGTCTTTTAGTTAAATTTATTTGAAAATGATTATAATGGTTTTGAAAAGATAAATCATAATTTCATATTTTTAAATTTTTTTAGTGCCAGTCATCTTTTTTTTATTTTTTATTTATAAAAAATTTATTTCTTAATCTATAAATAATCAAATCATTTCTTTTTATAAGACTTACATTGAAAAAATTGAATATTAACAACAGAAATAATAATAAGAGAAATTCATTGTTACCCTCTTTACATAGTGTTTTTCATTAGAATAATATTTTTTTTTAATTTTTAATTTTTTTAATTTCATATTTTAATATTAAATTTATTAAAAATTGAGCTTCATAATTTTTTTTTATTTTTTATGAGGTTTTTCAAGTCTCATGACTCGGATTATGAGTTTTGCAGGCTATCTTCATAATTATATATATATAATTTGGGTTTGTTAGGTTACCGAATAGACTTCAATCATTTTTTTAATTGATTTATTTTTAATATCATCATTTAATGCTGAGTTGGTAGAGAATTGAGTTTAATAGTATTTTTTTTAATTTATTTTTTATAAGGTTATCATGGTTTCATGATCTAAGTCATGAATTTAACATGTTAACTAAGGTAGACTTGAATTGATCTAATATGTTATTGTCTTAATAGTTTTTAAAAAGATATGTCATCTTGAAATTTTATCGAGAAAAACTATATTTTTTTCTAGTTTTCCATATAGTTTTTTGATTTGTCAAATCGATCAAGTTAATCCTTACACGTTTAATTTTTTTCTACTAAAAAATACATTTATAATATCTGGACATTATTTATTTTTATATTTTAAAATTTTTAATTCAAATCATAGCCCGAATGAATGATCTAGTCAACCATAAAATATGTTGTAAATGCTCAAACCCAAAACGGTGTCGTAATGTATTTGGGGCTGATGGGCATTAATTTTTTGCCCAAATGAAATTTGTTTAACACGCACGGAAAAACTGTTTTTTTACCGTGTTGTCAAGTGTTTTCACCGGATCTTAATAGAGAATGATTTTATTAGTGTGCCGAAAGGTTTGGACTATTAATTCCAAATTGTGATTTTAATAACATTGCATAAAGCTTATATTTGAGTCGATTTCTTTCCAAAAACAAATATATTACAAAACTAACACTAAAACGTACTCTAACCATATTCTTTATATATCCCCACCTATATTCTTGCCGTATCTGAAATTAAGTTTATTTTATTTTTTATTGTATATCATACAATCCGAATATATATATATATATAGACACACACACACACACAAAGATATTGATGAAGTGTTCGTGTTTTCTGGTTAAAGACGTGGGACGCATTAATATTCCATATAAGTTTTGCCATAATTGCCTTAGCATACTCTAGTGAATAATTAATGTTCTTAATTCGGCTTGCGAGGGAAACTTTCATTGGGAATGATGAATGGAAATCAGTTTTTATCAAGGGTATAGCTTATTCAGCACAAGTTAACTCTTGTTTGCACATTTTTTTAAAGCAATAATAATTTTTAATTTCTTTTTATTTGATAAGGAGATGTTTTTACTTTTAGGTAAACCTCAAATAAAAATGTGAAATCAAAGTGCATTCTCAGCAATATAATTCATCGTACAACCACGTTGGATATCAGTAAAGCTTCGGACACCCAAATTTAACAAAAAAATTCACTTTAATTTCACTGAAATTAAGGCATAGTTTACCATGTCCAATGAGAAAGAAAAGAAAAGAAAAGTGGGCATGACCATGTCGTGATTAAAGCACAAAAACACACTCGGAGTTGTATTTTTCGTACTTAAGAATAATATTTTTGCAGTGGATTAATTCCCTTTTTACTGCGGTAGAGAACAAACACAATTCGGAGTCTGGCTCACAATTTCTACCTTACAAAGTGCATCTTCAAAATCATACGTACCAAAGTGAAAGAAGGAACATATGAGGTTGGCCTGATCCCCAAAGTAGACGAGACAACTTTGTTTGAGAGGCCCCAAGGAACAAAAGAAAAAGGAAAAAAAGGCAATAATAATCTTGACCCATGATCACGTACCTTTGAAAGGGAATTAAAATAAATAAATATATATATATATATATATATATATATAGGAATTAAATAAGAGCACAAAAATCCTTCTTTTGGACTATACCTAGAGATCTCTTTTCCCATTATCATTATCCATGACATATGCCCGCTTTGATATCCATTTTCTTCTGCTAAAGTTACCCTGCTTTGGTGCATGGAGATTCTCCAAGTTGTAGTAGTATTGGGGTATCATTATTTGGGGAATATATAGAGAAAAAACTTCATAGAGAAGAAAGAGAGAGCACTCTCACAGACAATTCAGAAAGAGAGGGCATATCTAGGCTTTTTCCTCTGCTCAAGGTCAGTAAAAAGTCATGTTTGACGTTCATGGCTATCAAATCAAAGAGGAATAAAAACCAATTATTTTCTTTTAAAAAAGCACTCCTAATATTTGAGACATGTAATCAATCAAAGGTCTCCTTGCAGGAAATCTTAGCAAAGATAAATAAATATAAAGCTAAAGAAGCCCACGTTAAAGTGCACTCGTTACCCACACGGACACAATTATAAAAGTACATTCATGGAAGCAAGGAGATTCCATGCTATTTCAACTTGGCAGCAGAACATATCAATAATTCCCTCCCCACCCACACATCTACCTTACTGCTTTCTTGCCCTGAGAAATTGCTGTTGATTCTGCGTCCATGATGTGCTCAGACGAAATCTTTTCTCAACAACAAATTATGAATCATATAACTTCCAGGCTAAAGAGAGACGATTTTGATAATAAAATCACAAAAAAGAGCAAAATATAAATAATAAAATTAAAAATTCAAGTTATTAAACCCTAAAATATATGAAAACTGAAAATCAATTTTTAGTTGCAACCAAAAAAGAGTCGATATAAAATAATAATCTTAACTTTAGAGCACTGTAATGATATAATTGTGTTAGTTCTTTCCCTTTTTTTTCCTTTTTTTTTTTTTTTTGATTGACAGCGCCTTGCAGCAGTGCTGCTGTCAGTTAATTCTCAACGTTGATGCAACATTTTGTCTGATCAGGATCGCATGGTTTGGATCGATTCTTAATTTGACGGACCATGTCTAAAATGGCTTGCTGTAGGACCCATTGATAGATCATGATAATTTTTACTTTTTAAGATCATTATATAGCTTTCTCAAAAACAAACCACAAAAAATTACAAGGGCAGCTTTATCTTTCGAAAAAGAGAACTTTCACCAGCTTCCTAGAAGGATCATATCCTTTGGAAAAATAAATACGTATAATAAAAGTAGAAAAGAAAAAGTTAGAGCAAAATAATAATTATTTTATTTCCTATTGTATATTGAAAATGCGTTGAGATATTAAATAAGAAAATAAAAAAAAATTAATAAGGAAGTAGAATCTAAATGCTGAGAAGACATCATTGAAATACATAGTGAGCCTTTTCTTCTTACCGAGGCGAGAAGACATCATCTTATGGACCATGCTAGTTTTAGCCAGGTTACACAGAGGCAAAGATTACTGTTGTGTTTGTTTATATGATTTAACTGTGTTTTTTTTTAAAAAAATATTTTTAAAATATTTTTAAATTGTTTTAATGTGCTGATATCAAAAATAAATTTAAATACATTTTTAAACCGTGTCTGTAAAAAAATAAAGAAAAAAAAACATTGCTTAGTTTGAAAAGAAAATTTTAAAAAAGGAAAATTTGTAGGTTAAAATCACAAGAGAATAGAGTTCAAGTTAAATAAATTCTTCTTATGCTAATATCAAAAATAAATTTAAATACACTCTTAAACTATGTCGGTAAGAAAATAAAGAAAAAAAACATTCCTTAGTTTAAAAAGAAAATTAAGAAAAAGGAAAATTTATAGGTTAAAATTACAAGAGGATAGAGTTCAAGTTAAGTAGAAAGTACCCTCGTCAATTTTGTTTATTGTATTTTTCATAATTTTTTTTAAATAAATAATATCCTTCTCCAAAAGAAAAAAAAAAATCTTCAACCTCTTGATCTTTTCTCTTGAACTCAATAAGGAGTCAATGTTTCTCATTATTGAGATCGAGGAGGGAGAGGGAAAACCCTTTCTTCATCCCTTGAATTAGGGGATAAGGGCACTAATAAGGTTATTCGACAGACAGATAGAATAAAGGCCATAGGCCCTAATTGTCACAGAGAGACCCTACAGCTGCTGATGTTGTCTGTATGAACATATTCAGAAAGGGCACATACACATGCCTATAGACTATAAGCCCTATAATACCCATAGGATCATGGATTACTGCAGGCAAAGATCCAACATGTAAGGGAATTGAAATACTTAAAAGTACTTTATTAAGTGATCAATGATATTCAACTTTTTTTTTAGTTTTTTTATACATAACTAGCATAACTCCTTACGTTTTGCCCTGGTGAACACTGCTGAAGTGCAGCTACGTTGAAGAAGAAGATAAAAAAATCAGCCCCATCAGTGATCTCAGCCATGAACTGGTATATATTGATCATCTCTATTATTTGGTTTCTTTTCTATTTAATTCAATAATTTGGACGACTCAAAATTAAGCTATGAGACCTCACAGTACAAGTGATAATGGCCTAATGGTACAAAATTCTCCCATCCAATTAGTATCGATCATTATCATAGTTATTGAAAAATGGCATGTTCATGAGACTTTTTCTTCTTGATTTCAAGTTTCAACTGCTGCTTCACACGCACTTGAACAGGGAGACGGAGAAAGACTTTCAATGGGCTCCCACAAACAACAAAATATCCAATCCAGGCCCAAACTTAGTCCTTGTTTAACGAAATTAATTATTTAATTAGTACTTGTTATTTCAAGATATTCCTTTCATCCCCAAGCTTAAATCTATTCAGAACTTGGCCCTTTCACCAATTCCATGTTGTTTTTAATTTTTTTTTTTTTATCTTTTTATTCTTTTAGAATAGAGAGAGAATGAAATGGTTGGTGTAATGAGAAAATATAATTTGAAAAGAAGGTATTCTTGCTAAAAAAAAAACTACTTAAATCAAGCATAATCAACATGGATCAAAGCATTATTTAATTATTTTTATATTATAGAAATTTAATTAATTTGGTATACTCTGGTTGCTAAATTATAAGTAACTCATCTATACTGTATGTGACCATTAATTTATATCGGAAGGAAATGATTAGTACAGCCAAATGGCGGGACTGCAACTTAATTAGTACCTAGAAACATATATAAGGTATTAATTAATTATTACCTATATATATATTACTGTTTGCATGTCAATTGAAATTAATTTTTTTTTATAAATTCAGAAATATATAATAAATTCTCTTCAAAATCAATCTGAAGCCTTTGAGATTAAGGTTTCACATAATTAAAATGATAAGAATGAAAAATCAATAAGCTTACTCAATAAATACTTTTGCATGAGTGGATTTTTAAATTTTTTTTTTTTTTGTGGAGAATAATGGGCTGAAGTGGTAAAGGTAGTTTAGTAGCGTCATCACCAGGATTAGGCATATTGATTTTCTTTTCTGAATGCACTAATTTTTGTCACCTTGCATTAAAAACTTATAATCATCTGTCATTATTCCCATCAAGATTTATGAGCACACAGCCCATGAACAATTTCGGAGATAAAGGAAAATAACAGGTCAATACAGTATACACATCATCGACATGCATCGCTATCTCATGAGCATTTGCCTTCTTTTCTCTTTCTTTTTACCTCATATAAAGTAAGTGAGAAGCCAGTCTCCCCATCATCTTTCTTAAAGTTACAAAAATCTTCACCACTTTTGCCCATACTCCACCCATCAAAGGATCCTTCTCTATCAATCTATCGTTGGTTATGCTGGAGTATATATATACGTTCAGGAATTTATTTATTTATTTATTCCCCCCGGCCCTGAATTGTGAGCATATTTCAGTTCATCTTCTCGTAAATAAATAAGAAAATAACCTCGCGTGTACATGGGATTTGGTGTCTTTTAGGTGGGTAAATATTCATGGCGATTGATATTTTATGAGCTTTGATCACACTGCAACTAAATAATAAGAAGGTCGCCATGCGCTGTCTTTCACAGCCAGCTGCCAAAACCAAAGGGCATCCACTTGAACTCTCTTTTACTTTTAAGTAAATGTGTCCTTTTCTCCCTATCCTCTCTCTCTCTCTCTCTCATCTAACTTTGGCAAATCCAATCAAAATCCCAACTTTATGTGAGTGTAGGAAACATGCCCTGAAACAGACAGTTTTAGTCCCAACGTCTCATAAATGTATGCTCCGCTAGCTCCTTACATGCTGTGTATGGAGTTGTGTACAATAATGCAAGCCCATCAGAACGACATTCTCCATGGCAACCATGTGGTAGTAATGGCGTAGAAGGCGACCTCTCTCTCAATCGCAATCAAGCATCACTGGACTCTTGAGTGTTGTCTTTAAAACTCATAAATGCCAGGTACTGAAATTTGAGTCTCTCTTGCCTTATTCTGGGAGTCAGCTCGACAAATGGGGGTGTAATTTACTTGCTCTCTGCGGATCAAAATAATTGATTCCTAGACTTGAGCAAGATCTTGACATCCAAGCATATGAAATGTGGGATGGTATAGCATTATTGGACATCTACACACATGCTTCCATGAGTGGAGAAAGGCAAGGACGTACGGGCTTTGATTGAATTTAATTTATTTTGGATAACTAATTAAGGTGTAGTTTGATACCATTGCAGTTTTCTACTTTTTATTAAAAACAAAATACAAAAATACATTTGATTGAGCTATTGTATTTTAAAAAAATCTAAAAATTTTTTAAAAAAAAATATTAAAAAAAAACAACAAAAAAATATTTTTTTAATATTTTACACTCAAAATGTTATCTTACCATTTTCATTATCATCACAATAATCACCACCCAATAATTAATATCATTCTAATATCATAATTATAATCATTATTATTATTATAATATTATCATCACTATTATAATTATCACAAAAATTATTTTTATTATTATTTTTTCACTTGTATCTTCTATTTTAATATCACCATAATTATCGTTAACTCCTTTATCACCAACATTTTTTTTTTTTTGTGGTTGCTTCTATTGTATTAACTTCACTTACTATAATTTTAGCTAGTTACTAATAAAATAATAATCATTGTTAATTTTATATTAATATAACAATTATCATTATTATTATTATCATTATTATTATTATTATTATTATTATTATTATTATATCACCACAACTATCAATAATCCCACCATCTCACCAACTTAATTAAATATACGGTGTTTTAAGTTTTATATTTTAACAAATAATGTGTTTTTAAAATCCTAAATCAAATAAAATATTCATTAAATCTTTTCCTTCAAATATATTTATTAAAAAAAACTATAAACAATAATTAATAACAAAAAACAGGAAATGGTATCAAACGCCTTGAATTACGTGAGCACAAACGTTTCACTTACTTTTTTTGTAGCAAAGAAAAGTGAAGCAACAATAACTTGAAGTTAACAGATATATTATGACTCAAAATTAAAACTTTAAATCATCCTCAATATATATATATATATATATATATATATATATATTAATGGAGTGAAAACTGAGATGAATTTGGGAAGGAGTAAATGGTGAGAGACTGCAACGACAAGTGAGAGGATATTTGGATTGATGCCCTGATCAAAATTATAGTACGAGGTTCAAAATTCCCACCCCGAAATTGTCAAAAAAAAAAAACACACACACACACATTTTCTCCATGGCATTGCTGGTTGCTGAACTACACCTGGGAAAGAAAACCTATGATCAGGAAATTGATTGACGAAAGAAGCAAGCCCAAAGAAGCGGGCCTTATTTTCGGTCTATGGACTTTGTATGGCCCATTTTTTAATGCATTTGAACAGCCCATTTGTGGGGCTCGAAGCAATTCGAACCTTACTAACGTGGGCGTTTTACGCAGCATTCTGATTTCTCGGTAGTCGCTGCCAAGGGCCAGGACCTTTTCTTGCATGATATTGGGCCGACATCAAGGCCTGCGAGAAAAGGATTAGGTACTTGCTGCATGGATCCGACACATCCAAATGTTTCATATGATGAGTCACGATTCACGAATTTGTGGCCCAAAACAAAACATCTTCCATCTTCCATGTGTGGAGAAAGGGAGGCCCATTGATTAAATTTATTTTATATAATTAAGGTCTCATTTGATATCATCGCAGTATTCTGCTTTCCATTAAAATAAAAAATAAAAAGGAAACGTATTTGATTGAACTCCTGCACTTTTGTTTTTTAATCTGAATAGTTTATAAAATTATAACATTTTAAAAAAAATATTTTTTATTTTTATATACACAAGTTATTATGTTACTAGAATTCATAATCTCTTTATTCTCAATATTTTTTAATATATATATATATATATATATAGAGTATATTTATTTAAAATATTATTGTATTTTTTTCTATAAAAATACTTAAGTATTTGAAAGTCCTTAAATCTACAAAAAAAAAAACCTTTTGTAAGTACAAGTCATTAACCACCTTGACCTACCAAGCATCAAATATCAGGTATAAAAAATGAATTAATCAATTATGGTTTTACCTTATTCTCCTTTTTTTTTTAATATAGATTTCTCCATGATTTCCCTTTATATACATAGAAATTCTTTTTTCAATCATGGCGTATGCCCCTACACATGAATTCTTCAATATATTAACCGATTTTTCCACTCCTCTTTTCATAAGAAGAAAATTTGATGAACTTGTCATCATAACTAGGTATTTTAACAAGTTCTTATATATCAATATCATAAAGATTTGGGGGTTATTGATAAACCCAAATTTAACGAGTTCAAAACCCTTAACAACTCATCAATAGTTTATTTACTGGTGAAATAGTTAACATAATTTAATTGATGCATTTTGTTTATTTGACGCAAATATTTTATCGGCATTATAAATTACCAATGAGAATTTAGACAAATAGTAAATCTCTAATTTTTTTTTTTTTTTTGCATCGTTAACTCCGATAATGATGTAAATTATAAAATCTGTTGATATTTAAAATTTTCAATTAGCGAAAACATGTTATATATATGAGATTATTTTTTAATGTTTTAACCATTATTACTAACAAAATGATAAAAATTTTGCCTCACATTTGAAAGACACGATACTCATTGTCATAGTCGAAAGTTGAGAATTTTTTCTTTTTGTTTATAATCAATTAGACATACATAAAGAATTAGATAATTAGAAATCTAAATGATATAGAAGTTATTCACCGTACATGAATGCCTAGCCCAACATTAATTTAATATCAATAAGAGAAAACTATAAATATTTATCAGAACTTAATATAAATTAAAGATTTTTTAGCTAGGGAACGAGTTTTCTCTTTAGAACATGTTCCCTAGGTATGCAACGGAGAAAGAAAATTAAAGATCATAGAGAGTTTTGTTTCATTTGGATCAACTCATAGCTTTTAGATTTTTTAGCTTTAAATCTCTTTAGAACATGGAAGATCCAACGAATTGTCATTAGATACAATTTATTTAAGATATTTATTCAAGGATTGGTTATGTTTTAACTTGTAATTTTTTAGAAAATTTCATAGTGTTCAAGCAATATATATATATATATATTGTCTTCGTTATAAATTACGTGAATCATGTGCTCCGTGCGTGATAAATAAGCTGGTTCTTCGAAAAGTAACAATCCAAGAAATTCCTTTCCCAAGAAATTCAATCTTGAAAGGCGAGGGGAAAGACGACAAAAGAGAGAATATGACATGACCATTGGCAAAGAACAATAAAAGAACATCCTATTGACTTATTCATTGGGTGAAATCTCATAGTAAACTTCAATGAGCTTTCATGTTAAGATGGACTAAATGTTTCAGTGTTTGAGGCGAATCATTCTGGTTCTGCCATGTCCAACCCCAACTCAAATGGATTCATATGTGTGATGGGGTAGCACACAAGTGGTTTTGCCATTCCCATGCTGAACCCCGAACCCTCCTGCATATCAATCTTTTCTCCATCTTTGGCTTTCCAATCAAAGCATTGGACCAAGACTGCAACAGATGATTGAACCACCGCTAAAGCGAGTGTTACACCGGGGCATCCTCGGCGTCCACTCCCAAATGGAAAGAAATTGAAAATTTGCCCTTTCATTTCCATTTGTGAAGAATTCGTGTTATGGTTAGCCGCAAACCTCTCTGGTTTGAATTCCTCGGGATCTTTCCATAGATTTGGGTCTCGCTGGATGGTGTAGACATTGACTAGCATCCTGGTATTAGCTTTTACATCAAAGCCATTGATCTGGCAATCTTCGATGCTTGCTCTAAGAACTACAGGTGATGGAGGGTGTAGTCTTAGAGTTTCTTTCACAACTGTATGTAAGTAAGGCAGATTAGGAATGTCTGATTCTCTGACTAGCCTGTTTGGCCCCACAACGGAGTTAATTTCATCCCTCAGTTTTTTGAATACTTTTGGATGGTTGATGAGCTCTGCGATGACCCATTGCACAGAGATTGCTGATGTATCAGTGCCAGCCATCATAATGTCCTGGCACAATCAAGATGGAAAAAAAATGTTAGCATCACCATGCACAGGCCCTTGTGGTTCATGTTCACCATCGACATCTTCAAAGCAATAGCTCATCGGTATAAACAAGACTTGTGGCTTTGATGCCAAACTAACTAAAAGGAAAGACAAATATTATCTGGGATTTGGTTAGCAAGAACATTATTCTAGTTTTAGCTCTTTCTAAGAGATTTTGTTTGAGCAAAAAGAAGAAAAAACTTAATGAGTACGAAATCATATTAGAAGTTGAAAGTAACTTACTAGGAAGAAAGCCTTGATTTCCTTTTTAGTTAGCTTCATTTCTGCATTTGGATCTCTAGAAATTTCTAATAGAATATCCATTAAATCCATTCCTTCTGATCTTACAGTGCCTTCCATCTCCTTCTCTTCGTGCTCCTTAATGATCCTTTCTACCAACCGATCAAATTTATCGAGTGCAATTCGTAGCTGCCTTCCATATCCAAATAAGTCAAGTTTTGCCAACGGACCCAAGACATTACCTGCACTTAACTTGCCTCCGAGCAATGAAACTTGAAGAACCAAATCCTTAATCTCCCTGGCTTCATTATTAGCACCGTCACCCAAGCATCTTGTGCTCATAGACATTCTGCAAATCACATTATTTGTCATGGTCATTATTGCTTGCCTTAAATCACAAGACTCTCCTCGTTCCGAAATTCTAATCATAGACTCGACAAGTTTCTTCATCTCATCCTCCCTCAGATGCACAAGCTGATTAATCTGAGAAGTATTGAGAAGTCTGGTCATGCACAACTTCTTCATGAACCGCCAATATGCGTTGTAGGGTGCAGTGATAAATCCAGATCCCTCATATATGTTGCAATCTGTGGTGTCGAATTGCAGGCGGGAAACAAAATTCATCTCATTAGTTTTCAAGACCTCTTTGGCAATTTCAGCATCAGAAACAACATAGCATGTCGATACACCCATACGAAGCTGAATAAATGGACCATAGCGTTGAGCTAGACTATGCAAGGAAGTCCCCAAAACTGAGCCTAGTAAATGGAGGTGGCCGATGATAGGTAAAGCTGGAGGACTTGGTGGGTGTCGAATTTTGGTTCCAGAACACGTGTGATTCTTCAGGGATTTGAGAATGAAAGTGCAAAAGAACCAAATGGAAACCATGAAGGAAAAAAACAGAAAACCATCAATAATGGCCATGTTTTGGCTTTCTTTAGCAAGCAGAATGGCAGATAAGTTGCTAGGTAGACAAGTTCTGTTTGCTCTTGTTCTGTTCAAGGCTTTGGTGATGAGATCTAGGAGGAACTTCTGAGTATTTAAATCTGTAGCTTATGCAAATGGTGCCATCCATAGGTATATAATTGATCCTTAGTTTGACGCAACTGACTTGAGGACAAGAAATGGAAGTTTGAAGCCATAGAAAGTCATTGCCTCGTTCAGACAGGATCATTTACTAGTTTTTTGGCAGCTGGGAAAATGCCGTATTATTTTTCTCATCATGATCAAACAAAAAGCTCAAATCCATCCATTTTCAAACTTCTGATCCAAATGACCCCTTAAGCACCATTTTTAGACAGGATCATTTGCTCAGCTTTCGGCTGGTAGCATAATATCTGTGCTGTTTTCAGAATTCTGTCACTTCGCTTATAAGCAATGATTGACCCATATTCAATCCTTAGGTGCAACTGAGACTTAGGGATTTATATATGATATCAAATTGGCTATACATGGTGATTCAAACATATCGAACTCCTTTTTGGTGTTAAATTTGAACATGAGACCAGTGACCAAGCCGGCTTAATCCTTGTACTTGTCAACCAAACCGGTTGACAAATAAAAGCATCAACAGATAAAAGCTGATTAGTCAGTTATTTACTCCTTTTTTGGCTGGTTGTTCGACTTTTTATTGTTTTATGTGTGACTTTTTCGATGTTTATTACGCTGGAACATCCTAAGTCCATGTAATTAAGGATTACATAATTAAACAAATTATTGTACAGAGCCTTAACAAGGTAAATTTCCCTCCAAAATGGGGACGCTGAGGCTCAGCAGAGTTTAAGGAACCTATCCGATAAAACTACAGAAATAAGGGCCAGATCCCTAGAGAGACTCAGCAAAAATGCATTTGTAGAGATGACTGGATGCCATAACCAAAGATTGAGGAACATCAATGATCATGGTTTGGTCTAACAGAGATGACCATGATGTTGCAGAAAAAAAACCAGGATCGCAAGACAGAATAGCAGAGGAGAACAACAGACATGTATACAGCAGATGGGCAAAAATTAGTCAAGAAGAGTGACGTGGTCTTAACTATGCAAGTCTGAGAGAAACCTAAACACTGATGCAAGTCTCACAAAAGAATATAAAATTCTGATAGTCAACAAACCGGGCTAAAATAGCTACGATTAAAATTTTTATCAAGAAAGGTAAATTATGATTATTCAGTAAATTAAAAATACTGTCAAAAACCTGATTATTTTTATATTTTAAAAATATTTTTTAAAAATTAAAAAACCTTTATATTTTTATTTGCTTCAAAGTATTTTTTTTTATTTTCAGTTTATTTTGATATAATAATGTTAAAAATAATTTTTTAAAAAAAATTATTATTTCAATGTATTTTCAAGTAAAAATATTTAAAAAAACAATCGCTATTATAATATTAAATAAAATTTAATTAGATAAAATCTAAGCAGAAATGTAAATAAAAATCAGCATGAAATAAAATTATAAAAAATGACAATAAAACACGAACTAGGGAACCAAAGGTTCGGGGTCCGAAACAACCCTCTACAAGCGTCGCTGGTTAATTACCTGCGACATGGGCACCGAAACAAGCTTGTCAAATTGAGGTGATTTGCATCGTGTTGACACTTGGATCAAAAGTTACGGCCAAAATACTGAAGGGTGCACAAAAACATCGCCAAACCAAACCCGGACTAGTGTTTTCTGCCATCCTTGCTCTGGTCTGCCCTATCAAGGGAGTTATTGAGAGACATCAACTATATATGTGACAGCTCAGCTCCTCCAAAATCTCCTTCATCAAAGACACTGGTAGCAAGGATCTCAAGTTCAGACATCATCTTATGGCATATCTTCTCTGGAAATCCAGAGCGAATAGATTTAAGCTAGTGATGGGGTAGCAGACAAATGAGTATGCCATCACCGAAAAGAATCCTGCATATCAACCTTCTCTTCACCATTCACTTTCAGTCAAGACATTGGACCAAAGCTCCAACGGTGTCTCGGTTAACCAGTAAAGCAAGTGTCGAACCAGCCAACCAGGACATCCTTGCGGTCCACTGCGATATGGGAGATAACCAAAATCCTGTCCCTTGCAATCAGAAAAGTTCATGATTCCACTAGTTTCATCACCTCTTGCTCTCTAACATGGATCATTTGATTAAGCTGTGAAGTAGAGCGAAGGCTAGTCATGCATAGTTTCCTCATGAACCACCAATAATTATCATACTTTGCAGTTATAAAACGAGACCCTTCTAAATGTAATCCGCAGCAGCAAATTCCGGGCGTGAAGATTTCTTTGGCAAATGCGGCATCAGAAGCAATATAGTATTTTGATCCACCAAAATGGAGCTGCAGCCGTGGACCGTACTTATGAGCAAGTGCGTTGAATTAGGACTCGGTTAAATTTTAAACTAGTTAATGGATGCGGCCGATGTTAGGAAGAGAAGGTGGGCTTAGTGGGTGTCGAACTTTGTAATTTCCAGAGTTCGTATGCCGCTTTAGGAGATTGATCATGATCAGTTAAGTGTAGAAGTGCCAAAACGAGAAAAAGAAGCAGAATAGCAGTAGGCCATCAACTGTGGTCATGATTTGGCTTGCTTATGTTAATTATTGCTTCAGGACTGCTATAAGTACACGTGAACATATATATATATATAGATTATTGCTTCTCTGTTTACGACGTGTTGTAGATCATCGCTTGGATTTCGACAATTGACTAGTTTTTTCAGTTTGTTTTTCAGCTATTTAAATGTAAAGTTGTTAATCGAATAAAATGTAATTTTTCCCTTTGCTGCTGCATTATCGTAATCTCCTTCTCTGTAATTTTTATTTCATCTGTTTTCTTCATCTTTAAAAACCTTCATCTATTATCAGAGGCCTCTTCTTAAGCTATCTATAAAATGGAAGCGGAAGCTAATTTTTCTCCTCCTGTCTTTGATGGAGAAAACTACCAGCTTTGAGCAGTGAGAAGGGAGACCTATATGGAGGCTTTAGATCTTTGGGAAGCCACGGAAGAGGATTATGAAGCTCCTCTGCTGCCATACAATCCCACCATGGCCCAAATCAAAAGTCACAATAAAAGAAAAACTAGGAAGTCAAAGGCAAAAGCAAGTCAATATTATGGTGTTTCAACAACTACTTTCATGAGAATCATGTCTCTCAAAACAACAAAAAAGTTCTAAGATTATTTGAAAAAAGAATATGCAATAGATGAAAGAATATGGAGTATGCGGGTGCTGAATTTAATAAGAAAACTCGAGTTGTAAAAGATAAAAGAGTATGAGATAATTAAAAATTAGTCAAACACATTGTTTGGCATTGTTTACAAGGTAAGGTTAATTGACACCAAATTTACTGATTATAAAATTGTAGAAAAACTTGAAAAATATAAAGCGTTTATAACCAGCTTGGAGAACACATCCAAGATCACCTTAGCAGAGTTGTTAAATGCCTTATAGGCTCAAGAGCAATGGTGCCTTATAAGGCAAGATCTTATTGCTGAAGGAGCCATGCTAGCCATGCATTAGGATGTTGGAAAGAACAAGAAGAAAAATTACAGGAAAAATCAAGCTTCATGCAGTAAAATCACTGCAAACAACCAAATCCAAAGTAATGGTAGAAACTCAAAGAAAAATTATCCACTTTGTCAGCACTATGGCAAAACATGCCATCTGCTATTCGAATGCTGGAAGAGACTAGATGCAAAGTGTAGGAAGTGCAATCAGTTTGGACATGAATTCGTCATTTGCAAAAGAAAAATTTAAAAACAAGAAGCAGATGCCCAAGTTGTCGATCAAGATGAAGAAGACTAGATTTTTGTGGCAACACGTTTTTCAACTAGGAGCTCTTCAAAATGTTGGTTGATTGATAGTGGTTGCACAAACCACATGACATAACTATTTGTACAAACTACAAGACAGAACTATTTTTAAGGATTTGAAGCCCACTAGAATTACAAAGATCTGAATAGGAAAGGATGACTATATTCTTGCAAAAGGAAAAGGAACCATAGCATTTATAATAAAATTAGGAACAAAGACAATTTCAAATGTTCTTTACAAACCATTTATTAACTAAGATTTGTTGAGTGTAGGTTAGCTAATAGAAAAAGGATTCAAAGTATCCTTTGAAGATTGGTGTTGTTATATTTATGATGTCGCTAGATAGGAGATTTTATAAGTTAAAAGGAGAGTTAAAAGCTTTTTATTTTTCCTAACAAAGAAGGAGCACATAATTTATTCTAGAAAAGTTAACATCATCGAAATCTAGCACAAAAGGCTCAAGCATTGTCATCTTCAACGAATGTTAAAAATGAATAAAAATGATATTATAAAAAAAGGTCTACCAGTTCTTTTTAATTATAAACCAAATTGTTATGGATGTTAATTTGGTAAATAAAATAGGATGATATTTCCTAAATCAACTTAGAGGACCTCATAAAAGTTGCAACTAATTCACACAGACATATTCAAATAATACTTCAAGTAGCATGTTATCTCCTAATAGTTTATAATATCTTAAAAAACTATCATGCATCAAATATTATCATACAACTACATGCATCAAGCTCAAAGTGCATTAAGCATTCAGTATAGAGGTTTATAAGGTACAAAAGAATAGCTTAGTTATTACAAACCAGAATATTTATTATTTATTAAAAATCAATGAACTTCCATGAAAACATATTTCTGATAGTCAGCCAACTGTTTGTTTCATCCTTCTTCTCTTTTACATCCCTTGCATGCATCCTTGTCTCCCTCTTGGTTTGGCACAAATCCTAGTCCTCATCTTCCCTAATAATAAACCGATGCACTTATTCGACATCTAAGCCGATTTGAACAAGTTTGTCATTAACCTGTGCTATATTGTTTTGCATATTTGTTAGCAATATCAATCTTTTGTTTCCACTTACCAGTAAAAATATTAGAAGAAATTTATAACACTTGTAATTGTTCAATTATAAAAGGGAGCAGGGGGCTGGTTTAAGGAGCTTCAGGTTAAAAAGAGGTAGACTTTTCAGGATGTGACCTTTTTTACTAACCACAACTTCAAATTTAATAACAGTTATGATTGAGATCTTTTTATAAATCTTGATAGTTGGCTCACTATCATGCAAAAGTATTTTGGCCATGATTGTTATCCTAAATATCAATTCACCAAAAGGTAAACTCATTTCCTTCTCAATTATAGTTTTTTATATGACATTAATAAAGTAAGTGGCTAGGTCGATAATAACATCAGTAGCAATAATATACATGAACTAAGTTTTCTCAATTATCAGCTTAGTATGTCTTTTAATAAGCTAAAGGGTTGTTAAATAGGTTTTGCTAATAGTCGGTAAAATGGTAGCATGATGTTCATAGGCAAACTATGTGCTTAGAAAGACCATTTCAGTCATTTAGGGCCAATAAACCAATCACTCATCTGAGTATTTGATAGGGATCTTATTTCTTTATAGAAAAAACCAAGATCTATAATTTTAGGTATCTCATATAACTTCCTAATGATAACAAGAGACAACTCAAGGGTTTGACCTCTAACAGTGAAAGTAATGGAATGGTCATCAATTTTAAAATGCTCACATTTAGCATAAAACTCCTTAACTACTTCAACGTATGGAACAGATGCTCCTTCAATCAGTTTACACCATTATCTTTTATTAAAGATGTCTTCTATGAATTCTCTTTTAGAGATTTTTTACAAGCCTCTAGAGTTGATATGATCAAGATGTTGATGTCATAGATCAATATCATCTAATGTTACCTTATGACAATTCTTTGATGAATTTAGAGACTCTCTGATGATTAAGTAAATAATTTTGTTATAACCCAATTTTTTATTTTTATTTTTTATAAATAAAAAGAAAATTAAATAAATTAAAATTTAAAATTTAAAATTTAGATCAAGACAATACAAATGAGAAGTGTTAAGGGTTAATCAGGTAAAATTATGACTTTGAAAGTTAGTTTTGGTAGAAATTGAAAGAATTGACAAGTATGAGGACTCAATTAAACTTTTATTTGGTTTAATTAGTAATATTGAGAGTTTAATTAACAAATTGAAAAGTTTAGGGACTTAATTGACCTTAGAATTAGTTTAATTAATGAAATTAGAGGTTTAATTGAAGAAATATTAAATTTCAGAGCTAATTTAAGTTACAATTGCAAGAAATTAAAGTCCAAGAATTGTTTTGCAAAAGGCGCTGCAATGAAGGGTTTTAATTACAATTTAGCCCAGGGGTCCGATTAAATTGTTAAAACTTAGAGGACCAGATTGAAAAACAGCCGCCTTAGCTCCAAAATGGCGTCGTTTCATGCCAGTCCATCGTTTTCCAGCGGAAGCTACTAGTGAAGAAGAAAAAAACGCAATGCTGCCCAGATAGGCAGCTCAGCACAGACAAGGGCAGACCAATTTTGGTCTGCTAAGGTTCCCAATCCCCTCAGGCTTCCCAAGTCTGCCACCAACAGTCCGGCCGTGGCAGGACTGTTGGTGTCCGAGTCCCTGCTAAACACCAATGCCCAGCGAGCTTTATCCTCCTCCCAGGAAGGAAGAGGCGGGCTAGAAAACTAACACACAGAGTCCCCTACAAAAAGCCACGAAGCAGCCATCGCTGAGGAGGAAAAAAATCGAAAAAAAAAGAAACCAGAACAGAGGAGGGATTAAAGGACACAGAGAAAGACGAGGAGGGACGGGAACACAGTGGGAAGACGAACGAAGAAAAACCCAGGAAACAGAGGAAACCGTGGGAGACCGGGAAACGCAAACAACGACCAGGGGACGAACATAAGGGAAACCAGGGAAAGAAAAAAAAACAGGGAGGCACAGGACGAACTGGGGACGAACTGAGGGGATACCGAACAGAGAGAAGAACAAAAAAGGAAGAAGAACCTTTGTCCAGACATCGTCGCCCCAGGCCACCAGCTGCAGCAGACCAGGTAAGCCTTTCTCCTTCTCGTCCCGCTTTGCAAAATAATTCATTTTACACTGTGCTGTGATTTATAATTAACAGGTGACTGTACCGCACGCATCACGCGTGCTGCTCTGCTCAGTGGGTCATTGGCTTGGGCCAGTGACCGGGCTGGGTTGCTGGGTCTAGCCTAAACTGTACGGATAGGTTTAATCCAGCCCAGTGCTTCTTTTAAGGAGTTGACTGGGTCAGGACCTCTGGTGTAGTCAGCCCTGATTGTGTTAGTTAAGAGTGTGTTTGTCAAAGAACACCATCTTTATTGTTCATCTATTTTACCCTTTTTTTATTTTGATATCTAACCAAATGAGTTTCTTTTTTATATTAAGAAATTCATTAAATATTTGGGAATCTTCACAGATTTATTTGTAGGTTCCTCATATTTTGTTTTGTTTCTTATTTTGTTATATACTCAATATATGGATTATTACTATTAAATGCACATTTATTGAGTAATGTTTTTTTTATTTTTTTCTAAAAATATAAAAATATAAAAAATGTAAATAAAAATAAAAAAGGCATAGAAAATTTGTTTCTTCTTCATTATAAATTAAAAAATTTACGAACTAATTCACTGACGCCGGAGTTAAAAATATCACATTTCTTTAGGTTTGTGTAATATTTACCAACACCAAAATTGAAAATATTTATAGTATTGTTCATTGACACCAGGATCAAGAACATGATAGAAAGAATAAATAAAAAAACTAACTCTAATTAATTTTAAATACTTATTTTAAATAGTATTGAACATCTTTTTTTTTAATTATAATTTTTTTAACCGGTTCAAGGTTTATTACGATCAAGAGAATTGACTTTTCTTAACTTTAAAGTAAGATAATATAATATAATATAATATAATATAATATAATACAGAGTGATTTATTTCTTCAATCGATACAAATCTCCCTGTATCATTTGTCAGCTCCTATGAAATACTCTAATAGTTTATTTTCTTTATTTTTATATCACAACACAATTGGGTGGGCTAACCATGAGCGCCAAAGTTTTTGATCCAAAACCTAAAAGCTGAACAAGTTGGGAGTAAAGAATGGGAAAAGAGCTAGTGAAGAGGGCGATAATAGAAGAAGAAGAAAGACAACAATCAAAGGATGAAATATTCTTAAGATCTTCAAAATGCTAGAAAAAAGAATCATCGGTACAACCATTGAACTGCTGGTCGGATTGGAGAGCCGGCGACCTGGGAGATTAATGGACTCGACCTCAGGTCCGATTCCTTTAATAATTATGGCTCCACTGCCCATGTTTTCCGACATTAGTTTATTTCCTGGAGGAAAAAGATAGTCTGTTTGAGGTGGAGGTTGTTTTCCGTACATATAAGATGAACCTTTGGTTGTGAGTGGTGGGAAATCACATCACCAAACCACCAAGCCAGGAGGATTGATGGTGTCAGATACTCATTTATGCCACGCTGTTGTTGGTTATTTTTGTCGTTCAAACCTTCTGTCTTTGGCGCTGCATGGAATGCACGTTTTATAAAAAAATTTTAAAAAAAATTAAATAACAACCACAAGAAATCCTTTATAATTAAAAACAAGTTTTGCTGGCAGAGGACCACGTGTTCTCTTTTTCTTATGAATTATTAGTCTGCCACGTCTCTACTCCAATCATGTGGTGCAGTTCTTGACAAATCAGTTTATTTTTCAGTTTATTTTTTATAATATAATTAAATATAATTTATTTTTTTATATTATCAAACATTAAAAATAATTTATTTTTTAAAAATTTATTTTTAAAAAAAAATACTTTCTTGTAAATCTGCAACGTCCCTCCTCCACTCATGTGGTGCTGCAGCTCTCGACAAATCGTTGGCTTAGCAACAAAAATGAGTTTGTTGACATTGGTGTAAAAAGAAAAAAAAAAGAAAATTTATGAAAAGTAGAGATTTTCAAGAGAGATAAAGGATAGGATTTTCATAATGAAATACACAATCTAATCGTTTATTTTATTGACATTAAAAGGATGGGTTTATTCAGCTAACATCAGCCATGTTGACATCCTAAATAAATAAAACCATCGGCAAGTTACGGTGGTAGAACAACTTCATTTAAAAATTAAATTTTCTTGCTCCTATTTATAGATTTGGAGATTTTTGTCGTCACTTTTATATATATATATATATATATATATATATATATATAAAGAAGTTGTAATTTTATTTTTGAATAAAAAGCATATATTTTCATCTTATGATTTATTAATGGTTTTTATGGTTTTATGTATTGATTTGAAGTTTAAACTCCATTTTATGATTTTGTAATTTATGAATGAAGATGCAATTTGTTTTTTAAACTTCAAATTTATGTTTTAAATTAATTTTAAAAAATGAAAAATTTGAGGTGGGTTATAGTGAAGAAAATCCTCCACTCAATCCAATCAAATTAAATGTATGTTTGATATTGTGATGGTTTTTATTTTTTAAAATATTTTTTATTTAAAAATACATTAATATTTTTTAATATTTTTATACTTTTAATGTGCTCATATTAATAATGAAGAAATAAATTTATAATACAATAACAGTTATGACATCAATATATGGAAACATTAATTATGATATTGATAAAATGTGAGTCGGCTCATAATGTCGTCAAATGAACATACGTCATTTTTAAAAATACTTTTAATAACATGTTCTATAATGATATGATCATAAAGTATATGCTGATAATAATAATTAATATCAATTTTAAGATAATATTATAATAAGATTAATTATCACAAAAAATAATGTTTTATTACTTGAAAACAAAAATAAAAATACAGGTTTATTATATAATTGAGAATCAATCTTATTTCACGTACTAAATTATCTACATATACGTAATGAAGCAAGCCATTCTTGCTAGTTCTTTCACTGTGACAACTAGGTAAGGACAGAAAACTTGGTCCTCTTCTTAGAAAATGAAAACAATTCTTATCATTTTTTAACTAACATATCTCATATATTAAATAAATACAAGAATACAAAGTAATATATAAACTTAAAAATGAGCCGTACTTAAATAATATGGATTGAACCCAAACTTAGTTATCAAATCCAATGTAATATTAGAATAATAAAATCATTATCATTCTAGCAAATAGATTTGAAACTCATCTAATTTGTATTTAGATTGGTTCATGTTAAAAAAACTAGAAAAAATTTAATATAATCAAAAACTCAAATCAACTTGTAACTTAATTAATGACTAGTTGATTTTTTATTATTTAAATAATATTATTTAAATCTTTTTAAAAAATTAAATTAATCTAATTTCACTCAAATTTACTCTTTTCGCCCTTGAACTATGCTTTGCCACGAGGTAACTTTATCTAAGGTTCAAGCGTTTGTACCGCATTTAGGTACATTTTATCCTTGATTTGTAACCACATGTAGTTAAAGTACATATAC
>Ga0325401_1000291_pt1 | contig 33937 bp, 27 predicted proteins | sample PopdelMetagenome_FD_205666 | JGI IMG/M metagenome (GOLD analysis project Ga0325401, IMG submission 205666) | Populus deltoides microbial communities from Bellville, Georgia, United States - Xylem-PdKOR-R2 | ecosystem: Host-associated > Plants > Phyllosphere > Stem > Wood/Secondary xylem | place...
TTCAAGCATGAACTGATAGTTTTCTTTCCCTGTAGTTCCTCCTCATCATATTGCTCTGGCCATTCAACATGTTTTATCGCTCATCTCGCTTCTTCCTCCTCACGTGTATCTTTCACTGTATTGCTGCTCCTCTCTACAAGGTGGAAATTGGTGGCAGAAAATCACAAAATGTGGATATGGAACTTAAATTTTTCGCTTACTAATTCTCTTGGAAATTATTTTTTCTGCAGGTAACACTCCCTGATTTCTTCTTGGCAGACCAACTAACTAGCCAGGTTAGTCATCAGCCTAGGCTGTACTTCAACAGTTCAAAAAGTTGTATTTCAGTAGTGATAAAAAAAAAAAAAACATCACTGTATTGATGTAGGTGCAATCCCTTAGAAGCCTGGAGTGCTACATTTGCTATTACGCTTGGGGGGACTATAAACACAGACGGAACAATTGCAAAAAAAATCCTGTTTTCATAACTTTCTCATTCATTGTTGCTGTGATTCCATACTGGTCTCGCCTTCTTCAGGTTTGCAAGTAGCTAGCCTAGTTGTCGGTGTATCTAACCTGCCGAGCTTTTTAAAACTTTCAAACATGATTTCTTTTTATTGAAATGTGGAAGCGATCACCACCAATTGAAATCACATATCAACAAGTTTTCCTCTTTGTTTCAGTGCCTCCGGCGCTTGTTTGAAGAGAAAGATCCGATGCAAGGATACAACGGATTGAAGTATTTTTTGACAATAGTAGCTGTTTGTTTGAGGACAGCTTACAACATTAACAAAGGGGATGGTTGGAAAGCAATAGCATGGGTTTTCTCATCCATTGCAGCAATCTTTGGCACATATTGGGATCTTGTTTTTGACTGGGGGCTTCTTCAGCGCCATTCTAAGAATAGATGGCTGAGAGACAAACTCCTTGTCCCTCACAAATCAGTATATTTTGGAGCCATGGTTAGTAGCAAAAGGAGGAACCAGAAAAAAATAATACCTACAGTTGATAAATCTTAACTTCCCATAAAATATAAATCACTCCTAAAAGGAACATTCATTTGACTTACAGGTCTTGAATATATTGCTGAGATTTGCCTGGCTGCAAACAGTATTGAACTTCAGGGTTACTTCCTTGCACAAAGAAACAATGATTACCCTTGTGGCCAGCCTCGAGATCATTCGCCGTGGCATGTGGAATTTCTTTAGGTAACAAAAATTTTAGATTTGAGAAGTTCAAGATCCTTAATTATCAAGAATCTCTTCAATTTTTTGTTGAACTGTCAGGTTGGAAAATGAACATTTGAACAACGTTGGAAAATATCGAGCATTCAAGTCTGTGCCTTTACCTTTCAACAATGTGGAAGATGATGATCACGATGACTAGTGTCTTTGGTATTGTGGTAGTTGTTGTTGTGGTTTGAATAAAATTGTTTTATAAAAAATATTTTTGGTTGAGGTTAATTTGATATTTATGTATATTTGGTTAAAACTGTAGTTGTAATTGAGATTGAACAAAAAGTAGTTTAATGTGTTTGGTTAATAATGTTTTTGAAATTGAGGTTATAAAATAATTTTAAAGATATATATATTAATATTGATGGTTTTTAATTTAAATATTGTAGATTTAACTATTGTTATTACATTATGAAATAAATAATATTTTATATAAAATATTTTTTATTGTTCCATTAAACTATCTACAATTCCATCACGTATGAAATACATCTGACAAGGACTACAGTTTTTTTAGTTTCTTAAGCGCGCAACAACATCATGTAAAATATAATCAGGAACTAAATTGGGATTGCAATCAAATTTTGCAAATGCTACATCATCAAACGATCTCTGTCTAATTTCTGTAGTGTCATTGAATAATGTTAAACACTAGTTTTTCGAACAAAATATAATTTTTTATTTTTCATTTTACTGGATTAAACCTAGTTCAATGCATTTTGAGCTTTGAACTGGACCCGATCCGGACAAAACCGGTCTGACTGGAACAATGTACCACGCTACACTATTCATGTTAATTAATTCATGAATAGTACAGTGTAGCGTGAACACTGTTTATACTAATTAATTTCATCAACAGTGTAAAAGAGCAGCATTTTCTTGCTTCTCTTTTCCTGCGTTTGCAAGGCCGACCATGTTTCTCCAAATGATATTTTAGTCCTTTTTATCAAAACTAGTTCAAGATTCTAAGATATTTCATGGGTAGAATTTGTAGTGAATGAGGTTGTCCTTCTCTTGGTGAGGATTACCATAATTTGTGGCATTAATTTCATTTACTCCCGGACAATGAGTAGACTCTTCTTGGTCATAATCATTTCTTCTATCCATCTCAATGGTCGATTCCATATGCTCCCTTCCTGCATATTGGAACAAAATTTGAAGTCTGAACTTCTTAATTGGAGGAACCCATTGAAACTGTGATGAGATCAGAGAGATGCATCACCACTCTGTTCAAAGTAGATTTCTCTGGCTGAAAATCGTTACTCGTCTCAACACCGCGTCCAACATCCATATCCTCCAATCCTGAAAATAATATTGCATATAATACAGAGCTATAGTCCTTCGCAGAATTAAAACCAAAATATCTTGCAGATTTGAATTTACGGGGTGAGGAAGATCAAAAACTTCATAAACTCGGCCAATAAAAAAATCCTTTGCTTATAGCTTCTTCTTCTTTGTAACCAACTTAAAACAGCTACAACCATTCTTGGTCCATTTTTCTGATCTCTCCATGGTTTCTTGCTTCTTATTCAACATATAAAAGGCCATATTGATGCTTTGCAACTCAGCTGACAGATCACCCTTTTTATGTTCCCATACCTGAAGCCTGAAGGTGTGTCTCTGCTTGGGCTGCAGCTCTTCAAGGGGTTTGTGGTAACAACACCAGTATCACAACTTTTCTTCGCACAAGAGTCGTCAAAACCAGGGCTCTCCACCTTAATACGCCAGGCAATAAAAGCATCCATTTGTTTATTCAGCAAAGATGCTTCATGCTTCATCTCGTCCAACTTATCCTTGGAAAAAGTGTTAAACTTGTTAAGTTGTTCATCAAGTTTCTTAAAGAACTTAACCTCTAGTTCGCCTCCTTCTTCAGACTCCCTCAGGAACTGAGTCGTGTAAAACTTTCTACAGCCATCTTGGGGCAGCGAATTAACATCTATCACTTGGTCCTCAATATCTCCTTTACTGGAGAGATTGGTAGATTGCAGGTTTAGTCCACTGAAGTCTGAAGGGTCTGTGCAAAGTTAATTTGTGCTGTATGGATCTCAAATGTGTTGAGGGTTGCCTGCTTTGCTTGTACTGCAAGATCTCTCCCAGTATTCTTTTTAAGGCCATTATAATCCATGTAAGCACCGGTCCACTTCTGTTGCTTGAACTGCTTTCCGAACTTCATCTTTCCCTCGTCTCTTCCAGATTCACCTTCACTAGATATGCCTTTGTTAATTATTATTACTATCTGTATCCAAGAGATTAATACTGCACGTTTAGTTTCAGCAAAACAAAAGAATAGACTCTGGGATTATGTTTTAGCATTAATTAGGAAGGATCTGAAATCTTGTTGATCCAAAATTAAATCGATTAAAACCTGTTAATTTTTTAAAAAAATTACTTTTAAATAACATGATTTTGAATTTGATTATTTTTTAAAAAATACATTAATTTGAGTCAATCAAAACCAATTCATGAAACCTGTAACTCAATCCTTATACTGGATTAACTCCAAATCAAATTTAATAACTTGTTTACTCGGATATTATATTATAATTCATTAAGATTGTAATAAGAATTCATCATAAATTATGAAATGAGAAAGGAAATATTATACTACCAACTAAAAAGTAAAACCATGTTAATATATTTTTTAAATCACTTGATTATAAGTTTCGTGTCGTAACTTACTGAATAACATATAAAAGTAATATAAAGTTGCGGGTTTAAAACTTGGGGTGCCATATTTTTTTCTCAAATAGAAAAAAAAAAAGAAAAGAAAAAGTCAAGCATTTTAAAAGAAAGTGGTGCCTTATCTCACTTGGTTAAATTAGAAAATCTATATATGATCACATATTTGAGCAAGTGAAGGTGGGTTTGAATGTGCCAGTTGGTGAATGCAATTAAGACTAAAGGAGAATAATTGGCCAAAGTGGCTTGCAGAGTGAATGCAATGAGAAGAATTATAGGAGGGAAGACAGCCTGGAGCTTGTTGAAACTTCTTGCAAGTGTTGGCCAAAATGGGCTTGCAGAGTCCTCCTCATAAATCAATTATCAGAAGGAAGGAAGCCCTGCAGCATGTCGAAATTTCTCGTAAGTAACCCAGAAAACAAATTGCCATGGACCAAGTCTAGACCACGTAGGAAAGAATCCCTTCCATAGTGCTTTCAATCCCTCCATTCTAACTGTCTTCACCAGACAATCGTAAGAGCTCTGATATACAGCCTTGCCATCCTTGCTTGCTGCCAGATTCATCATTCTTGTCTTCACAACATCAGCTGGGCAACTCAAAGCAGTTGCAGAAAGTCCTGACATGATGGATGCTAATGTGTGGGCATAGATATTATCAGCAGATATATGATTCTGGATGATAAATCTTTTTGCATGGTCATAACATGCTAATTCTCCCATGTTCACCAAAAAGGCTCTTTGGATGTTCGGGAAAACTCCTTTCCACAGTCCGCCAAAGCCTTCTGCCTTTATAATCTTGCTGAAAGCATCAAGAGGCCCCGAGTACCTTGGTTGGAGACCTTGGTTCACAATACGACCATCTGCTTGCATCCGCACCTTAACCAGATCAGCAGGGCTAGCCACCACCTGTAAAACTAATGGTAAAAAAAAAAAAACTGACGGGAAACTGTCCACCAGTATGCAGAAGTTTACACATTAAATTAGTATAACTTAAGGAATTAAACAGCTGGGTGCTAGATTTATTGAGATAATCCTAGTCTATATGCATCTCTCCACAATGCTAATGATTTAAAATTCTGAGTCAATGCTTGGAAATGTTGAATCTTTGAGAAGGGTAAACTGTACACAAACAATTATATTTCTACAGAGACAAACTGAAAGGTAATATGGTTGCCTTTCCTCAACTAATTTTGTCAACTGATAACCAACCAAGGAACCTGTGGAACAGCAAAACCAATTTTTCCAAACATAAGAGGGAGATTGTCTTAATCTCGACAGCAAGGATGGAAATTCTTCTGTTTGGATTGTAATACTAGAAATCATTGGAGCAGCACAAGTAACGTTGTGAATACCAAACAAATGTAAAAAAATCAAACCTATTGGTACAACTACCTATAATAAATAAATAACTAACTGTCAAGGATATCCATTAACTATACCATTTGCTAGCTCCATAAGCTCTCAGTTTTTGTTTGATCTGCTAATTAATTGCAAAATTCTAATGCTCAAAACTAATTGAAAATTGTAGCTTTTGGTTTATACTATTGATCACTTTCTTTCATGGTCTGAAAGAAATCACTAAGAGCAATAATGATTATATACACCCCTCTAATCAATTCAGCATATTCAAGTACACCCCATCTTTTAATCTTCTTCTTTATGAATTACTACACTCACATTTATATCTCAATTACTGAAAAATCTCAACTTTTAAGGGAACTCCTTTAAAAAAAAAAAAAACAAAAGGAAAGGAAAGGAAAGAAAGGAAACTTGACAGAGAAGTGAGGTTTTCGTCCTTACCTGAGCAATTACGCCAGAAAGTCCACCAAGGAGAGCTTTGGTGGAGAGAGAAACAAGATCACCACCACCGCCACCAACTTCATTGTTAACCACCACAAGATATCTCAAATTTTCATAGCCCACAATTCGAATTGGAGTGTAGAATAGGTGTCTTAAAATGGCAGGAGAAAGGCCCTGGTAGAACCCGAGAGGACCCTGTTGGCGAATGATCTCGGAGGCCACCACGAAGGCGTTGGTGGGTTTAGTAGTGGAGGAATGGAGCTGGAGCCGGGTCTTTGTCAAGTCTATCGGGAAAGTGGCTGTCTCCGCCACCATGGCTGACAGTGAGGTGAGGAGGATTTTTGTGTGGGTTTTTGGTTGCTGGTGGCCATGGCTTTCGTTCATGGGAGACGGAGAGCACAAGAATGGATGGATTTTGCCGAGAAAACCCGTCACCTAGGACTTAGGTTTTTTTTTTTTAATTCTTTTTTCTTTAAATGGGGGGGAGGGGGGGGGCATTTTTCATTTCTAAGAGTAAATTATATTGCAAAACAAATTAAATAATATTTTTAATCTTAAAAACTGTTTAATTAATTCCTTTATCTATTTCATGTTTTTTTCAATTTATTTTGTTTTTTGTTTTAAAAATAAAATGAATAAATAACATGAAAAGATAGATGAAAAAAGAAAACATTTCTTAAAATAAATTAACTCTTAAAACTAAAGGAAGCGTTTAATTCATTTTTACAATACTAAAAGGATTGATTTATAAATTACTCTCTCTATTTTTAATTAAGTTGTTTACTTGACATTTTAATATTTTAAATTTTGAGTATACAGAAATTGGACCTGATGTTTTTTGTTTACTATCCTGGTCAGGACCCGAAACCATAGGGGAATGGTGCTGGGGCCAATAACAAGGACGAGGCACACCCAACCAGGCGCCTATTTCATTCAAATGAAGACACGCAAGGCAACACATCACTTGTTCACGGGGAAGCCACAATGACCAGGTTAATGGAAATGCAAATAACAGTTAATTTTAGTTTAGTTTAGTTTAATTTGTTAGATTTTAAATTTATTTTTTTTAATATATATAATTTTTAATTCTTTCAAGATTACTGAAGCTTATATAATTATTAAAATATATATAAACTGATATAAACATGTATATTAATTTATAAAAATAAAAAAACAATTTTATCACAGCAGCATTGATCGCTAGCATGTTAATCAATCGATGGAAAGCTCTCAAAAATTGCCTCACCTTGCATAACGAGAAATTTCTTAATAGTATCTTACATTAACATTAGCAATGAACATTTATTATAATTTGTAATTAAGCAATTAGGGAAGATCAGAAGTTTCCTAATAGCATCTTACACTAACATTAGCAATGTCCATTTACGCACGAAACTTATCATGCTGCTCGCAAGGAGGTTTGGATAAAACCCTACTTGCTCCAGTACTTGTAGCATCAGAAGAGGAGCAGGATTCAAATTTTAGATGCGAAGAGGAAAGTAGGGCAACTAAAAGTGCATTGATATGGTGTCAGTGCTTGTTTTCCAGACAAAAATACATAAAATCATTCAAAATCAAAATCAAAGCAAATGAAATCCGAGACTTTTCATCATGCTGCACTAATATATTGGTCATTGATCTATGTGCACAACAAGGTGAGGGTGAGGGAGGGAGAATCAACAATGGCCTCCTTTTACTAAATCTATTTGTTTATAAATTAGAACTGTAACTTTGTGAAATTTCAAAAAATTGACTATTATGCGGTTTCAGAGAGCAGTTATATTACAGCCACTCAATTAACACAATTGCAGTTCCCAATTTAATTTACCTCATGGATGACATTTCCAGACGATAAACAAATCGAGAGCTGAACATCTATGATGCAGAAATTTTATGGGGAAGAAGAAATGGAAATGCTAATAAACACTGGAAATGACCTTGATCCACTCTTTAATGGAGTCCAAAACAGAAGCCCTGTAATCATCACCAGTCGGATGATGTGTGTTTGGTATTGCGATAACTATTATGATTGTGGTTTGAAAAAAATTATTTTATAAAAAGTACTTTTAGTTGAGGATGGTTTGAAAAAATAGACGTTTGGTTAAAACTGTGATTGTGATTAAAATTAAACAAAAAATAGTTTAATGTGTTTGGTTAAAAATGCTTTTGAAATTGAAGATCAACAATGATAACCGAAGAAACCATCAATTGATACTTTTTACAAGTTTCAACCTGTGAAATACACACTGTTCACAAGTGAATTGCACTGTTCACGTAAACAATTTTTTTTCCTTCAGTGTGTTAATTTATTTAACTTTTTTAAAAAAAAACTAGTTGAGAGTGAATTAAATTCACTCGCATTGTAATATGAACAATATTTTTTTCTCGAAAAACTAGTATAGAGTGAATTAAATTCACTCGCACTGTAATATCAATTTTATACCTGATAATATTTTATCTAATTTTATTACAGGCTCACAAAATTATGAAAATTGTAGTTTTTATCGGCTGAATTTTGTACGTAATGGAATTATAAATAGTTTAATGGAATAATAAAAAATATTTTATATAAAATATTATTTATTTCATGATATAATATGAGTAGTTAATTCTACAATATTTAAATTTAAAACCATTAATATTAATATATTTTTTAAAATTATTTTATAACCTTAATTTCAAAAGCATTCTTAACCTAACACATTAAATTATTTTTTCTTCAACTTAATTTCAACCAAGTTTTAACAAAACATTTATTTTTTTAAATTAATTTTAACTAAAAAAATTTTTTATAAAATAATTTCTTTTAAACCATGATGGCCGGAGCGATACCAAAAACACTATAAGAAAAAAGATGTTCTCTTTCGTTATCCGAGTCAGGTTTTCCTTCCAGTAATAAAGCACGAACTAAAAGTAACAATCATTTCTCCTGCTATTGTTCTTCTAATGAAATCTCTTCTAGTGCTCTAAACAAAACTTGCTGCAACTGATCTTCATAGTTAACTCCTACATTGTTACAATAATCAAAATGCCACCAAAATTTTAACCCTAGATTTCTCTCAAAAGCTTCCTGTCACAAAGAATAATAAATAAATAAAAACATTAAATGGCAAGTGCTTAAACTGATCCGTTAAAGAAAGCATTTGTATACGATACCTCTAGTGACTTGAGAAAGAAATCGCGAGCGAGAGAGAGGAGGCCGTGCTTGCAGAGAATTTGAGCTTGAGAGAAGAAATCGGAGGCGTCGCCTCCGTGGAGATGAGACTCAGTGGAAATTGGCATAGCTGTCAAGAATTTCTTGAATTTAATCATCGGTGAGTGTGTCTAGAATTTTTCTAGATTGCTTACTAATGATGGAGTTGATTCTTCCATTATTTACAAAATCCTAGAGAAAGGGAGTTGTGAGAAGAGAGGGGTGAAGTTTGAGAGGTAGAGGGAAAATAGAAAATTTCTATGAATTGTTTACTTTTATATTTTCGTTGTCAAATTATTCATATGTTTTCAATATAGTTCTCAACATCAGCCATCGACTCCAGAAGAGCGGGTGCAAGAGCTCAGATTCAAAGCGACGGAGCTTCTTCTTAGAGAAGAATGGCTAGAATCCGTACAAGTCTACTCTCATTTTACCGATCTCTGTCAAGACCGTATCTCTAAATTAGTTTTCAGTTACTATTTCAAACAGCGAAGAAAGGGGGACAGAGAAGACATGTTTCTGAGAGCATAAATTTACTCTAAAATTATTCTTTTTTTATATCCCCGTCCATGTCCATTCAACCACATCTCTATCTATTCAACCAAACATGATTTTTATTTTTTTTTTTTCTTCTGTCCTGGAATACTAACAAAACGTACCTAGGATACATCAAAATCACCCAGACCCAGATCACCTCACCAAGCTCCTGAAATAAGTCTCTTTAGGCCTGAGGCAGAGGAGAATGGACAATCAAATGAGGAACTTGATAAGGTTAGGATTTTGAGTGTATTGGATGTGAATTATCTTGTCTAGGATTCAGTCCCAGCTAAAGTCTTAGGTAGGAATAGTGATTGTTATGGTGTTGGGTTATGAGTTCTGGCTTCATTCGTTAACCACTCTTGCAATCCAAATGCTTGACGCTTGCATGTTGGGGATCATGCACTAGTTCATGCTTCTAGGGATGTCAAGGCAGGCGAAGAGATCACATCTGCATACTGTGATGTGCTTTCGCCATTGAGCAAGCGGAAGGAAATGCCAAAGACATGGTTTTTTCGTTGCATTTGCAGGAGGTGCAAATATGAAGAAGAAATGTGTTCTAAGCAAGAGATGAAGGAAACAGATCTAGAGATAGGAGTTGATAGAGGGATTGATGTGGGCAGTGCAATTTTTAGGCTAGAGGAGGGTATGAGAAGCTTATGGCTGCATGTTTTGAAGCTTATGGCTTGGAGAAATCAGTGAAGAGGAGGGGAAGTTGGATTCCAGCTTTGGATATACTGGTGTACTATATACTATATAGGTGTCACGCGGCAACGATAATTTGATTCACCCCAAATTAACTTTACTAATACACAACCTATAAGATCACATTGGAATTAAAAAAAAAAACAGAAAAAATCATAAAACTCAAGACTTATAATTTAGGTAATGTTTGGCAGTGTAATAATAGTTATTTTTTAAAGTATTTTTTTAATATATTAAAATAATATTTTTTTAAAAGAAATCTATTTTTGACATTACATATTAAAAATATAAAAAAAAATTGTTTTGAAGCAAAAAAATCAATTTTCTTGAAAAGCATGACTTTACTGCAATAACAATCCATACCTTAATGTCAATAAATAAAATTAAAAAAAAAATCAATTTAAAAAATAATACTAGAGAAAAAACTCAGGTCAACTTGAGTTAACTCGTCTGATCTATAATCTGCGTCATGAAATTGAGATAAAAAATTAATTGTTTAAAAAGAACCTAGAAAAAAAATAGAAGTTACATTAATTTAAAAAAATCGAAAAAAAAAACTAAAGTAAACCCAAGTTAACTCGATAAACCCATGACTCGTAATAATCACACATAAAAGAAAGCAAACAAATTGATAGAGCCCAAGGTCTAATAACCTAATGTCAATGTATGAAATTAAAAAAGAAGAAAAAATATTGAAAAAAAAGTTCGAGTCAACTCGGATTAACTTGACTAACCCGCGACTCGCGACATGAGATAGTAATAAAAAAAAAAGACCTGGAGAAAAAGACCAAAGTTAAATCATAAAAAAAAAAAGAAGCAAGTCAACCAAAAGTTAATTTCACCAATTTACAACTAGGGATAGCCTCAAAAAAAAAAGAAAAAAATAACAAAATTTAAGGCTTAATAACCTAATGTCGAAAGATAAAATTAAAGAAAATAATCAATTTTAAAAAAAGAAACACTGAAAAGAGAAATCGAGTAAATCCAGGTTAACTCTATTATCCCGCAACCAAGAATATGAGATTGAGATAACCCCACAAAAAAAAAATAATTAAGTTCAAGGCCTAATATCCAATGATGAAATTGAGAAATTAAAAAAAACCTAAAAAAACCCGAAGTTAAATCAAAATAATCTTTGAAATTAGTGACTCAAGTTATGAGACCAATCCTGATATAAAAATTAAATGAAAGAAAATAATCAAAGACTAAATTAGAAAATAAATTAAATTAAAAAATAGCAATAAAAAGGAGGACCAAAATTGAATAAAAAAAATTAAATGAAAGAAAATGTTCATTAATGGAATTGAAACAAAAAACAAATTAAAAGAGAATTAAAAAAATCAATCAAAATAATGATGATCAAATTGGATAAAAAAATTAAATGAAATAAAATATCCAGAGATAAAATTGAAAAAAAAACTTCAAAAAGTATTAAAAACAAAACAAATATCAAACAAAATAATGAGACCAAAATTGAAGTAAACAACAATTGGATGACATATTTGATTTTTAGAGGGCCCAACACGAAAATTAAGATGTGGAGAGAGAAAAGAGAGGTGAAAAGAAAAAATATTCATCGGTGATCAATCACACCTCCCCCGTTTACACGCATTATACCATCGTGTAAAGTACAACACATCGCTTCCAACACTATCGCGGATGGTGACATTTGAACACTGAGAGGTGCTACACACACCGTCCAAATAATGGGGGCGCCTCCTTACTGGAGTGTTCAACTTTTTTATTTTTTATTTATTTTTATATATTTTTAAAGACCTGATTATCCCTCATTTAAATTGACTATAAGAAAAAAAATGAAAGACCCAATTGACCTTAACCGCTAGTTTTATTTTTAAATATGTAAAGGTATTATGGTTATTTAACTTTGCATTTGAAGGTTAAAAATACCAAAAAGCTCTTATACCCAGCTTTAATTTTTTTTTAACTTTAAAGGATATAGAAGTTATTACATTGTTGATTTAAAATGTAAAAATACTTATTTAACCCTAATTAATATGATAATGATTAATATATTCAATTGAAATATCTTTATACCCCTAAGACCATGTTATTTGAGTTTTTTAAGCAAAGGCAAAACAGTATTTTTATTGCTCTAATCTACAGAAAACCGTGTCTTGGTGCTTGTTTCCTCTTAGTTTTTATATATATATATATATAATAGTGTTGCAAAAGCCGTGGGATCTAGGGTTTTTTTTTTTGTAATAGTGTTGGAATAGCTGTGAGACCTGATGAGAGAGTACTGAAGACTTTTATGCAAGCGTTTAAAGAAAATGGTGTTTGGTGGCTATGGAGAAAGCACTAAAGTTGGGAAGCACGTGGAAAGGTGGTCAAGAAACAAGCCTTGAGGAGGGGGTGGTCAAGAAACAAGCCTTGAGGTCCCTCCTTGACTCCTGACACTCATGAACCAAAATTATTGAGCCGGTAGCAATGCAAGGATTTTTTTATTATTATTTTTTTAGCATTGTAAGTTCGTTTTGATCAATATGTTATAGCTAAAGTTTTTCCGGGCTGTGTCTAGAATTTTGTTTGCACCATTTATAAGAAAATACGCTTGCAATATCCGGTAAAAACTCGAAAAAAGTAGTACCTCTTGAGTACTTTAATCAAGTGCCGATCGACATTACAACAGCCATATTAAATTTATTGTTCCTTGGGAGAAGCATGGGCAGATTGCAAAACTATAGTTTTTTCCGCAATCTGATAGCAAGCACTTGAGCTGTTGAGCACCAAAACCATCTGGCGAAACTTCTAGTTGTGGCCGCAAGGACCCATGGAAACAATTTGGGGCTTGCAGCAGAAATTTTTCTTTTTTCCTTTTAGTCCTTCGATGAGGATCTAATTAACTTGCCACTCTTGGAACAAGGGATTTGAGCATGATCCCAAATCAGGTATATGAAAATGCTTAATTATCAATACCTGACATTTTTTTTTCCACTAACAAGAAATAATATATAACCTATTTTCCCCCATTATAAAAGTGAAGATAAGATTTATTTCTGTTGACCAAGAAATGGTGACGTAAAACAACATGAATTTATGACTAATACAGTGACATCCTCTTATGGGAGCAATGAAAAGGTGAATTGTAACAGCAAAGTGACTGGAGTACTCCCGGAACAACCTGAAAACCTAAAATATCAAACGCCAGTCATTCTCACCAGCTTATTGTAGAGAATGCGGTCATCCCTCCCAGTGTTGCTCTCCAACAAAGCACTTTGCACAAGTTCCTGATGCCAAAACAAACCATTACAAACTACAAAAAGAACATCTGCGCAGGTGTGCAGCTCTTGATTGGGGAGGGGGGGGGTGCTGAGAAGATACAGAAGCACAATTCTCACCTTGACATCCCTGTGGGATAGAAATTTCCCCAAGTTGTGGATAATCAACCTCATGTCTTCAACCTGAACAGGCAACAGTTAATCCTCAACATGCCCAAAAACAACAACAATGAGCAAAATAAGGAATTTTAGTCTTACCCTGATGTAGCCAGTTCGATTCCGGTCAAAAAACCTGAAAGCCTGTCCCATACAAGAAATATTGATAGCAGGTAGATGAAAGAACAATATTGATATTCTTAAATTGCACAAAAAGAGAAGGGAATCAAGTTTCTGAGAACATACCTCCAACAATTCCTTATCAATCACAGCCTCCTTCCCAGACAGCTCTGTCTTCTCTGTCTTCACCTTGTCATCTTTTTTATCAGACAAATCTGCACCAGACTTGGGTTTTGACTCTACATCTTTGATGTCAGTTTTATCTTCGGCCACTTCCTCAGCCTTGTCTTTTTCGTCGCCAGCCAGAGGTTCATCATGCTCAGCATCCCCACTGGTCTTCCCCTCATCTTTTTGCTGTTTACCATTTTACCCGATAAAACAACTAAAACAAGATGCCGTACAGTATATAATTGAATCTCAACGAATTACAGGAAACCATTACTATCATAAATCATCAAACTTGAACTGGACATGCAATCCAGCTTAGACTTCCCCAACTTGATATCTGACTATTTTGCACGAGAGAACTTGACTGAGATTATAATATCTATAATAAAAATTGAAAGGAAATAATCTTGCCTCATTAGATGAATCATGTCCAGCATCATCCATTTCTTCATATTCTTCAGGATCCTCCATTTCTTCACATTCTTCAGGGTCTTCTTCTGGGTCTTCCTCAGATTCACTTTCTTCTTCCTGCTTTGTCTCATTAATAGGATCAACAGAAGTATCCTCCTCCATGACAGTCTTTTCATCATTTGGCTGATCTGCACTTGACATTTCACCATTTGCAGATTTAGCTTTCACAGGTAACTCACTAGTCTTCAGGCGCTTTCTTGATGATTCCTTGTCCATGTCCATGTCCATGTCCATGTCCTTGTCCTTCTCCTTCTCCTCTATTTCCTCCCGCTGCCTCTTGTATTGATTTCTTTTGGTTACGAATTTTATTCGTAGCTTCTGCATGTAATATAACATAGAAAGATGCCTTGGTAAATGAATCGAGTAATGTTCATGTTGATTGATTACACATTATGAACCAACCTGGAGAAATGTCAAAAGACGAGAGCCCATTTGATACTGAAGCATTTCATATAGAGATTCAGCAAATAGTGAAAGCTGAAAAAGTAGGAGAACAACAACGGGATGAGGGAAAGCAGTTACATTTCTCTAAACACTACAAAGACCTTCATTGAGTTTAGGCATACACAAAGGAAAAATATAACAAAGTATTATAAAGGCAAACCTCAAATGTTGATTCTTCAACATCCTTATCAGTGTAATCCAAAAGTGAGTCCAGTGAAAGTGATAAAAAACGCGGCTGTAGCAAAAAATGCAACATTAGGAAATAATACAAGTGTAGGCAAGGTGTTCCAAATTGCCAGTCAAATTTTATTTTTTTGACAACACAATGACAGTTAATATGAGTTGCTTTTGGCAGAATATTTTCAACGTAGGAGTTAGTAACACAACTATGTGCGAGGCAATAAGCAAAACCTACTTTAGATTCCTTGTTGCCTTTTGTTTTCAAAATAAACCCAGGATGTCTAGGAGGTTCTTCAGGCTTTCTCTTTTCCTTAACTTCTTTTCCATCCTTGTCCTTTTTCTCTTCCTTTGATTTTTCATCATCCTTCAACTTTCCTCCCTTGCTATTAGCACTATCCTTCAGGGCAACCTTTAGCCTGTCAGCCTTAACTTCAGTTTTAGTCCCTGAGCTGCTTTTCTGGTCAATTTCCTTTTCATCCTCCTTGACAGCCTTGATTTTGTTAAAAATTGGCACACTAGCTTGCTTCTCTGTAATTGGGGATTTAGACTTGGTGTTATGAATTACTTTCTTCTCTGAATCTTTTGCCTCACGCTCCTGGTTTCCAGTTTCTGCTGTTTTTTCCCCAGTGTTTTCTGTTTCTTTACCTGCCTGAACAACCTTTTCCTCATCCTTTTTGTCATCTTTCTTAAGGTCACCAGTCCCGCCACTGGCTCCTGCACCAGTGAGCTTTCTTTTAAGTACTTTCTTAATTATTTTCTTTTTTATGGTTGTTTTGATACCAGTACCTTGCGTAACTATAGGAGTGCTGGTATCTGAAGTATTCTTTGGTTTATCTTCAGTGCAGTCCTTCCCAGCTTTCATCTCAGACTGCAAGTCATTTTCTTTATTTTGAGTAGATTTTCCCACTGGTACCTTTCTTATAACTTTTTTTCTTACAAAAGTTTTAACGCCGGAAGTATCAGCAGGAGATTCACTCTGCTCAAGTGAGATCTCAGATCTTCCAGAGTTTCCCTCAACACCCTCATCTGCCAGTTCATTCTTTTTGCTGATAGAATTCTCAGAATCAGCTGTCTTATTAGTGACCTTCTGTTTCACAATTCTCCGTATGATCTTCTTTCCAGACTTCATGGTACCAGCTGTCTGCAAACCAGCAGCTCCCCCCTGGTCCTTCTTGTCGACATTCTTGCCTTCGTCAGCTGTTTCAGGTTCATCTTTTTTCTCAGCTTTCTTATCATTTTCACCACTCCTGCATTCAGTTGTTTTACCTTTTATGTAATTTCCATCTTTATCCTTTTTGTTGACGACAGAAGAGGCAGACTCTTTGATATTTTCCTTTTGAGCAGACTTCTTAGAATCTCTCGCGGAATCTGTTCCTTTATCTGGATGATGATATCAATTTTAATGATATAGCAAAAGAGATGGTGTTATGAAGTGCAAGAAATTTCAGTCTATTTACCTTTTTCCCCTTCCTTCTTTCTAGCCCTCTGAGAAAAAGAGACGTCAAATTAGCTCAAACATAACAATGCTCCAGTAATTTTGAAAAATATTTCAGGGAAATGAGAGCCATTTGCAGCAAGCCCAGTAATTAAGCTTATTTAACCAATCACCAGAAAGAAGAATAGAAAACATAAATTATATAGCAAGAAATTGCAGACATAAACAAACCTCTTTCTTTAAAGAAAGCTGATGTTCTCTATCAGCAACAGCCTTCTTGTGTGCAAGCCATTGCTCTCGCCATGCATCTAATGAAGGAAGACATTCAGATAAATCTGGAACAAACAGAACAGTGACCTCTCTGTGGCTAAAGAACCCATCAATGCCAAATCTATCATAATGTATCTGCAAATGCCAACAGGAGTCCAAAAATTAGCTATCTGACTTCGAGAAACATGCAAGAAAAAAGGACATAAAGATCTCATAACCCATAGAAATGAAAACTGTCCAGGAGGAAAATCTAATTTCCACAGCAATATCTCACAAACACTTTACAGGAATAAAATAAATATATAAATGGGAAAGGATCCATTCCGCATTAAATTGACAATTACACTCGGTGTTCAATCAATATAAGTACAAATAGAAATAAATGGCTTTTAAAAATACATATACAATTTGCATGCACACAAGATATAAAAATACCAACCTAAAATCACACAAACATTTTGTGGGCACGGGCACATTGTTTGCTTAAGTGGAAACGTAAATTAGGCTGCTAATTCATTCTTAGTCTTGTAGGATTTTATTAGCAGCCGCTCTTATTATTTATTGTTTTCTTCACTGTGTAAAGGATATCTTGATAATTTTCTGTTTTCTTGCATAGGCCTTAGTAATGATCCATTTTATCTGGTGTTGGATTTTTAAATGATTAGGCCTCTGCTTTGTGGTCCTTTATATTATCCCAAGATTACTAATTAATTATATTCCAAATTTGTAATCCTACATCCTAATAGATTAAAGACAGTCTGATTGTTTGTAAGATTGATGCAATAGCCACAAACGTTTAAAGTTTACATTGTGGGAATTTTATATTTTGTTTAATTTGTGTGATTTGAAATATACACCATTGCTCCTCTACTCTCTCTCTCTCTCCTCTCTTTAACTTAAAACTACTTGTGCAACGCATCAACTACTTTTAACTAAACAGTGGACAACCCCCAAACTAAACTTTAACAATCCAATTTCAACCAATAAAAACCCCACTTCACACGAGTATTTCTCAACTCATTCAAATATCATTCAGACTACAGCAACTTATTTTCTTAAAGGCTTGATCATGAAATCTCAGTTGCATAACGCAAACAAAAACTGAAGAGATTGTGATTCACATTATAATCAAGAAGAGCAAAATATTACCTCAAGAAAACGGTTCCAATTACGGCAGTTGTGCAAATCAAGTTGAGTTACATCCTTTGCATGTCTACAGAGTAAAAATCGCTTCAGTACAGCAAAAGGAACGGATGTTCTAATATACCAATTCAATACAGAGTAGCCAACACAAACCTAAGGGCTGTTTGAATTAAAACAGAATCATCAACTGATGGATCACCGCCATCAGCAGAATCCCATGGTCCACCAACAGCCATAAAAGAACGGTCCCTTTTGAGGACAGCAAACCTAAGAATATTGCAAATATGGGGTACACGATCATCACATCTTTTCTCAGATGAGAGCTCCTCCAAAGCATTCTTGCTAAGTCCACTCAACAACATTATCTGAACAAGGAAGACAATCTTTCATTACCAAGCAGATAAATGTCATCAAGCTCACCTTACAAATCAAGAATGATAACAAAGGTGTTAAGATTAAAAGAAATGGTAAAAAGGTGAAAAAACTAACAGAATGCAACAATGATCATGAGATTAAAAACCTAAAAAGTAAATGTACAGACAATATTAAAATCATGACTAGGTAGGTGTTCACACTGATTGGGTGTATTTGGATGAGACAGTGTTAAACATTCCAGCTGATATAGTTCATCTAATCAAGTAGATAGTTCATCTAATCAAGTAGATTGAGATGGAGGTGTCTTGTGATGGTCTTCCACGAGAGATTTAAAGGGAGTGTCTCTGACTGATTTTTAGACAGATTGGATAGCTATTTCTGTTCTAGTTCCAAGTATGTCTTATTCTCCATGCTGTTTTCCATTCTGCTTTTCCTTAATAATAATTCATTTTATGGGAAGGAATATAGTATGTATCAATTATAACAATTTCAATAAGTAATGCTATATAGAAGTAGAGATCCAAAAATAATTAAAGAAACAGCTTTGGGATGATTATATATACATTGTGCATAGAAAGAGGTATTTTGCTCAAGGATCAGATTACAGATTATAAGGTAAGTAACAAGCTGTGAAGCACTTCAAACAATTTGACAATACAGCCCTCAGAGCACAGGGGTCAAAATATACACTTCCATGAATGGAATCCCATAATTAAATTTCTTCTTGACAATGCAACGTAAATCAAAAGCATTCAACTGTCTGAATGAGTTGTGATTTTAGCAGAACTAATAAACATTCAATTCTTTCATAAATGAAATTTTGATTTTGTGATTTTAGCAGAACTAATAAGCATTCAATTCTTTCATAAATGAAATTTTGATTTTTTTTCTCAGCCCAAAGAAACATTGATGCAAAGAAAATACAGAAATAAACAATTTATACAGGATCAAACTTGCTCGCATAAAGAAATTTAAATATGCAACAACAAGCCTCCATAATCAGCTGTTACTGATATGACCAGTAAAGCGCACAATTACAATCAAGAGCATAATAATCTGTTTCCAGCAGCATCATTTTCAAATTTTATTTCCATGTAATTATCATCAGTTAAGTACTACTTGGAGAAATACCTACCTTTGCATTCCAAATAGTGTTTCCATTCTCTGGTTTTCCAAATTTTTTAGACAAGAACGTCGTGGACGGATCCTTTTTTTCTGCTTCACTGCTATCCTCAACAAAATCATGCTCAAAACTGTTCTCGACACAAAATTCAGGAATGTGAGTTCATTCCAATCTTTCCACTTGCTCTGCTAATAAAGTATGATACCAGTCATCACTCATCCCTATGGTTTGTGAAAGAGAACTTTCAAATCCAACAAAAATATGTAAATGGTTTCACAATGATGATAAATTAAACTATGATTATGGCAGCAGGTATAATTGAAAAAACTAAACAAACAAGACGAAAACTATTGCGGATATCCCAGAATAGAATAAATAGAAAACACGAAATCTATTGTCTCGAGGGTAAGGTACCTGACAGGGGTATGGATAGAAAGTTTCAGGTTTCCCTTTGGCCAGTTCACAATGACCTAAAATAAAAAGGATATCAAGGTAAGACAAAAGGATAACTATAAGAAATTGAAAACTGAAACAAAATTAGATATCAAAACCTTAGAAAATTCTGGAGAAGCAAAAAGTTTGGGATATCTCTTATCAATTGATAGAAAATCCCTCTCTATATCCACCAAACTGAATGTGCCAACCTGCAAGTAGACAGCATAAAGTCCAAATATAAAGGAAATACATAAACACTTCAGATTGCACAAACCATGGTAACAAAATAGAATAAACCACCATAACATATAAGTCAATAGCTGTAAGATTCCTCTCTTCCTGACAGGATAAATTCAACAATTTCAACAGCAGATCGGCAATAACAGACAACTGTCCACCCTAAGCAAGTTATCACATGAGAAATATATATTCAACTAATGAATTTCAGAGAAAGCCTAGAAACTCTTAATAGAAATTAGCAACGGTACTCTGAATGATGTAAGTGTTTAGCCCGATGTAACAAATGAAGAGGAGTGGGTTCAAACTCATAGAAGATGCCCCAATAAGGATAGGAGCCACAAGAGGCAAAGAAGATTTTAGACAAAAATGGAGGCAAAGAAGAATTTAGACAAAAATGGAGGCAAACAAGGAATCCTGGGAACCAAACAGTCAGACTATGAGCCAAAAGTCCACAGTAGAGCAGTCTGGAAAGAGAATGACCAAATGGTAGAAAAAAGAGAAGGAAATGTAAGGTTGAGGAAGTCACCGGAAGTGAACAGTTCAGCATAGAACAGAACACCTACCTTACCAAGCGATATAAAAGCCCAAATAGAGTCAAAAATAGGAAGAATCAAGACAGGATGTTATTAAACATACCAAAGGGAAAGAATAGATTCTTGAAGAGGAAATTTTTTTTTATCAGCATTGAAAGATAATCTCTTGTCCTGTTTTCTTTACCTTGCAGACATAATCTCTCCTTTTTTCTTTAACAGGTGAATGACGCCTTCAGCATAACAGAACAGTAAGTTAGTTACAAAGGTTACAAGATGTACAAGCAGCTACATATTCAGAACAAGTGTAGGACGCAAATGAAACATCAAGATCCACCTATGTGATGCTTCATGGCTTGGAGAATCACGTCGTAAAGATCTCCCCTCTTTCAGCAAAGAGGAACCACGTCGATCCATTGAAGCTCTTGGTGGAGTTCGCTCCCGCCTAATTTCGAGTCCACGTTTCCGCTCTCGCTCCCTCTCCCTCTCCCTCTCCCTCTCCCTCTCCTTTTCACGCCGTTCCAAAATGCGCTCCCTTTCCCGCTTTCTTTCTCGTTCCCGTTCCCGTTCTCGTTCCCGTTCCCGTTCTCGTTCCTTTTCTCTATCCTTCTCCCTCTCACGCAGAAGTTCTCGACGGCGCTCCTCCTCTCTTAGCTCAAATTCTCGAAGATAGCTAGCTCTGTCATCCATGCGCTCATTAATCCTTGGATGAGAACCAAGATAATCAGGTTCAAGAGATGTTCCATGGAGCCCTTTTCCAGTGCCATAGTCCCTTCCAGGAGGCAAACTCACTCCATATCCGGGATTTGATGAACTTTGAGGATACAATAGATCTTCAACACTTCTCCTAGGAGCTGCTCCCAATATCGAGGGAGCATGTTGCCCATTGTACGTAGAAGAACTAAGTAATGAAGAATTGCGAGGATCGGCATCTATTCTTCCTCCAAAAGACATGAGATCTTGGGTGGTATGACGACTAGCAGCACCTCTTGCTGCAAGATAGTCAATTTGTCTGCCAGAAATGTTTTGCTACTCAGTGTAATACCAGGTACATACCAACTAACTTAGTAGAGCACAGACAATCACCATGATTAACAAGTCTAGCGTGGTAAAGGCAAGGATGAACTTGCCTGTTGATTGAGCAAAAATGGATATGACTAGTAAATGACAATCACTACATGCTACATGCATATCAAGCTCCAATTTGATCACATTACTTATCCATGAAAAATACCTGGCACCTCCATCAAGAGAAGCGGATTGCAATGACTGAGGTTTCAATAACTGTTCTTGTCTAAGAATTGAAGCTTGATCGATACGTTCATAAATCTCAGGCTGTTAAATTAGACCACAGAAAAAGTAGAAAATTTGTTATCTAAATAGCAACAAACTATACTGAAACATGCTTTGTTCCAGAAATTTAAAAGAAAACAAATAATCAAGAAAACAGAAGGAAATTAACAAAAAAAAATTCAATTTCAATAATAAGATAAAAAATCAAAACCTGATGTTGATGACCAAAACCAACAGAATCGACATATCGTGTAGCTGGATCACCTTGCATATCCCTCCCCATATATGCACCCTGTCGTTCACCATATGGTCGTCTGTCAATTGCTGGATAATCAGGTATTTTTTCTGCGAACAATTGATCGCTTTTGTGTCCATATCCATGACTTGATGATGAGATATAGTCAGCTGATGAAAATTTAGGAGAATCAGGCAGAGTTGATGGATAGGTGCCACGACTATCCAAAGACAACCCTCCACTCCCTTTGGCACTCAATGTGGGAGCCTACATGAACAAATTCCAAAAGAATTCTTAGATGGTTAAGACTGCAGATAGTCAAAGAAAACATTTGACAACTCACTGGAATTACAACACAGCAGACTAAACTTGCAACCAAACTATTTAGGAGCACAAATGAAAAGGAACCTAAATATTTAAATGAAGCTAGTTTTAGATCCAATACCCCTTTTTTTGGTAATTCAAGATTCCAAGGACCGCAAACATAAGAGCATAAAAATATTTTCCTACATTAACTTGTGGCGTCATCTTAGATCCTAAGAATACTGTAGCAACAAGTGAATAGCATGCATTATGTTATGATATTATCTTAATACACAAATTAACAATAAATTCAATCCATGGCACCTATTAATTATTACAAAACACGCAAAGAAGGCTCATGAAAAAACTTAATGCAAAACATCAAGGGCATGTCAAGTTATAGAAGAATCTTCAAAAATGATTTCAAAGGCCACTACAGATTTCCTTCAATTATATAAAATGATTCATAAATAAGCATGAATAGCTTGGAAATAACCATGAATATGAGTAAAGAAAAACATACCTGTTGAGCACCACTCATGGCAGTTGAACCATAGGCAGCCCCATATTGGCTCCCATAATGTGCTGTGGCCGAAGCATGGCCTCTGTATCCACCAACATCAGCTTCCTGAGGACCACCCAGAATCAATGAATGCCTAGAAGCCAGTGAATGTTGAGAGCCCCCATCATGCCCCCCAGCAGAGCTCCCAGAATATGCCGTTCCCAGCTAACCAAATTGAAAAAAGAAAATGACAGCTTTAATCCACAACCAGTTCACAAGATTACCATTTCTTTAATTCACAGGCATATCCCGAATCAAGCAAAAGAATTACACGTTAAAAGAAATTGATAGAATTACAAGAAAAGCTGCAATTTTTATGCGGTAAAAAAAAAAAACAATACGACCAAATTACAAAACTCCTATAATATGCAGTTCCCGGTAATAAAAAAAACTGAAAATTTCAAATTAAAATGAGACCTTTACTCCAGAACTACTCGCACAGGAAAACAATTACACCAAAACACATGGGTATTTATTGAACTAATAAAAAATACCATACACAAAGAAATATCCCAAAAACAGCAATTTTCACGGTCATTCACATGTCATCAACATTGAAATACGCTACAAAGAAAGAAAAAAAATGACCAAATTACAAGAAAAGCAACAAATTTTTTAATTTACAGTGAAAAACACGAAAAAGATAAGGAAATAAAAAAGAGGCTTACATTTTGTGTATAGCCAGATTGGGCACCATAAGATTGCTGGCCATAAGCATTACTGCCTCTCGAAGAATACATATTTATTTAGACCACTAATAAAAACATAACAAAACCTGCGATCAAAGGGCAGACAAAACTATTATAAAACAAACAATGAAAGAGACGACCAGTGGTTAAAGAAGAAGATGGTGACAACCAACCCGAGATTATCAATGTTATACAGAGTACTGCTGCTAGTGGGTTGTTTTTTGCTGTTCTTAAAAACCCTAAAATAAGAGACGATAGGACTGAATTTCAGGGTACTGGTACCAAATTTCCTGTTTTTTATAATACATAGGCAAACTTGCTCCAGGAGTTCAATGAGGTGGGCCTGGAATTTTAATTCCTCCAGTCCTGTCCTGATAAAAAAAAAAAAAAAAAAAAGTTTTTGCATTTGTCTTCTTACATAAGGCCTGGGCCTCGCTTGATTGGTTTCGGCGTTAGAATTCAGTGTTTGATTTGTCCTCCTGGGCCCTCCCTGAGTCACCAAGTTTCTTTTTTCAAAGGTGCTCTTTTGGCAGGGGAATAGATAGAAAGTAGAAACTCATCAAGTGTTGATTCCTTGATTCTCTCTTTCATATTATAAAAATTATTTAGAGGGATTAAGATAAGGTTAGATATTGAGGAGTCAAGAATATTACTACCCAGGCCCCTCCAATATTTGTCGGGCCCATTTAAGCCCGTCAGGTTGCCTGGCCCATGAACAATTCTACTTCTTCTTGTTACGATTTTTATCTCATCCACGATACGAGAACTAAGTGCACAATCGCCTTGTTAGCATTCGTAAGTATTACACCCAGTGTCCTAATCCGGTTATCTTGAGTGATTTAACGTGGGAATTTGGAGAAAAAAACAATCGGTGGTGGAAAATTCGGACCAAACATGGAGTTAAATTAAATTTTAAAAAAAAATAATTCTCCTTAAAAAATTACTGTTCACACAACTCGGATTATTATTCATTTATTGGGGGTAACGTGGTCTATTTATTGTGATATAATTGTCTTTTTTAAATTATATTAAGTTAAATTTATGATTTTATTTTTTTATGATAAAATTATTAATTTAACACTAAAATAAAATAATATAATATCCATCACTCGAAAACCTTTTTATATAATTTTTAGAATGATGTAATTATTTTATTGTTTTTAGAGACAAAACTAACAAAACTCTCCCTCGATGATTTTGTGTTATTTTGTGTTAAAATTTGGCGATATAATTTCTCAGCTTTTTGCTCTAAACTCTCACTCATAGACAATCCTGTTATCTTGAATGATTTAATGAGGGAATTTGGCAACAAAAGTTGGTGGTGGGAATTCGGACCAAACATTAAATTAAATTATTTTAAAAAAAATATTCTAGAAAAGTTATTGTTCGTCGAGAGTCAGGTTGCTACTTCTTATAATAGTGTGATTATAGAGAGCCCTTGAAAAACAATTGAGTTATGCATCAAGGTAAGTGGTTTTTTTATCATGACATATTTGTTTTTTCAAGTTGCATGGGTTAGATTTGTGATTTTATTTTTTATATTTAAATTATTAATTTAAACCCGTGATAAAATAATTTAATACCCACTACTCAAGGGTATTTTTATATTTATATTTTTCTATAACAGCGTAGTTATTTTTATGTTTCTAAAATTAAACCTAGCAAAACTCTCGTCTAAAAATATTTTTTTTTTCATTTTGTGTTGATTTTATTGTACATGCAAGGTGTACTAAGGGCATTGCTATAAATTACATTTTTCAAATATAATTTTTTTAAAAAAAAACTGGTGGTGCATGTATAGCGGGCGTGGACAGTCCCGGGTAAAAGGTTAGCCAACCACTAAAAACCACATTTCAAGACAACATTTAAAAAGTCTTGGTGCCCCCAACCTAATGGGAAGGCGCATACCCTTAACACACATCAGGTTTGAAATTGATAGTTGTTTTTTTCTTCTCTCCACACCCTTGAATTTCTTAAATTCACCGGGGCTTATTTAGGAATGTGATAAATATAATGTTTCAAAATGTTTTTTTTGTTTAAATATGTATTAAAATAATTTTTTATTATTTTTAATTTTAACACACTAAGAAGCAATTAATTTTAAATAAAAAAAATTAAATTTCAAACAAAAAATGTTTTAACTAAACTGCGAAACACGCTTTTATACCAAGTAGCAAACTTGGAGCGAGAAAAAAGAAAATTTTAAGAATCATGCCACCACTTCTTCTAGACCTTTTTTTTTTTTCCGTCATGCATGATCGACCGATTCTCGGGCTCTTGTCTAAATAAACTTCACAGTTCACATCTCCCTAGTTTTGTTTCCAAAGCCAGCAACTTCATGATCATAGAGCGTGTTAGGCAATGTGGTTGCGGGTGCTTTTCAAATTCAATGATTTTTTTTATTTTTTAAAAATCATTTTTGACATCAGCACATTAAAACGATCCAAAACATATAAATCATATTAAATTTTAACAAAAAAAAAATTCAAATTTTTTGAGAACGCAGCCGCAGCCGCGTTCCCAAACGGTGCCATAATCTCGAAAAAGGACCCACTTTTCAATTGGGTCATGACCTAATCCTTACCTTAAATTCACGTCCTAAGGCCACTCTATTCCCATTTCTATAACGTGTACGTGGATTCTTACTCACCGTCAGTATATATATATATAAAACTGGGTAAAAAAAAAAAAAAGCCACCTACTGGTCACGCATGCTATGCCCAACTCCCAAGGAAGGGGGCTGCATCTAACGGCCGAGATTCGTAGAATATCCTGTTTCATTTCCTGCCATATTCTAAAAAATTAATCAGTGAAGGGTTTGGTCTGATCTTAATCCGGATGACCTAAAATCAACAGCACGTATTCGCTTAAAAATTGATAAGAAAAAGGGCATGCAGAAACTGATTTAAAACCAATTAGGATCCAGTACATGAGGTGGCTAGATAAGAACCACAAAGTGGAAAATTTTGGCCTCCAATTTTCTCCGATGCTTATCCATAGTCTACAGCCTCTACTTTTGGCAGGGGTACGTGTCATTTTAGGAATAGGTGTTGATAGCTATCTCAGACTCCGACAAACGTTTTCTGGCTTTTCCCGACCCATGTTTAACCAGGGAGGGATTCAATATCCTAATCTATCGAGTTGTAAAATGGAGCCCGGATTCAATATCCGAGAGCTCGCACCCTCGGGTTCAGTATCCTAATCAACAGCACCATGATTACCTCGTTCACACGGGGAACTTTTTAGATTCGGAAAGCAAAATTCAATACACTTAATACATCGTGTTGTTATTATTTTTTAAAATATTATTTTATTTATAAATATATTAAAAAATTAAAGCATTATTTACTTACAAAAATATTTTCCAACCAAAAAAAACAAATTTGTCGTTAACTTCAAAGCAAAATTCGGTTAATGACACTGCAAGGATTGTTTGAAAGCAAATTCCCTCGACCAAAGAGTCTCGATGCAAGTATAAATACAATTTTTTTCATATATATTATTTTCCAAGATACGAAAATATTAAAGATTATATGAATATTTAAATTCAAATTAAGCTTTACTTAAAAGGAAGGATTTGAACATCAAATTATTTGATCGTCGATAATTTGAGCCTACCGTATATATTAAAGAAAATTTCCACTTGAAAATATTTAATACGTATATAAATAGAATAGGACCAAAAATAGAGCCAAAAGCGTTGGACTTTTCAATGAAAACAAGATTAAAGTTTTGGAAAGTGCGAGTGCGAAGAATCAAGCATAAAGTCGAACGTAGTTCTAGAAAGAGTGTTCTCATTCTGTATACACAATGCGAGTATAGCCTCGTTAACATCCGAAGGTTTTCAAGTCCACAAAACAACCAAGCAAAACCACGAAGCCACAACAGGACAAAAAACCCTCAAAAATAAAAGGGCCAGCCATCTCCTAGCAAACATTTCAAACACCCTCATTTCTCTCAAGCCCTCTTCTGGCCTCCCTCCCCTAGCAAAGCCTGCAAGGTCACTTCAATCTTAGCAAAGTGCCCCAAGATTTTTTTTTAATACCTCGTCTTGTTTGAGCGCTAGAAATGCAAGGAAAAACCAACTCTGAGCAGCTTCCTCCTGGTTTTAGGTTCCACCCTACCGACGAGGAATTGATCATGTACTACCTTCGTAACCAAGCCACATCCAGGCCATGCCCTGCATCAATTATCCCAGAAGTTGATATTTACAAATTTGATCCTTGGCAATTACCTGGTTGGTTTTAAGTTAAAGGATCTTGTTTTCTGGGCACATGGAAATTGAAAAGTGCCCTTATAATTCACATGCATGCTTGATTGTTTCTAGACAGGGCTCGTAATATTGATTGTTTAACTTATGTGTAGAGAAAACGGATTTTGGAGAAAATGAGTGGTACTTCTTCACCCCTCTCGACCGCAAGTACCCAAATGGAGTGAGGCCTAACAGAGCAACTGTGTCAGGGTATTGGAAGGCCACGGGCACAGACAAGGCCATCCATAGCGGCTCTAAGTATGTTGGTGTCAAGAAAGCTCTTGTTTTTTACAAGGGCAGGCCACCTAAGGGTACTAAGACCGATTGGATTATGCAGGAGTATCGCTTAAATGATTCGAATAAGCCAGCCAGCAAGCAGAATGGATCCATGAGAGTAAGTTCCACCCCCCCCCCCCTCCCCCATGGTGCACATATATCATCGGGTATTCTAATGATCAATTACCATGTAATTTTTCCAAGAATCTGTGTATCTTCTGGTGATTTGACAATTTTTTTTTTGTGTATGCGTGTTTCAGCTAGTCCTGTGCAGAATTTACAGGAAGAGGCATGCAATAAGACATTTGGAGGAGAAAACAGAAAATCCAGTACATGCCCATTTGGACGTCACCCCAGATAATGATGCTAGAAAGCAACAGATGATGAAAATCTCAGGAACATGTTCTCTTTCTCATCTGTTGGAAATGGAGTACCTGGGTTCAATTTCCGAACTCTTGAGTGGAGACACGTATAATTCAGATTTTGATTCCCAGAACCTCATGAGCGATGCTTTGACTGACCATGTTATAAAAATTCAGCTAGGAGAGATGTCTCCCGAGCACACAGATAATGGCAATTTTCAAGGAAACCAGCGGGGCAGCACTCTTTAATTAATCAACCCCTGGTTGTGAACCCAATGATGTACGGATTCCAGTGATTTGGATGGTTTTGACCATTGAATGAACAAAATCTGGGCTCATCATCGTATTGAAGACATCTCAGTGGTTAACATCCAATCAGAAATGTACATGTTTGTCGGAGCACGTATATATCCTGCGCGATATTTTTTATTTGCAGTTTTATTAATGTGGTACCAACTTGGCATCTATTAATATATAGTTTTATTTACACACGTGTACATATAGGACAACCTTGAAGGTGTTTCCATTTGTTGTGGGTATGTCTAGTGTATGGGTACTGTTTATCAATGTTTGTTTGTGGATTTTAGAATTTTTTTTTTTTGGAAGAAAAAATATATATTTTTGTTTTAAATTATTGTTTTAAAATGTGACCAATTAACCAACCAACAAAATTATAACATCTTGTTGTTCCATCAAAACATATAAAATATTGACTCATTTGACTAACATTGAATTTGATAAAATAAAATGGTTGAATAATTAAAAAATAAGATTATTTAGGAATACACGTTGAATGCTAAGATTACACATTGAATTTTTGTAGCAGATTCATAATCAAAAAAGTGTTTGTGATTGTTCTAGAAGAAATGAAATGAAAAATATTGTAGAGCTAGGACTATTATTGTATGTCATCTACCCAATACTAGATGCAGAGGTGCATAATAGATCGATATGAACATCATGAGCTATCCCGTAATAAAACATGTTGCTAATATCTTTTTCTCGGTTTTTTCTTCTCTTTTTATAACCCGAGCGCGGAGAAGGAAGAGATAAGAGTTTTTTTATTTTAAATTATTGTTTTTGTTATATTTAGATGGTTTTGATATGATGATATCAAAAATAATTTTTTTTAAAAAAAATTATTATTTTAATATATTTTAAATTTAAAAAAAACAGAAATAAAAAAAACACTCATCCAAGAATATGGCCTAACAAAATCCAGGATGGCCAACAAACAATACAGAAATTTAATTATTACAATATTGAGCAGATTTGCAGGCGGCCATGCACTGTTTTAACTTTTCTGCCTTCGGAATAGTAAAAGTCACTTGCCCGAAAAACAAATATCGAGATATTTTTATTTTATTTAAAATATCGAGATATTTTATAGACTGGGCAAAGACAATAAAGAAAGCAATTTGATTTATGCAACTAATCAGGTGTTTTGGTGGTTGCATGGGTTAATTTGTCGTTTGCTTGATAAGAACTCTAAAGGCTTGAGATTCCAACCTTTCCATCACCAGCTAGCTCATTAGGAAGGTTGAATTCCATTATTTTAAGTTCTATCCATGACCCGCTTCTCTGACTTGGTCAATTTCGGATCATCGATAAACACTACCGGGTCGGAAATTTTATTATGATATTCTACATATATTGAGAGAAATTGCGTCTACATATGCAATGACAACATTATTTAGCACCACTTTGAGTGGTCCAGGGCTAATACAGACTGTACAGTTGAGAGTTGAACACAAAACCTTGAGCCTCAAGGAGTGGATGCAGCCATCAAGCTATGGCCTGATTGCTTGCTCGTCTACGGTTAACTAGGTTGAGAGAAAAAAAGAGGGGAGACATTATTTTATCTTCAGGCATCCTAAAGCATACAAAGACTGCCGACAAAGAAAGCTAATTCAGTAGTTCATAAGCTTCACCACTTCTTAACCAACTTCCCAGTTACCTTTACCATACTCAATTATAAGAAAAAATTCAAGCTAGGCCTTCCCTGCCAACACATTCAATGTTTTTATCCTTTAAGTTTTATAATCAATGGAGGAAGAAAAGAGTCTTTCATTAGCTTCTTATAAAACCGATGGCTACAACATGGGAATGGCATTGATGCTAGCTAGCATGGTTTTGTCATGGATGTTTATCCATAGATGGAACCAAAGGCACAAAAAAGGCCCGACAACTTGGCCAATTGTAGGAGCAGCAATGAGCAGTTTATGAACTAAATGCAATGTGAAAGAGCTGTTCAGTCCATTTTTTATTTTTCGAAGAGAGCTTCTGTCGATTCTCTCTGGTTGTTTATAAAGCTTACAATTTCTCTTTCAGAGGAATATTTTATGAGGATGACTCCCGAGTAGAAATTGGAACACTGGCTCCCAACCTACAGCCAATCGCTTTTCTCAGTCATTTGATACTGCTAACATCATCGTGACGCTTCGGTTCATTGATCCATTGTGAAAAATTAAGAAATTTCTTAATGTGGGTTCAGAGGCTCTACTTGGTAAGAGCATTAAGATCGTTTGATGATTTCACCTACTCCATGATTCGCAAAGGAAAGCAGAAATTGAAGAAGCCAGAGGCACTGGTAAAAGTACCAAGGTAACTTCATCCGTGTGAAAGATTTAATCTCCTTAATGATAAAAGAAATTGTATTCACTAACCAAATTCATGGTCGATGTCAGATAAAACATGACATATTATCAAGGTTCATTGAGCTAGGTGAAGACCCAGAAAGCTATTTGACAGACAAAAGCCTCAGAGATGTTGTCCTGGACTTTGTGATAGCAGGGCGAGATACGACAGCAACAACCCTCTCATGGGCTAAATACACGGTAATGACACCTAACCACGTTGCCAAGAAGCTTTACTCTGAGCTCAAAACTTTTGAAGAGGATAGGGGAAGGAAGAGAATGTTAAGTTGCTTCAGATAACTCAAAAGACCCTGAATCATTCAGTCAATGGAAATGCAATATGCAGGACTTCTGACTCAAGATTCCTAGGGAAGATTATACTATTTGCATGCAGTAATCACACAGACACTTCGTTTGCATCCAGCAGTCCCTCGGGTACGCCTAACGTATCGAATGCAATGCAGTCAATGAAAACCGTGTAAAAACTTTGGAAAATAGAAAACAAAGATGATTTAATTTGATATAGCTAGAGAAAATGTGAATCTTTAGCCATGGAGATTTTGGTTATGATATACATGCTTTTTTTAAAAATAAATAAATAAAAAAACATGACAGCATTATACTGTTTAGTGAACTGTTATTTGATGATTGCAGGATCCCGAAGGTATACGGGTGGACGATGGATTGCCTGATGGAACCAAAGTAAAAGCAAGAGGCCTGGTAACTTATGCTCCCTATTCCATGGTTAGAATGTAGTATAATTGGGGCCCTGATGCAGTTTCTTTCAAGCTTGAGAGATGGCTCAAAGATGGTTTCTTCCAAAATGCATCTCCGTTCAAGTTCACTGCATTCCAAGTAAGTTAAAAATAATTAACGCTCGCAACCAATACATTAATACTTAATAATTGGGTTCCAGCTAAGATTAAGGAAGTTGAATTGTTTGTGCATTTTGAATCCAATATGATCTCGAAGCTCTATCAATATATAATAAGAATGGGAAGTGAAAAATAATCATGCATTCAACTCATAAAGTTTTTGGTACATTGTGCGTGGTCATGGATATTTAGAAGCTGTATGGCATTATTTAGTTTAATAACGGGATCTAAACTGATCGATGATGTTTATTGAACGGGCTCCAGTTTAACTAAGCAACTTCAGCTTCTTCTCTTTCCAATCTTTTATTTCAGCATCAATCTTTGCTTGAACACTGGCATGAAACCCTGGGTATGGTTCATAGCCAAAAGAGGTTTGAAGAGCCTGAAGCAAAGCAGCATAACCACAATAGTTTTGAGATCAAATCGTCAAAAAAAAAAAAAACAAGAAGAAGAAGATGATGAAACTAGAAATTACACCTCCAGCAGCACAAAGAAGGGAGCCATTACAAAGGCTTGAACAAGGTTATCCAAAAGAGCAGGGGCTCGTTTCTGCAGGAAAGTATCTGAACCTGAGGCACATTTTAATGTAACTAAACTTTAATAACTCCAGATCATAGGATCAATTACCTCAAAGACCCCATGGCCAATGAACTGTCCAGTCCAACAAATTATTTGAGCCACCAGGACAACCTGGAGAACAATTTGTTGCCTTCAAAATTAAATGAAACAAAACTGAACTACTATCTCATGGTTTGCATTGTTGAAAGAAAAATGCATGATGCATGAATGTTCAGAGCCAGACTTAAATGTACACGCATTAGATGTTTATGAGCAACAGAAAGTGCAAATGAAACTTACAAGTCAAGGAAATTGTCACACAAACTAACGTACTAACTCTCAACAAAATGATCAAACCACGTGCTTCTGTGAAAAATGAATCTTACAAGTCAAGGAAATTGTCACACAAACTAACGTACTAATGTCCAACAAAATGATCAAACCACAGCGAAGAAGCACACTTAGAAACACTCATATACTGCATTATCCTGTAAAACTGCTTGCAGCCGTAAAAAATCAATAACTACTTTGATCCAACTCGCAAGACTTCATGATACTCCATTCTTGAGGTTGGATCTGCCATCTACCTCTAAAACACCTTTTTCTCAAAATTGGATCGAATCCAGTAACAATTCGAGGCATGGGAACTCTGAACAAAGATGCACTACATTCATCATGTCCATCTTCTTTATCGGAGATCAGCCTCAATAAACTACATCAATTCAATTCTCTTTCTGATTTTAACATCCATCATGGCATTGTAAGAAAAACAGATAGATTCAGGTCGTGCACCAGTCAAATATACAACCAATATCCAGATTCCACACAACTTCCTAATCTCCTGTAGCATATAAAGTCAGATAGAGACCAATAGAACCATTCAAATCCAAAGTCCGACATTTCTCAAGCCTGGCTTTATAGCTTTGGAAAAGTATGCATCTAGAAGTGAAAAATGAGATATTTCTTACAGGAAACATATGGTTTACAATCAGAACTGGCCTACTTAATAAAGTTTTCTGTTATACATAATGTCAAAGGATGGCAACAGATCGGGGTGTATGAAGAGCCATATTAATTATAGCCACGTTGACAGACAAATTGGAACAGTGAAAGGAAAGAGTTCTCGAATTTCTGATTCTGTGCTTGTCTTGACCATACCAATTCACAACATTTGTGAAATATAACTTTTAAAGAACCAGATTTTAAAAAAGAATAAAGAATTAAGCCATCAACTATTCTAAAACACATATTTCTGCTTCTACAATAAATGCAAACTATAGCTTTCAGAGAAAGCTCTTAAGAACTCTGAAGTAAAGAGATGCCCCGATAAAACTAATACCAATTTGATAGTAGCTAATAAATTGAATAAAATCCAGAATTGCTCTTCAGGTAGCGTATCATCAGGGAAAAGAAGTATCTGATGAATAGCTATTATTGAA